>Ga0214473_10001023_pt1 | contig 37903 bp, 36 predicted proteins | sample RVTome_7_FD_203509 | JGI IMG/M metagenome (GOLD analysis project Ga0214473, IMG submission 203509) | Soil microbial communities from uranium-contaminated site in the Upper Colorado River Basin, Wyoming, United States - RVT98D197 | ecosystem: Environmental > Terrestrial > Soil > Contaminated >...
TCCTCTGTTTGTTCCACTAATCCCGGGGGCTATGCGAGGCCCTTTGGTTTGCCTCTTTTGTGTCTCCCTGGCAAATCCAATGCCTGCTGCAAAGATAATGATCAAAGCCATAGACATTATGATTACAATCCTTCTTCCATGCATTTTTCTTTCTTTCCGGTTTGTGATGGAGAATCCTATTTGTCTGAGAAACCGAAGAGTGACGCTACCTAAAGTTTATCGGCTCAGAGAGTCGGCCCCCTTAGTCAAATGGCATTTGAGGAGGCGCGAGAGCAGGTGCCGATGCGAGGCAAAAAAAATCACATTATTGTATAGACATAACAACCCGTTTATGCAACAATGCCTATGAACCTATTCTGGGGAGGCCGGTCTCGCCGGATTGAGGTTTTCAAACTTGTTGCAGAAGAAATCCGATCCAGAGAGGGGAAATAAGAAAGGCCACTATCCGGATCAACTACCCTTGAGGTCAGGCAGTACTTGAATATGACATCATGATGCGGGGAGAATATCGCATCCAAGCAGCTTCTTGAGTATGAGATAGAGATTCAGGTGTGCCAATGATTCGAATCAGTTGTCGGCAGAGGCGAAATATTGCCGGTTGCCGGGAGTCGATAATCCGCGGAGAAGCGGATGAGGTAGGGGAGGCAGTGTCAACAGCAAAGGAGGTAATCTGATGAGAAATGATTCAACACCGGACCTAGGCCCGCAAAAGGAGCAGCTAACATTCAAATCGACAAAGAGTATCCTGGTCAGCCTATTAATTATCTGCGTTGCGGCTATTCTGATAAGTGCCGCAACATACGCGAGCTTCAGCGATACCGAGACGAGCGAGGACAACACTTTCACTGCCGGTACTCTGGATTTGAAGGTTGACGGCAATGATGACCCCATAGCCCGCTACTTCAATGTCAGCAATGCTAAGCCGGGTGACACCGGAAACGCCGAAATCAATTTGAACAATTCGGGCAGCATAGACGGTTCTGCTCATCTCGTTGTCAGGGATGTTGTCAACACTGAGGGGACTAACCCTGAACCGGAAACCGACATCGCCGAACCGGGTGATCTCGGACCTGCTCTTTTGATCACGATTGAGTATGATGCCAACGGTGATGGAGATTATGATGATACGGGGGAAACCATCGCTACGGACACGAGCTTGAATGATCTCGACACCCAAAACAAGAGTCTCGGCACCCTCAGCGCCGGTGTCAGCAAAAAGGTGAAGATCTCTTGGTCTTTGCCTGCTACAACTGGCAATGAAGTGCAAGGAGACGAAGCGGCCTTTGATATCGAGTTCAGCTTAAACCAATGAGTTTTAAATTATGAAGCCGAAATTTGCCGGAAGAGACCCAGGCGGCGCCAGTCGTCGCCTGGGTCACAGGTATCCGAAATAGCCGGGTTGGACTAGAGTATCTAGAACCAGATCTGAAGTTGTTTTCGCATGGCAAAACGCACTTTCTCGAGAAAAGGGTGATGCGATTTGGTAGAAATGAGAAGAATGCTACTTAATGTCTTGATCATAGTCGCGGCGATCACCTTGCTGGGCTTGCCGACTTACACTTACTTGAGCGACACTGAATCGAGCACCGGCAACGTATTTTCCAATGAGCAGCAAGACCTGAAAGTCTGGGATGCCTCTCAAGGGAGATGGGTCGACGATCCCGAAGTTCCGAATTTTGATAATTACTGGAATGGTATAGTCAATAATCTTAGGCCCGGAGACGATCGCCAGATCTTGGTACCAGTCAAAAACGAGGGAAGCGTTGGCGGAAAAGCAGGATTTCAAATCAACAATCTTGTCAATAACGGCGGATCATTTCCGGAGGCTGAGCGTTATCTGGACCCTGTGAACAACGGAGGCCTCGGCAGGAATATTTGGATGTGGCTAAAGTACGACGACGGAACCGGCCCGGTCTTAGTTGAGCAAGGGTGGCTTGAAGACTTCGCCGGTCGCGCAATTGTTGCGCCCGCTTTCTTGTCTGGAAACAGAGAGGCGACTTGGATAGTCCGTCTTCTGTTCGCAAATTTTGCCGACAATGCACTTCAAGGTGACTGGGTAAAGTGTGACATCGAGTTTAGCCTGAACCAGTGACAGCCGGCATGAAAAACGCACAGTCCCTGTGAAAGGGATACAGAGGGATTCGGATTTTAGGAGCAAGGGATGCAGATATCAAAGCTATTCAAACAGATCATGACTGCGATGGCGGCAGCCGTTCTCATTCTTGCGGTTGTTCTGAGCTCAATGCAAGTGCAATCTCTGGAAAGGCTGTTGCGCGTCGGCGGATATGAGCCGTTAATAGTCTTGGGCGGCAGCATGCAGCCGGCTATTAAGGTAGGAAGCTTGGTAATCATCAAACTGCTGGGGCCCGACATGGTTAAGAAGGGTGACATCATTACCTTCCGGATACCCGTAACATCCAATCAATCACTGACAAAAGAGCACTCGCTCGTCACTCACCGGGTTATTGGGATTTCTCATCAAGACGGTGAAACTGTTTTTGAAACCAAAGGAGACGCCAATGAAGACGCTGATGTTTGGAGCGTAAACGAAAGCGACATTGTCGGCAAAGCCGCACTATCAATACCCTACATGGGCTTTTTGGCAAGTCTCTTGAGAGAACGAGTGGGCTTTGTCTTGCTTATTTTGATACCGGGGCTTTTGATCATAGTCATTGAAGTCAGAAATATTTTGTTTCAAGTGCGAATTGTGAAAAGAACACAGGATGTTCAGAGCCTTGAGTAGTTCCGGCAAGTCAAGAAGCTCATTAAGGTTCCCAGATGCGCGGTTTCTGCTTTTGATTTTTTTGGTTCTGTCGGTTTCTTTGCATTGCTACGCAATGGCCGCTAAAAATACAAATGCTTTGTTCTCCGACAATGAAATGGGTGCCGGCAATGTATTTGCAGCACGCACTTGCGGTCCAACCGTGACTGATGACATTTTTGAAATACTACCCGGTACATCCAGGGCTCAATATGTGGCCCGGCCGGGACCCTTTCCGACCATTGCGAGGTTTGACAGCGACGGTAGAATCTACCTTGATTTCGGAGAAATCCAAGCCGGTAATTGCCGCAACGCTCCTGATGTTTTTCGTGTCAAAAATATTTCAGGCCATGCAATTGCGACAAGACTTGAGCTTTCTTCGACTTTAGTCCCGCTTTTCTCAAAGATCGGAATCAAGGGCGGAAACAAAATTTGTCCCTCTCAACAAAAGAGGGTTGAGATGAAACTGAGCACTTCATTTGGCAGACGGCCCGGAGCCTATTTCGGAACACTCACAGTTAGTGACAGCAGCAAAAGACAGTATCGAGTTATTCCGATCCAAGTAATTGTGATTTTAGATCATTTCAAATCCTGAACAAGCGGACATTCGGATTCTGACTAACACCAGGAAGTGTTGCTTAATAATGGTCAATAGCGACGCGAAGGTGGTTATCATGCGCAAATATGAACGTGTTAATATCTCAATGCGGAGGAGTTCTTCCAGCCGGTCCAGCAGCTTGCTAAAGAGGAGAATCGTACAAGAAGTGAGCTCTAACGAGAAGCACTGAGGCAGCATATCGAAAATCGGCGATGGCAAAAACTGCAAAAAGAGACGGCAAAACGAGGTCAGGAAATAGGGATTACTTCCAAGGGAGATGATGAGCAAATTGCGGCGGAAATCCGCAAAAAGGAAAGTACATGCAATGAGAATTTGTCTGCCCCGCAAATTCTCTGAAATTCCCCGGAAAGAATTTCATACTTTTGTCGGATGGCATTTTGACACTTTTGACCTAATAATATTAATAGAATATGTCAGCAGGGGTGGAGCCACGGACTGGGTTTCCAGCTAATCTATCCTGAGGTCAGAGACCCAGACCACAGACACCAACAGTTGCGGATCCAGATGTCAGGGTCTGTTTTTTTCTTGCCTCTCATTGGAATGAACAAAGCTTGAATCCAATTTCTATCTTAACTTGGCACCATCGCCGCATATGAGAGAGCAACAACTGTTTGTTTAAGCCTGGCGGCGCTCCAGTTGACGAAAGAGCGAAAGGAGGTGTTAAAAGATGAAACGAAGTCTTTGGATTATCATACTAGCAACCATCGCGCTAATTGCTATGACATTTGGGATACCAGGAGTAGCAACTGCCGCCCCGTTAAAGGGGGCGATCTTCACTACAACTGACGATGGGAGCATTGTTAACGAGAATGTCCACTACGAGGCAAAGATTGATGTATATCTTGACGGTGGTCCGGGGCCAAATGCGCCGCAGGGAGCGGCCGGTCTGCCTGACGGCGATTACGTCTTTCAGGTCACCGATCCGAGCGGCAAAGTCTTGCTCTCGCAGGATGCAGCAAAATGGCGTGTCGTGAGAGTCGCAGACGGTGTCATCGTAAGCCTTCGCGACTGGCTCGGTGGCACTTCATTCGCCGACCACCCACTCTTTACCAGCGATGCCGGACACAAGGAAGGCAAAGTTCTGGGCATGCATGATACGAATTATGATGTGGACCACCCACCGGCTATCGTGGTTCAGCTTATGCCTTTTCTGGATACCCCGAATCCGGGCGGCGTGTACAAGGCGTGGATGACGCCGGTAAGTACCTACTTGTCGAAAGGTGGCAATCTTAATGCCAATCCTGCTGTAAATAATAATCAGATCAAGGTACGCGGTCAAGTTATCGGTTACAAACCTGACCCTGGTTTTGGACCACCTCGCGACCAGGTCAAAACCGACAACTTTAAGGTCAAAGAGTTTCATCCACCCGAGATCAAAGTACGCAAGTTCCACGACAAGAATGCCGACGGCATTTGGCAGCGAGACGCAGAGCCGGAGATTGGTGTCGATCAGTTCGTGGACCAAGATGGCGTTATCAAACCATATCCCGATGGCGGGGGCTGGCCATTCGATGTCAGAAATCCCAGCGGGACCGACATCAACAATCCCTACTACACTCCCAAGATTATTGTGGCAGGTGAAGTGGGCACTTACTTTATCAAGGAACACTGGCTTCCTCACTGGAAGCAAACCGCTGCCTACGTCGATGGCGTAAGACAACCACTCATTGGGGACCCATTGCAAGAAGTGAGCGTACAGGTCAGTGGGTGTTCTTTTGAGACCCATGAAGTCATTTTCGGCAACGTCCACCTGGGTAAAGTCAAGGTTTGTAAGTTCCATGATGCCAATCACGATGGTGACCAAGATGACGGCGAGGGTCCGCTTGCCGGTTGGCAATTCAAACTCTATCAGGCAGACGGCAATACGCCGGTAACCACGGATGCTTACGGAAATTCGGTTGAGAATCCCAAAACAACCGGCAGTGATACTAATTGTGTGGGTTGCATCACATGGGAAGATCTCTTGCCTGGTACGTATGTTGTTAGGGAGATACCTCAGGATCATTGGAAATGTACCACTGGTCAGTCGCAGACCATAGAAGTCCGCGCCTGCACTACTACAAGGGTAAAATTCGGAAACGTTCACCTGGGCAGAATCAAGGTCTGCAAATTCCATGATGCCGATCACGATGGTGACCAAGATGACGGCGAGGGACCACTTTCTGGATGGGAGTTCACTCTCTATCAGGCAGACGGCGTTACTCCGGTAACCACAGATGGTTACGGCAACAAAATCGAGAATCCCAAAACAACGGGTGAGTGCGGTTGCGTTGCCTGGGACGATCTCATGCCCGGCGATTATGTCTGCAAAGAGACACCGCAGGATCATTGGAAATGTACCACAGGTGCTTCAATGTGCATAAGTTTCCAATCCTGCACATCGGAAACCGTCGTAAAATGCGGAAATGTTCACCTAGGCAGAATCAAAGTCTGCAAGTTCTATGATGCCAACCGCAATGGTACACACGAACTGAATGGGACCGAGGGTCCTCTTTCCGGTTGGCAGTTCACTCTTTATGAGGCAGACGGCGTTACTCCGGTAACCGAAGATGCCCACGGACACAAAATCGATAATCCCAAAACAACGGGTGAGTGCGGTTGCGTTGCCTGGGACGATCTCATGCCCGGCGCATACGTGGTCAAGGAGATGCCTCAGTCCGGCTGGATTTGCACCACGAACCCGGATCTTACACAGCGTGTCGAGTTTACTTCCTGTACTGCGGAGACTGTCGTGACATTCGGTAACTTCCGTGCCAATGGACTGACGCCCGGCTTCTGGAAGAACTGGAGAAATCACTTCAGTGATGCTGAATTCACCGATTTGCTGGATGGCACAATCGCGGCCAACATCAGTCAGGCAGACGCAATTTTTGACCACTGGGATGCAAGCCCCGATGACGAATTGACAATCCTAAAGGCCATGCTTTTGGCCAATCAACTCACGCTTAACTTAAGCGCAAGCGATCCGGGCAATCAATACGGCTGGCTGGCACCATATGTCAGTATTGAAGGCATGGGCACTCTGCAGCAAGCAATCAATGACGCTCTGGCTATCTTGGCCAACCCTAGCGGCTACAGTCGCGATTACATTTTGGGAATCAAGAACAAGCTAGACGCTTTTGCCAACCTATAGTAGCATTGGTGCACCGAACCCACAAAAGTGGACTTTAGTGGTTGCCGGAACCGCCGTCAGCCCCGCCGGTTGCATCGGTTATTGGTTTCAAGCGAAAGCAGTTTGTAGAAGGAGGTCTGGCTTTGACCGGGCCTCCTTCATCAATTAGTGCTCAATAATCACGGGCCTGTCCGGTGCATTTGCTGTCAAAAGAATTATGTAGGAGTAGAGATGCTATTGAACTCTGACTTATTTGTTATTCGGAGAATACAGCCCAGGGAGTGATTAGATAGCGCAAGAGTTGTTTTCCTAGAAGATGAAGCGTTCCATGATGCTCGTGACCGGCCGGTTTCTCTTTTTTGCGGTTTCGTTCATCGCCCTGAATATTGAGAGCACTGTTGGTCTAAATTTGCCCAGTAATCCAATTGAGGACGCCGGGTTTATGCATTCTGCGGCACTGTTTATTTTTGACATTGAAATGAAACAACACATGATATAATTGCAATTGGCCCTAGCATAAACAGGCGGCTAGGAAGCAAACAAGCTAGCATTTGGAGGGGTTGAAAATGAACATAGGAACAAACTACTACTACAGGCTTTTGGTGCCGAGGCCGGTGGTGCTGGTTACTACCAGAGACTCTCAGGGAAATGTTAATGCGGCTCCTTTTAGCTTTATTATGCCGGTCTCTGTCGATCCTCCGCTCATCGCTTTTGCGGCTGCGCCCAAGCGTCATACCTTGGCCAATATAAGGGAGACGAATGAGTTCGTTATTAATATCCCTTCAAAAGACATAGTCGAGAAGCTCTGGATGTGTGGCAAGGACTTTCCGAAGGAAGTTAATGAAATAGAGAAGGCGGCCCTTACTGAGAAGCCGTCGCAGATGGTTATGGCGCCTAGTATTGACGAGTGCATTGCTTGGATTGAATGCATGCTCGAATATGATGAGACAATAGGGGACCACGTTGTTATTTTTGGTAGGGTAATCGGAGCGAGCGTGAGAGAAGAGCTTATTAAGGATGAAAACTATTTGGATATTGCCAAACGCCCGCCGCTCATGCATGTTGGAGGGAAGCAGTTTTCAGTGCCGGCTGAAATCATCACGATAATAGAGGAAGCCAAAAAAGAAGAAGATACGTAGTTGCCAAATGGTCATTGGCCGCATAAAATAGAGGGAATTGACAATCCAATATCTCTTCAGGTGCCCCATGTGGGGAGAATAGGGAAGGCTGTGCAAATCAGCCGCGGACCCGCCACTGTGACTCCGGTGAAAAAGAGCCGGAGAAGTCAGGAGACCTGCCTGAAGAAGAAGTGGATTTTTTCGCTTGTGAAACCACTCTTCGAGGATTGAGAGTAGGATTTTGAATATTATCCTCAATCAGCTAGACGGGTTGAGGACTTTTTTTAATAGGGACAGCGCCTATTTTTACTAAGCATGTCATTTAATTTTGGCATGAAAATCATAATTCCGAGAGCCAAACTTACAAGAAGGACCTGTTGCTAAACTGTCTTATGGACGTCATTCCGAGCGAAGCGAAGCAATCTGACCGTATTTTGGTCATTCCTTCGGCCTTGCTCAGGACAGGCTCTGAGCGAACGCGAAGGATCTCAAACGAGATTGCCATGGGCTTTGCCCTCGCAACGACCTTTCAGGTCGGATCGCCGCGTCGGCCTGAGGCCTCCTCCTGCCTACCGGCAGGCACGGCGCGATGACGAACTTGGACATTCTTGAACTTTGGCAACAGGTCCAAGAATAGGCGCGTCCCCCGTTGAAAGGTGAGCTATGCAGGCGCGAACAATCATGGTTCAGGGGACTGGATCGGGTGTAGGAAAAAGTGTTCTTGTTGCTGCGTTTTGCAGGATTTTGAGGCAAGATGGCTTTAAGGTTGCGCCATTTAAGTCACAAAATATGGCCTTGAACTCTTATGTTACTGAGGATGGTGGAGAAATAGGGCGGGCGCAGGTCGTGCAGGCGCAAGCGGCAGGCATTGAACCGACGGTTGACATGAACCCGATCCTTCTTAAACCAAGCGCTGATCGCATTGCTCAAGTCATTACGCTAGGTAAACCACGAAAGAACATGACCGTAGCAGAGTATCATGACTATAAAAAGGAGGCCTTTGGCTTGGCCAAAGCATCCCTTGAACGACTAAGGTCAGAGTATGATGTGGTTGTGATTGAGGGTGCCGGTAGCCCGGCTGAAATCAACCTTCAGGCATGGGACATCGTCAACATGAAGATTTCCGAGCTTGCCGGGGCACCGGTGCTTTTGGTCGGCGATATTGACCGCGGAGGAGTTTTTGCTTCTTTTGTCGGCACACTGGAACTTCTGCCGGACTCGGACCGGAAACGGATTGCCGGCTTCATAATTAATAAATTCCGAGGTGACATTGATGTCCTCACCCCCGGGCTGGACTTCCTCGAGGAAAGGACTGATCTTCCGGTCCTGGGCGTGCTTCCTTACTTTAATAACATCTGGATTGAAGAGGAGGATTCGCTGGGGTTAAAAAATGAAACCACGAATGGCGCGCAGATTAGTATTTCGGTCATCAGACTTCCGCATATCTCAAACTTTACCGACTTTGACATGCTGCAGAAAGACGCAAATGTGAACCTGGTTTATGCAGAGGATGCCATAGACCTGCAATCCAGTGATTTGATAATCATCCCGGGATCCAAGAGTGTCATTGAGGACCTTGCTCACTTGAGACAAACAGGCGTAGCTGAAGCAATTCTTGAAGCTTCAGAGGACGGAATCCCTGTCATCGGCATCTGTGGCGGATTTCAAATGCTGGGCAAACATATTTCCGATTCGGGCTTCGAGACGCAGGTTAAAATGGCGCGGGGCTTAGGGCTTTTAGATATCACAACCGACTTCAAAGCGAACAAGGTCACCACCAGAGTGCAAGCTGAATTGCTCGGCGCGCGGGATTTCTTCCACGGTGTGCAAGACCGGAAGATTGCGGGTTATGAGATTCATATGGGAGAGAGCAATTTGGGGGCGAATGCTGAGCCTGCTTTTAGAATTGTGAACAGAAATGGGCGGCAAGCCACGATTCATGAGGGCGCGGTGAGCAAAGACAGACCGATTCTTGGCACATATATTCACGGTGTTTTTGAGAATGCTCATATTCGAAGAGGTCTGATCAACTATCTTTTGAGAAAGAAGAACAGAGATGACCGTCAAGAGTCACAGGTGGGACCTTCAATCGATGAGGTCCGAGAACAAGAATTCGACAAGCTTGCTGATCTGGTGAGGAATAATCTTGATATACGAAAGTTTTACGAAATTCTAAGGGCGAACTAGATGAAGACATACATTGTTTTTCACATCATCTTGGCTTTCATGCTTGATCTAATGATCGGCGACCCGGCCTGGTCGATTCATCCGGTTAGGCTGATCGGGAGGCTAATTGAAAGCCTGGAACGATATCTTAAGAAACCTGACTTCAGCGCGGCTAAAAACAAGATTTTTGGGGTCCTGCTTGTTCTTCTGGTTTGTTTGACGGTCTTTTTCTCAACCTATCTGCTCGTGACTCTAGCGATGACCGTGCATCCTTTGCTTGGAATCGCGGTTTCGGTCATTCTGATTTGTTCCAGCTTTGCAGTAAAGGACTTGAAGCGCTCCGCTGAAAACATTGCGGCGGCTGTCGGCGGCGGCAGGCTTGATGATGCAAGGCTCTACGCCTCGCAGATCGTCGGACGAGATACCCATGATCTTTCACAAGAGCAAATCATCAGAGCGTCGATTGAATCGGTGGCGGAGAGCACGGTTGACGGAATAATTGCACCGATCTTCTATGCCTTCATAGGAGGAGCGCCGTTGGCAATGCTCTACCGGGCCACAAATACGATGGATTCGATGATTGGCTACAAGAATTCCAAGTACGTTGATTTTGGCTGGGCAGCGGCCCGGTTCGATGATGTCCTAAATTTCGTTCCGGCGAGAATCAATGCAGTTCTTGTGCCTTTAGCTTGTTTTGCTTTGCGGAAAAATAGTAGAGAGTCGTTGGCTGCAATTATTAGAGATGGGAAAAGGCATCCGAGCCCCAACAGTGGAATCGCCGAGGCCGCTTTTGCCGGAGCACTGGGCGTCCAATTGGGAGGAGAATCCACATATGATGGTGTGCCACACTTCAAACCTTATTTGGGAAGTGCGGGAACGCTGTTGGATGTTTCCCACATTAGGGGTGCTATCCATCTGTCAATTGTGTGTGCAACAACGATGATTGCTCTGGGCAGTCTGGTCTTATTGACGGCCCAATAGAAACATCCAGCAAGGAGTTCAAATGAGAACAGGACTCATCCAGGTTTATACAGGCGAGGGCAAGGGAAAAACGACGGCGGCTTTGGGATTGGCGCTGAGAGCGATCGGACAAGGTTTGAAGGTCTGCTTCATCCAATTCATGAAGCCAACGGATTTTGCCACCGGAGAGATGGCGGCTGCCAAGAGGGTGGCTCCGGGTCTGAAGATGGTCCAGTTCGGATCGTCAGAAACTTGGGGCAAGGGCCAGCCCAAGCACGACACGACAATTGAGATGCAAACAGAGAGCAAGAACGCCCTGGACTTTGCCAAAAAGGTAACGGGCGAGGGACATTATGACATTATAGTGTTGGACGAGATAAACATGGCGCTGGACCTGCGTCTTTTGGACATGGCGGATGTTGTGGAGCTGCTCAAGAGAAGGCCCTCAGCGGTTGAGCTTATCCTGACCGGCCGGGGAGCGCCCCAGGAGATTATTGACATGGCGGATCTGGTGACGGAAATGGTCGAGGTCAAACACCCATATCAGTCTGGTGTTATGGCCAGAAGAGGCATCGAGTATTAGGAAGCCGATAGTAGACAGTCAACAGCCAACAGCATGAAGGACGATAAGCACTGTTGGTAACCCTGATTTGTCATTGCGAGCCCCGGTTTTGGGCGTGGCAATCACGGAGATTGCTTCGTCGCTGGCACTCCTCGCAATGACCAGAAACCGATGCGCTACCGGGTGTTGACCGCAGGCTTTGAACTTTGAGGTTCTTCTGTTGACCCATCTTTGGTTGTCAGCTGCTGCCTTTTTTTCGCTGTCGAATGTCAGCTGTAGACTGTTGACTGGAGTGATTCAAATGAAAGAACGAATACATGGGGGGAACATTCAGGAGTTTTGTGAGCAATATGGCTATGCGCCCGATAGGGTGCTTGATTTTAGCACCAATGTCAACTTCATGGGCGCGCCACCAGCGGCTGTTGCGGCAATCGGCCGGAATTTGGACCTCATAACTAATTATCCTGATTGCCGCCAAAAAGCGCTCAAAGAGGGCCTTTCGGACTATCTTAGAATGCCTGCGGAAAATATCCTCGTCGGCAATGGCTCGGCTGAAATCATCTTCTTGCTTTGCCAATATTATCGGCCTGAGCAGGCATTGATTTTGGCTCCGACCTTTGGCGAATATGAATTGGCTATAGAGGCGGTGCACGGAAGCACCATTTTTCTCAATTTGGACGCAAATAACAACTTTGCTTTGCCTATCGACAAAGCTATGAGAATTTTGCCCGAAGTTGACATGGCCTTTGTTTGCAATCCCAACAATCCGACGGGCACACTTTTTCGACCTGAAGAGCTCCTGGAACTTGTGAGAGCCGCACAAACTCTCATTATCGATGAGGCATTTATCGACTTCGCGGATTCCCGTAATTCACTAAGACAACAAGTCTTGGCTGCCAAGAATCTGATTGTTGTCGGGTCCCTTACCAAATTCTTTGCAATTCCGGGGTTAAGACTCGGTTACGCTTTAGCGGATTCACAAACAATCAGGCAATTGAATGCTCTCAGAGATCCCTGGAGCATCAATTGCTTTGCTGAAATTGCCGGGAGAGAGGTAGTCAAAGATCAAGAGTACATTTCTTTGAGCAAGACCGCAAATTTGGAGAATCGCAATTATTTGTCTCAAAAAATGTATTCAACCGGCGCTTTCAAAGTCTTTCCGTCGGAAGCCAATTTTATCTTGGTTGAGATCTGTGACCCGAATATTAATTCCATCTCATTGCAGAAGGATCTGGCGGAATACGGCATTTTGATTCGTGAGTGCAGCTCTTTTAGGAATCTGGATGACAGGTCTATTCGACTAGCCGTGCGGAGTAAAGAAGATGCTGATCACCTGGTATCTTGCATTGAGAGAATTTTAGAACCAATCGCAATTGCCGGCGACCACAATTCTTTCTAATTTGGCGAGGGAAATCATATGCTTAAGAATTTGACTTTAGTTCTGGGCGGATCGAAAAGCGGCAAAAGCGCTTTTGCGGTGAGTCTTGCAAAGCAAGCGGGCGATGAGGTCACTTTTGTTGCTACAGCCAGCCCCGGTGATGAGGAGATGGCAGAAAGAATAGCCAAACACAGAGAGGCCCGTCCGTCCGGCTGGACCACCGTGGAAGCCAACACGGACATAGCCGGAGCCATCAAAATGATGCAGCAAAGAGGCGGGTCAATCTTGATCGACTGTTGGAGCTTCTATGTTGCAAATCTCCTTGATGGTTTCGATTCGGAGAATTCAGAGCCGGACATTATTGATGTTAGTCTCCTGAAAAAGGTCGAGCAGCAGGTAATCAACGAGACGAGGGCTCTAATTGAAGAGGCGAGAAAATGGGAGAAGCAAGTCATTATTGTCTCAAACGAGGTTGGACTGGGACTCGTTCCTCCGTATCCGTTGGGCCGCTGCTTTAGGGATCTAATCGGGATTTCACATCAAATCTTGGCGCGAGAAGCTGCAAAGGTTTATTTGGTCGTGGCGGGATTACCAGTTGCGATCAAGGAGTAGCGTGTTGGCAGAGACAAAGCTTGCTTTGTCTCAGGTTCTGGCCAGAGCAAGCTCTGCGGCTACGTCTCAAACGGTTAAGCAGACCAAGCTCTGCAGCTGCGTTTGCTTCTCTTAGGCGTGGCTGTCGGCTGTAAGACCGTAAGCTAAAACACGAAAGGTGTGATGTAATTTGAAGGAATTAAAGAGAGTGATTGAGGCAATCGAGCCGCTTGATCAGGACATCATGGAGGCTGCTCAAGCTCGGCTTGATAACCTTACAAAACCTCAAGGTAGTTTGGGGTATTTGGAGGAGGTGGCAAAGCAACTCGCGGGTATTAGAAGAACGACGGATCTCAGATTGCGCAAGAAGGCAATCCTTGTCATGGCGGCCGATCATGGTGTAGTTGAAGAGGGGGTCAGCGCCTATCCTCAAGAGGTAACGCCGCAAATGGTCTACAATTTTGTTTCCGGCGGAGCGGCCATAAATGTCCTTGCGCGGCACGTCGGGGCAAAGATCATCCTCGTCGACATGGGCGTTGCTTTTGATTTGGAATCATCGCCACAACTGGTAGACCTAAAAATCGACTATGGTACTCAGAATATGACAAAAGGTCCCACAATGACGCTTGAACAGGCGGTTCTCTCATTAGAGAGAGGGATCATGGTTGTTGAGAAACATGCAAAAGACTCCGGAATCGATATTCTGGGCACCGGGGACATGGGTATTGGCAACACTACCGCAAGCAGTGCCGTTATCACCGCCTTCACTGGCCTTCCGGTCGAGGCTGTAACCGGAAAAGGAACAGGAATCGACAATGAGACTCTTGAGCATAAGATTGCGTCGATAAAGAAAGCCCTTTTGCTGAACAAGCCGAATCCGAACGATCCGATTGACGTGCTGGCCAAAGTGGGCGGATTTGAAATCGGCGGCCTTGCCGGGTCCATGCTGGCTGCGGCGAGCCTGAGGATTCCCGTTGTCATTGACGGCCTTATCTCCAGCGCGGCTGCGCTAATTGCTTATCGCCTGCAGCCGCTAGTCAAGGATTACATGTTCGCAGGACATCAGTCTGTAGAGATCGGACAAACGGCGGTCTTAGAGGAATTAGGCAAAAGAACATTCCTTGACCTCGGTATGCGTTTGGGAGAAGGAACAGGCGCGGCTCTGGCGATGAATCTTTTGGAGGCAAGCTCAAGAATTATCACGGAGATGGCGACCTTCTCGGAGGCGAATGTGTCCGAGGCAATTACGGAATCGAAAGTCGAGAGTTGATGAATAGATGAGGTTATTCTCTTAATGTTTACTGCGCTTGAGTTCTTGACGATTATTGCTTTTCCTCGCAGGCGGCAGACAAAAACATCGAGGATTGGTAGATCCAGTGCCTATTTCCCTCTGGTCGGATTAGTTTTGGGATTGATTCTAGTAGGTGTGCGCCTTGCCGCTTCGAGGTTTTTTCCGAGAGAGATTGTAAATGCCTTGATTATCCTTCTGCTTTTCATTCTTACCCGCGGAATCCACCAGGACGGATTGGCGGATACGGTTGATGGTCTTTGGGGCGGCCAGGACCGGGATGCGAAGCTGAGAATCATGAAGGACAGTGCAATTGGAGCGTTTGGAGTCATCGCCCTTGTCTTTGCTCTTTTGTTCAAGTTCCTGTTCCTAAATTCAATCCCGGTTAAGTTCTTGGACATATCGCTTGTTTTGATGCTCACGCTAAGCCGCTGGACGATGACTCTTGCCGCCTTTCTCGGAAAGCCGGCCCAGCAAGAAGGGCTTGGCCATATTTTCATGACCAACACAACTATCAAGGAGCTTGTAATTGCATCTATTAGCGCTCTGCTGATTGCATTCTTCTTATTGAAATTTCCTGCAATTGTTCTTATCATTTGTCTTGTTCTGTTTGCCGCCGGATTCAGCTTTTTGGTCTCAAGAGAACTTGGCGGCCTAACCGGGGATGTGCTGGGAGCTTTGGCCGAACTCTCAGAACTACTCTGCCTGGCTATCATTTATGTGTTGGCACGAGGAGGGCTAGTCTAGGGGGAGGCATTCGGATGCCCCAAACAAGCAAAGGAGTCCTATGATTCGACTGATTCTTGTTAGGCATGGAGTCACTGAGTGGAATGAGCAGAAAAAGTACATCGGCTCAACAGATTTGAGTTTGAGCAAAAAGGGCACTGCTCAGGCCCTTGCTGTTTCCGAATCTCTAAAGGACGAGCCCTTAACAGCAATCTATTGCAGCGAATACACGCGTGCTATGCAAACCGCCAAGACCATCGTCAAAAATCACAACCTGCAAATAAATTATCTTTCCGGCTTGAACGAAACGGATTTCGGCAAATGGGAAGGATTAACGTTCAATGAGGTCACCAAAGACTGGCCAAACTTCATAGACAACTGGCTGGCCGGGAAAGATGGTCTTCCCCCGGAAGGAGAACCGGTCAGTGTCTTCAAAAACAGGGTGGAAAGCACGCTCGGTAAAATCGTCACTCAAAACCCTGAAGGAAATGTTCTGATTGTTGCACATGCGGGACCAATCAAGCTTATCATCTGCCATCTTCTTGACCTCGGCTTTTCAGAGATGTGGAGAATGCAAAAAGACAGTGCCTCCATCAGCAAAATAGACTTATACGATGACGGCAAGAATGTCTTGACCCTGCTGAACGACACATGCCATCTAAACCATCTAATTTCTTGAGCCCTTTGTGCTGGATATGCTACAATTGTGCAACCAACATGCAGAGCTCTTGTAAAGGCTATTTCGAGTCGGTATCTGCCTGCTTAGAATCAAGTCCAAGTTATTGAAGCCGCAATTGGTTTGCTTTTAGGTTTTCAGAAATCTTGAAATTTGCATTTTGCATTTTGAATTTTGCCTTTAGGAGCTGGTTTTGCTCCCATCAGGAGGTTAACGTGGAAAATATCGTGCGGAAGGAACTGGAACCATTAAAACCATACAGACCGGGAAAGCCGATATTCGAGGTGAAGCGGGAGCTTGGGCTTGAAGAAATCGTAAAGCTTGCTTCCAATGAAAGCAATCTGCCTCCTTTTCCTGAAGCCATCAAGGCCATGGAAGAAGCGGTCAGAGAAGTCAACGAATATCCTGATGGTGGGTGCGTTGTTCTAAAGGAGAAACTGGCTCCATTTATGGGCGTACCGGAAGAGAACATAATGGTCGGAAACGGCTCTAATGAGCTGATCAGACTTTTGGCCATGGCAATCCTTAATCCTGGTGAAGAAGTCATTTACGCCAATCCTTCCTTTGTTGTCTACCCGACCGTCACCAGGATGATGAATGCCGTCGCAAAAGTCATACCGTTGAAGGACTTCAGGCATGACCTGAGTGCAATGAAAGATGCAATAAGTGAAAAAACCAGGCTGATTTTCATCTGCAATCCCAATAATCCGACGGGAACCATTGTCTACAAAGATGAAGTTCATGAGTTTATGCAAAGTGTTCCCGAAAATATTTTGGTTGTATTTGATGAAGCCTACTTTGAATTCGTGGACGAGGAGCGTTTCGCTGAGGGAATGAAATACTTTCGTGAGGGCAGGCTGGTAGCGGTGCTTAGGACATTCTCAAAAGTATATAGCCTGGCAGGCTGCAGGATCGGCTATGGTGTTGCTCCGAAGTTCTTAGCGGAAGCTGTAAACAAGATCCGTGAACCGTTCAATGTGAACAGAGTGGCACAAGCCGGGGCTCTGGCAAGCCTTGACAATAAAGAGGAGGTAGAAAGAAGGATCAGGTTAAATAGAGAGGGCAGAGAATATCTCTATGAGGAGCTCGCTAAGTTGGAAGTGGGCTTTATTCCGACCCAAGGTAATTTCATCCTTATTGACGTGCACAGAGACTGCGTCCAGGTCTTCAAGAAGTTGCTTCTGGAGGGTGTCATTGTCCGGACCGGCGAGATTTTCGGTCTTAACACCACTCTGCGCGTGACAATAGGCACACCTGAAGATAATAGGAAGTTCATCGGAGCACTACAAAAAGTACTCCAGGAATCGGCTTAAAGGGGCTGGTAAATATGATGATCGTAATGAAGGACGGGGCCAGCGAAAGAGAAATTCAACACGTTATTGAAAAACTCGAAAACGTTGGCGCCAAGGCACACGTTTCAAAAGGCAAATACAAGACCGTAATCGGAGCAATCGGGGATCGGGAAAAATTCATTACTCTGCCGTGGGAGGCCTTTCCGGGAGTTGAAAAAGCGGTTCCTATTCTAAAGCCTTTTAAACTGGTAAGCAGGGAATTTCGACAGGAAGATTCGATTCTCGATGTGCGCGGTGTCAAAATCGGCGGCAATCATTTCACGGTCATGGCGGGCCCATGCTCAGTCGAGACTGAAGAACAAATGATCTCAACCGCCGAATTGGTCAAAAAAGAAGGAGGCTCCATTCTCAGGGGAGGAGCTTTTAAGCCTCGAACATCTCCCTATAGTTTCCAGGGGCTGGGTGTTGAAGGATTGAAGATACTGGCCAAAGCACGCGAGGAGACAGGCCTTCCAGTTGTAACTGAAGTCATGGATTCAAGAGACGTTGAGATTGTGGCCGAACTCGCAGATATTGTGCAGATCGGAGCTCGAAACATGCAGAACTTTCTGCTGTTAAAGGAAGTTGGAATGCAGCCGAAACCGGTTCTGTTAAAAAGAGGTTTCAGTAATACTATCGAAGAACTCCTGATGGCCGCCGAGTACGTGGTTTCAAGCGGGAACCCGAATGTAATCATGTGTGAGCGCGGTATCAGGACTTTTGAGCCGTTTACCAGAAACACCCTTGATCTTAGCGCGGTTCCGGCTGTCCAGTCCCTAAGCCATCTCCCGATCGTGGTGGATCCAAGTCACGCAACCGGGAAAAGTGAGTTGATTGAACCTCTATGCCTGGCTGCCTTAGCGGCTGGAGCTGACGGGATCTTGGTGGAAGTGCATCCCAATCCCGAAGAAGCATGGTGCGATGGTCCCCAGTCAATAGACTTTAACGGCTTCGCCCATTTGATGCGGCAAATCAAGTCCTTGATGCGCGCACTTGAAAAAGAATTAAGCTAACTAAAGTTGGGATAATATATGGGGGATTTTAACAAGATTACAATAATCGGGGTGGGGCTCATTGGTGGTTCACTTGGACTCGCCATCAAAGCTTTACAAAGTCCTCCCAAAGTTGTCGGCGTTAGTCGCAGCGAGCAGACAATTGAGAAAGCGATAAAGGTTGAAGCAATTGACGAAGGCACAACGTCAAAGATCGACGCCGTCAAGGACGCCGATTTGGTTTTCATTGCCACGCCGATCAGTTCGATTGTCGGAACGATCAAAGAAATCACGCCGCATCTAAAGCCGGGTGCGATAGTCACCGATGTCGGCAGCACCAAGAGCACAATTGTTAAAACCGTTGAGGAATTTCTCCCTCCGGAGATTTTTTTTATTGGTGGCCATCCGATGGCCGGCTCTGAACAACAAGGCGTCCTATTTGCCAATGCCACACTTTTCCGTAACTCATATTATTTGCTTACACCAACCCAACGAACAAATACCATGGCTTTCAAGAAGCTGCATTCTTTGCTAACCGGCATCGGGGCCCAGGTTCTGGCGGTTGATCCCGACAAACACGATAAAATAGTCTCGACAATAAGTCATCTTCCTCACATACTCTCCGCCGCACTGGTTAATCTGGCCAGTAAGCAAACAAAAGAAAGCAAGAATCTTCTGCTGGTTGCGGCCGGAGGGTTTCGAGACATGACCAGAATCGCTGCTTCTGATCCCGACATGTGGCGTGACATCTGCATAGAGAATTCTGCGGCGATTCTTGAAGCGCTGGACGAATTCAGAAAAGAACTGATGTCGTTCCAAAGCACAATTGAAGATAGAAAAGAGAGTCAACTCAAAGACAAATTCAAGGAAGCACAGTCGGTACGACTAAACCTGCCCGAAATCTTGCACAAGGATGTATCCCAGCTGCGTGAGCTCTCCATTCCGGTCTCCGATAGGCCGGGCGTAATCAGTGACATAAGCGTGATGATAGGGCGTTTAGGGATCAATATTGAGGATATTGAAATCGTGCACACAACGGAACTTACCGGAATTTTGAGGTTGGTTATCAGCGGTGAAGAAAATGCAAAAGCCGCAGCCAAAGAACTGCTAAAGCACAAATACGAAGTCGAAATCGGCAAAATCTACAATCACGAAGTGCCATAGCAAGATAAGGATGTCCAGTTCTTGTGCAACTCCTCCTCTCAATTGGAAGAGATACCTGCAGTTTCCTCCCCCTTGATGGGGGAGGACTAAGGTGGGGGTGACTAATCTGAACAGAAAACTCATCAAAGTCGCTAGAAATCTTAGAAAAGAATCCACTAATACAGAGAGATTCCTATGGAGACACTTGCGTAGACATCAGCTAGCTGATCTCAAGTTCAGGCGACAACAGCCAATTGGTAGATACGTCGTAGATTTTGTTTGTTTTGAGAGACATATCATAGTAGAAGTTGACGGAGGACAACATCAAGAAAACAAAGACAAGGATATCACAAGAGATATATGGCTTGAGAGCCAGGGTTTCAGAGTACTGAGATTTTGGGATAATGAAGTTCTCACGAACATCCAAGGGGTGTTGGAGATGATAAGAGAAAGTTGCTGTAGTGCGACACCCTCCCCTTTGTCCCCTCCCATCCAGGGAGGGGAGATAAAAGAAGTTCTGCGATCTGCAACGGAGAGACAAGAGAGAAGCCTCCCTTCAATTCATGGAAGAGAAGTCAGAAGGTTGATTTGAATGGACTTTAAAATCAATCCCGTCGAAGGGCTAAAAGGCACAATCGAGGTTCCGGGAGACAAGTCAATTTCACATCGGGCCCTTCTTCTTGGTGCGCTCGCTGAAGGCAAGACTCATGTGAAGAATTTTCTCTCGGCGGAAGACTGCCTCTCAACGCTTACGTGTCTCGAAAAACTCGGCGTTGCGATAGAAAAATTATCGCCGACGGAACTATTGATTGAGGGAGTGGGTTTTCGCGGATTTCGCGAGCCTGCTGATATTCTTAACTGCGGTAATTCGGGTACAACACTGAGAATTCTTCCCGGCATTCTTGCGGGTCAAGATTTTTTTTCGGTTCTAACCGGCGATAGCTCGCTGAGAAAAAGGCCTATGAAGCGCATTGTTGAACCATTAACTCAAATGGGCGCCAAGATTTGGGGGAGAGATGACTGCAACCTTGCTCCGATAGCAATCCAAGGTGGTCCCTTACAGTCCATATCTCATGCTACGCCTGTTCCAAGTGCGCAGATAAAAACTGCTTTGCTGCTTGCCGCACTGCTTGCTTCAGGAGAAACCCATATTGAGGAGAAGCACAAATCGCGAGACCACACCGAACGAATGCTCCGTTTTCTCGGGGCCAAGATCGATATCGAAAACAATTCTTATCGAATAAGCAGTGGCAACAAGCTGTCGGCGGGCGAAATTGATATCCCCGGCGATATTTCCTCAGCCGCTTTCTTTGTCATTGGTGGTTTAATTACACCAAACTCGGAACTCTCGATAAAAAACGTAGGCATAAATCCGACCCGGGCTGGATTAGTACAGCTACTGATAGACATGGGGGCTAATATCCGTCAAACAGAAGACATTGAGAAGAGCGGCGAGCCAAGGGCTGATTTGTCGATCAAGACAACGCATCTTAGGTCTTTTCAAGTTACCGAAGAAATCGTTCCTTTGATAATTGATGAATTGCCGATCCTGGCCGTGGCCGCCACTCAGGCGGAAGGCGAATCCGTCGTATCGGGTGCTCACGAGTTGAGACTGAAAGAGTCGGATAGAATCAGGGCCATCTGCTCTGAGCTTAAGAAATTCGGAGCCGACATAACCGAGAAACCGGACGGCTTTATAGTAAACGGGCCGACCCGCCTAAGAGGCGCTGTTGCTGACAGTTTTGGAGATCACCGAATGGCGATGGCGCTTGCCGTCGCGGGATTGGTTGCGGATGGCGCAACAACGATAAAGAACGCTGAAAGTGTCCGGATTTCTTTCCCTAATTTCTTGAACTTGCTTGAAGAGATTGCGGTTTAGAGGAACTATGATAATTGCTATTGATGGACCTGCTGCTTCAGGAAAAAGCACGGTGGCAAAACGTGTTGCCAAGGCGCTGGGATTCACTTTTCTCGATACGGGAGCGATGTATAGAGCTGTAACTCTAGAGGCTTTGGGGCTAGAAATCGACCCGTCCGATACGAACTCCCTCATCAAGCTGGCCAACGACATCGATATTAGCTTCAAAAGAGAAGGTGGTTGCGAGAGAGTATTTGTTGGTGCGAGAGATGTCACTGAACAAATCAGAATGCCGGAAGTAACCAAGTTGGTTTCGTTGGTCTCAAAAGAGCCGAACGTGAGAAGGGCAATGGTGGACCGGCAGCGAAGGTTTGCGCTGGATGCGAACCTCGTTGCCGAGGGAAGAGATGTTGGAACAGTGGTTTTTCCCAATGCTGAACTAAAGATCTATTTAAGCGCCTCGCTTCGGGAAAGAACCGGCCGAAGACGCTTGGAACTCGAGCAAAAAGGTCATGGCATAACACTTGAAAATCTCGAAAAGGAGATAGAGAAACGAGATCATATCGACAGCACGCGGCAAGAGAGTCCCCTTTTAAAAGCTGAAGACGCCGTAGAAATCGACACAACCGGCAAGACAACTGCGCAGGTAACCGAGGAGGTAATGCAGCTTGTCCAAGGAAGAACCTCGCTCTAGGGCTTTCTACATGTTTATTCGGTTTGTACTGTTTCTTCTCCTCAAGATCTTCTATCGGTTCACTGTGAAGGGTCAAGACAACATTCCGAAATCAGGCTCTGCGATCCTTGTCGCAAACCATACAAGTTTTCTCGACCCTCCCGTACTCGGTGTAACCTCAAGAAGACAGGTATTCTTCATGGCCAAGGCGAGTCTTTTCAAGGTGCCTGTCCTAGGCAGGATAATGAATGGCCTTTCCGCCTTTCCGGTCAATCGAGAGAAGGCGGACCTCAGGGCTTTCAGAACCGCTTTCAAACGGCTCAAAGAAGGAGAACTTGTTGGAGTTTTTCCCGAAGGCAGTCGCCAGCGTGCCGGAAAGGGCAGACTTGGTCCCCTACTTGATGGAGCTGCTCTCCTGGCCTTAAAGTCCGGTGCTCCGATTATCCCGGTTGGGATCAGTGGTACGGACAAAGTTGTACCAAGCGGAAAACATCTGCCCAGATTTCCCAAAATCCATGCCGTTGTCGGGAAGCCGATTCGCCTGGAGAAGCAAGGATCAAACAAGGAAGACACTGCTGAATTAACTAAGCAAATCGAAAAAGCTATAATAGAGTTGTTGGTTTGAGGAACATGTTGTACTAAAGCAAAGGGCAGAGAATTGTAGTTGCTCCATTTATGGAGCTTCGCCGGGAGAAGTGTGGTTGCTCCACTTATGGAGCGCCAAGACAGCCTGACCTGCCCGCCGCAGCCGGTCTTTTGCCCGGTTGCTGTGTCCATGTTCAACTTGACCCATCGCAAACAGCAAGCACCATGTGATAAGCTATGGCAGGCGGGTAAATCAGGCAACTACGGAGTTTCTGGCCAAACTTGACACCGATAATTGACAGGTGAAGATATGAAAATAGAAGTGGCTGAGTACGCCGGCTATTGTTATGGGGTGGAAAGAGCACTTAAGCTGACCAGAGAAGCCGCAAAGGAATCCGATGAGCCGATCTATACCCTTGGCCCGATCATTCACAATCCTCAAGTTGTCGCATCATTGGCTGAACAAGATGTCTATGCAATCTCCAGTCTGGATGAAATAGACAAGGGCACCATAATTGTCCGCTCACATGGTGTTGATCCTAGGATCATGAGGGAAGCCAAGAAAAAGAATATCAAGGTAGTTGATGCAACCTGTCCCTTTGTAAAAAAAGCGCAACAGCGCGCAGCTGAACTGGTCAAAGAAGGCTATCAGTTGGTAATCGTCGGCGAGCGCAATCATCCTGAAGTGATTGGAATCCTGGCCCACGCCAAAAATAAGGCCTTGATCGCGGAGAAAGTCGAAGACATCCGATTATTTCAATTGGCGAAAAAGGTCGGGGTAGTGGTGCAAACAACACAATCAGAAGAAAATCTGAAGGCAATTGTGTCGGGACTTCTTTCCAAAGCCTTTGAGATTAAGGTCTTCAATACGATTTGTAATGCGACATTAAAAAGACAACTGGCTGCTCAGGAAATTGCCAAAACAGCGGATGTTGTTCTGGTGGTCGGAGGAAAAAACAGCGCCAATACCACACGTCTTGCCCAAATGTGTGCACAAATAAATGGACTGACTTATCATATTGAAACTGCTTCAGAAATGGAACCGTCCTGGTTCGAAGAGACCAGTCTTGTCGGTGTCACAGCTGGGGCATCAACGCCGAAATGGATCCTTGAAGAGGTTGTGGAGACCCTAAAATCCTCGGATCGTTGAGCCGGCAAGTCATCGCCATCCCAATAAAGGATGATCTAAACATGAGTGCGGTTGTATCTGAAATAGTGGAAAATAGTCTTGCCGACAACGCGGGCTTAGGACGTGGCGACAAAATCTTGGAAATCAACAAGACAAGGCTGCGGGATATAATTGACTATCAAATCGCCGTTGAAGACTCTCATTTGGAGATGTTGATTGAGCGAAACGGCCGACAAAGAGAGCTGGTCCTCGAGAGGAACGAAACAACAACACCGCTCGGAATTAGATTTGAATCATCAATCTTTGACGGTTTGAAGTCTTGCCGAAACAATTGTGTTTTCTGCTTCCTCGATCAACTGCCAAAAGGCTTGCGAAAGAACCTTTATCAAAGAGACGATGATTTTAGACTTTCCTTTCTCTACGGGAATTTCATCACGCTGACAAACTTTAGTGATGATGATTTGGACCGTATTCTGAAGCAAAGATTGAGCCCGCTTTACGTCTCACTTCACGCAACAGACCCGGAAATTCGAAAAGAAATACTTCGCGCCGAGAACGACAAGGCCCTGATCTATCTAGATGCCCTCCTGAAATCGGGGATTGAGGTCCACGTCCAGATAGTGGTTTGTCCGGGGATAAATGACGGCCGGAATCTGGACAACACCCTTAAGGAACTTGAGTTGAGATTTCCACAGGTGAGATCTATCGGAATCGTGCCGGTTGGCCTGACTCGGTTTCGCGCGAAACTGACAAAACTAAGTGTCTTCGGCGCAGAGGAAAACCGCGATCTTATTGGAAAGGTGCGGATCATACAAGATCGTTTTCTTAAAAAGAAGCGCACATCTTGGGTTTTTTTGGCGGATGAGTTTTACCTTCAGGCCGACGAACCATTGCCGTCATTCGAACACTATGAGGATTTTCCGCAACTTGAAAACGGCATTGGAATAACGCGATTGTTTTCGCATGAGGTTGAGGAGGAATTGAGAGATGTATCCCGATCTCTAAGCTCGCAAAGCTCCTTCACCGTTCTCACCGGTCAACTAGCGGCCCCCATCCTCGACCATATTTTTGACAAAATCAAAAAGAGAATCGGCCGAAATTTTACTATAATAGGAATACCGAATCGCTTCTTTGGGGACAAGGTCACAGTCGCGGGCCTGATAACAGCGAGTGATATAATCGCTTACGTCAAATCAAACAAACTCGGTGGAACCCTGTTAATTCCTGAGGTCATGCTAAACTCAGAAGGGTTGTTCTTAGACGACATATCCTTTCGCGAGATGAAGAAGCTAATCGGAATGCCCATCGAAACCGTTCCCGTAGACGGAAAACAACTTCTTGAAAAATTATCGGCCCTTGACGGCAGAGGTGGTTGAAGAAATTTGAGATTACCATTGGTTGCAATTGTCGGACGTCCCAATGTCGGCAAATCGACATTCGTAAATAGGATCGCTATCAGCAGCGAGACAATCGTGGATGAAACGCCCGGAGTCACGCGGGATAGAAACTATCTTGATGCGGATTGGCGAGGAAAGAATTTCACGCTGATTGATACCGGCGGGCTTGATCTTGCCCAGAAATTCTCTATTTCCGAATCGATGACGCGCCAAGCTCTGTTGGCTGTTGAAGAGGCTGACTTAATCGTTTTCTTGGTCGATGCCAAAACCGGACTCCTGCCGGATGATGAAGATATTGCGAAAGTATTGCGGCGTTCAAATAAGCCCGTTCTTCTGGTAGTGAATAAGGTCGATAATCCGCAGTGGGACGGCGACAAGCATCAGTTCTATAAGCTCGGACTAGGTGAACCTCTAATAATCTCAGCGCTCCATGGTCTCGGAACCGGTGATCTCCTGGATGAGTTCTTCTCAAACCTGCCTGAAGTACCTGCGGAAGTTGAAGAAGAAGCTTTATCAATAGCAATTGTGGGCAGGCCGAACGTGGGCAAGTCTTCCATTTTTAACAAGCTTCTGGGCGAGGAGCGAGTCATTGTGAATGAACTGCCGGGAACCACGAGAGATGCCATTGATACCCTGGTCACAATTGGTGACAAGAAATACAGATTTATCGATACGGCGGGCTTGCGGAGACACGGGAAGGTAAAGGAAGATGTAGAATACTACAGCTTCGTCAGAGCCCTCAGGGCTCTGGACAGAGCAGATATGGCTCTAATCGTTGTTGATACATCGGAGGGTGCAACCGAACAGGATCAAAGAGTCGCCGAGCTGGCTGAAAGCCGGGGCTGCGGCCTCATAATTGTTCTAAACAAATGGGATTTGGTTAAAGACGTTGAAGTCCAGGAGAGAGTCCTGTTCGATCTCAGTTACAAAATGCGCTTCATCAGTTATGCTCCGGTTTTGAAAATATCCGCCCTAACGGGCAGGGGCATGTCGCAGGTTTCCAAATGCATTGATGCGGTAGAACAGGAATATAATAAACGAATTTCAACTCCCGATCTCAATCGCTTTCTTGTTGAACTGAAAGAAGAGGGATTTGCGCCGGTCAAAAAGAATAAGAAGTTGAGGCTGGCGTATGCGACACAAGTCAAGACCGCTCCGCCGGCATTCGTCTTTTTTGTAAACAATCCCGAACTGGCGGATTCGAATTATCAGCGATACTTAAAGGGAAGATTGAGATCGCAATTTGAATTTGTGGGTTGTCCTATTTTGATTCGGATTCGCAAAAAGCCGGGGAAATAATCGAGGAAGAAAAATTGTCTGGTGAGGATATGATAAAGGCGGTTCCGATCGTTCTCGCTGCCTATCTAATCGGCTCAATCCCTGTTGGACTGATAGTCAGCAAGCTGGGTTACGGCAGGGATATTCGCCAGTTTGGCAGCGGCAATTTGGGGGCTACCAATACGTTTCGTGTTTTGGGTCCGCTGCCGGGAGCTCTTGTTTTTCTCTTGGATGCTCTAAAAGGAGCTTCAGCCGTTGCTCTTGCAAGCTACTATTTTGCTGAAACACCCACGTTGATTCAACAGCCCGCAAACATCGATTTCTCGCACGCCTTGCTTGTGGTCCTGGCCGCTATGGCGGTGATTTGCGGCCATAATTGGTCCGTTTTTCTGAAATTCTCAGGAGGAAAGGGGATAGCAACCGGAGCCGGAGCCCTGTTGATGCTGGTGCCCAAGATCCTTCTTTTGCTTCTTGTGATTTGGGCGGTCATAACTGCGGGCACGCGATACGTTTCGCTGGCATCAGTTATCATCGCGATAGTTTTTCCCGTCACAATGATAATTACAAATTCTCACAATATTCCCTATATTCTGTTCAGCTTGGCGGCTTCGTTTGTCGTTGTCTACAAGCATCGATCCAATATCAAGAGGTTGATCGCCGGCGAAGAGAGCAAAATCGGCGAGACAATTAAGTCGTAAAGGGTCAGAAGCAAAAAGGGGTACCAATGAAGATAGCAGTCTTAGGCGCCGGCAGTTGGGGGACGGCGATTGCGGCCCTTTTGGCAAAGAAAGATTTTGAAGTCATTCTATGGGCGCGTGATCCGCACTTGGCTTCCGAAATTCAAAAAACTCACTACAACCCAAGGTATATTTCTGACATCAAACTTCCTGTAGGGGTAAAGGCGACCGGAGATCTCTCGCACCTCGGCGAAAACTTGGATGCCGCAGTTTTTGCGGTGCCATCCCATGTGATGCGCCTAATCGTTAAGCAAGCAAAACCGTATATCAAGACCGATACGCTCCTTCTGAGTGTAACCAAAGGAATTGAGATAGAATCTCGCAAGAGGATGAGTGAGATAATCGCCGAAGAGACCGGCGTCGATTTTCACCAAAATATCGCGGTACTCTCAGGACCAAATCATGCCGAGGAAGTCAGCAAGGAAATTCCATCCGCAACGGTTGTGGCCGCTAATGACGAGAGAGTTGCTCTCAAATTCCAGGAGATGTTCATGACACCGTACTTCCGGGTTTACACAAATGAGGATATCATCGGCGTTGAACTTGCAGGCGCAACCAAGAACGTAATAGCGATTGCCGCCGGAATTTCGGACGGGCTGGGGTATGGCGACAATACCAAGGCTTCCTTAATGACACGCGGATTGGCCGAGATGACCAGATTGGGGACGGTTTTGGGCGCGCAACCGCTCACATTCTCCGGCCTGGCCGGGATTGGAGATCTAATCGCGACGTGCACAAGCCGTCATAGCCGCAACAGAGCAGTGGGAGAAAAGATCGGGAAGGGGAAGAAGCTGGCGGAGATATTGGAAGAGTCCACGATGGTGGCTGAAGGCGTATATACGTCAAAGGCAATTTTCTACCTGGCGGGCGGCCTTGGCGTCGACGTTCCGATTACAAAAAATGTTTTCGAAGTCTTATACCAAGACAAAGACCCAAAAGATTCAGTTAGAGAACTGATGATGAGAGGCCCAACGGGCGAGGTTAAATCATCGCAATCCAGGATGTAAACAAAGGGGATAGTTCCTGGAAACTGCGGGTACCCGGAACAGCCTGTTAAGATGTGCGAGAAGAATTGGTGGTATATGCAAAACGTCAGGGAAAGCTCTCCACAAGCCGGAGGCTCCGGAGGTGAGTGGTATCTCAGAAACAGACAACTGCCAAGACGGCAAGAAAGGTGACAATTCGGCGTTGGAGTCTCCTCATTCGAACATTCTAATGAAGGGAGAAATAACACCGGCCGATTTGATGAAGAACCTTAACGTCCTCCTGGAAAGAATGCACACCGGCGTTGATATGATAAAGGCCGGGGTTTGTGAACGGCTTGCAAGAAGATACAGTTCAAGCTATGAGCCGGATGCCGCCGCCTTAATGGCGAGCGCCGTTGGAAACGAACTTTTTTTCGAGAGAGCTTCCGATGCCGGTGGCTACAACTTTGCCGTGAACAATGTCAAGGCTATCGAAGATGAACTGGCAAGAATTCAAGCGGACGAGAAGATAAGAGAGGCGGTCACCAACGCCTTGTGGGTTCTTGTAGACTGCTCTGAACTGATGGGACACGATGCTTTAGTGAGCAGCCTTCAGCACATCCAAAGATCAAAAGAGATGGGAATCCTACTGCAGTCCGACAAGATCAAAACCGCAGAATCGTTCCTTGAATTCGCCAAAGCCTTCTACGAATCTAAGTCCGATTGAATACCAATATAACCTTGGGTATAATGAATCATCCGGGACAAAGCAAGTCTTGTCGTCAACTCTTTGACAATATTGAAAATATTCGCAATACTGCAGATATGGCACCGATCAGAAGCAAGATATTGGCGGCAAGGCATTCCTATTCTTAGCAACATTTCTGCAAATTCCAAGAAGGATAACACATGACGTTGGAACGTCTAATTCCAGATGATCCGCTAGAGTTCATCCGACAGTGTGTCAACCAACGGAAAATACGATGGACATATCATGTGAATATGCGGTTGAGAGGACGATTCATTCCCCGACCGTTCATCCTCGAATCTGTGAGCAGTTACGAGATTATAGAGGCATATCAAGAAGATAAGTATCTTCCCAGCTATTTGGTCTATTCTCGTCACCGCGATATGACATTTCATGTGCTGTTTGCAGCGGATGTCGGGGGAGACAACGTTCGAGTTGTGACTGCGTACTGCCCAGACCCAATGGAATGGGAGTCAGACCTGAAGACAAGGAGGCGATCTCTTTGAAATGCGGATTATGTGGCTCTATGATGAGAGCAACCACCACGAATCTTCCTTTCAAGGTGAGTGAAACAACCATTGTAATTCTGAAAGAGTTGCCGGTATTTCAGTGTGAAAATTGCAGCGAGTACTTGCTAGATGATTCGGTACTGAAGCGCGTCGACGAGATTCTCGAGAAGGTAGACACGGCAGCGGAACTTGAGGTCATCAAATACGCTGCTTAGCAGTCCTAAAAGGTAACGACAGCTCCTATTTTCTTAGTGCGCATAATCATCCGGAAGGATCTCTGTGATTAGTAGTCCGAGTTAGACGTTGGGTTTCGACTAACTACTAACAGCTAATCACTGGTTTTACACGGGGCGTGGCGCCCGCCTACGCTAAAGCTTCGGACGGGCAGGCAGTTTGGTAGCGCAACGGGCTGGGGGTCCGTAGGTCGTCCGTACGGATCGCCCCGACCACGGGGGAATAGATATGGCGTATTAGATCTAATTCCGAAAAGCAAGATGCATGATTCGTAGTCAACGGTGTCAATCGGGGCGTGGCGCAGTTTGGTAGCGCAACGGGCTGGGGGTCCGTAGGTCGCTGGTTCAAATCCAGTCGCCCCGACCAATTCAGCAAAAAAGAGAGGCTGGAAAACGGCCTCTCTTTTTTGCTATTTGCAATAGTTCTGCAGCAGGTATTCCTTTCAAAACTCCGTAGCGGTCCTAACACACGCAGCCCAATTATTTACCAGCCACTTGCTGTAGGTCAGAGTCAGACCATTTCAAGCTGCAGTCTATGCAATATCGGTGCTTATCCACAAGACCACCTTGGCATTTTTTCTCTTACTTCATTTGCCAGCATTTTTCCAAGGAGGAATCGGGAAGTTTCTGTCAAAAAACATATATGCGATTCTGCAATGACAATGATGCTGAACACGCACGCGCCGAGCAAGGATGGCCGCGGGCCTAAAGCCCGATCGGAGAGCTTTGAGCCGGGTTTATGCAGTCTGTATAAACCGGAAGGCCCGAGGTGGGCACGGCGAAAGAAGTTGCAGGTAGGAGAGACGTTGACAGGCGAGCAAGAAGAGATGATAGACTTCTTATGCAGAAGCGAGCAGTCTGTGTTTGTAGAATTATACAGACTGTATAATTATTGTTATGCCACTCCGTACATTGTCAAAAGGAGGCAAGATTGATGATTAGATATGTCATTGTCAGTATCATTGGTGGAATCCTGTTTGGCAGTTTGGATGGTGTGATAAATGCCAATCCTCTGGCCCAAAGATTGTACGAGGTCTACAAGCCAATCGCAAAAACGTCAATCAATCCTCTGGCCGGCATTATGATTGACCTTGTATATGGATTCGTCATGGCTGGTGTGTTTCTGCTTCTCTACAAAAGCCTGCCGGGTGAGACAGGACTTGTTAAAGGAGTAAGCTTTGCTTTCCTCGTGTGGTTTTTCCGAGTTGTCATGTACACTGCGTCTCAATGGGTAATGTTCAAAGTACCCATTGAAGCATTGTTCTATTCCCTTGTCACTGGATTAGGCGAGATGCTCATACTAGGTGTGCTTTATGGGCTCACTTTGAAACCAGTGACGTGAGTTTCTTCTGCAAATGGCTATGACGAGGTTTCAGGATCAAGAGCTGTCATCCTAGGCTTGGAAGTGTAGGCGTCCTCGTGAATCATCCCGGACTAAGAACAACGCATCACGGCAATAATCTTGACTGCACGCTTCAAGAAATAGAAAAAACGTCTCGATCTAATTGACGTTTTATTCAAAATCTTCGGCTGTTTCAGTTTCCAGTTCCGGCCAAATCTGGGGAATGATGTGGAAGTGACTTGACCACAGAGCGTTGCGCTCTTTTTTCGCGGCTCCCAGCTCTAGTTCAAGTCTTTGCCTCTCCTTGTTCCTGGGGAGATCAAAGCCTCTCCAGAGTTGACTCATCAAAGCGTCTATCTTTTCGTCCAACTCTTCCAGCTTCCCAAAAGCGTCGTGAGCGGATATCTCCGTCATAGCGGACCCCTCGCTTGAGAATACCACCGTTATCGGGAAATCAAACTCAACTCACATTTTTATTTCGACAAATCTCGCAATTCTCCTTTTTTGGTACATCATAGTAGCCTTTTGCCAGATGCGACAAAATCAAGCCAGAAAAGTCGAACACGTGTTTGCTTTTTCTCAACAAAGATGCTAAGATGTTCAAGAGAAACGGAAGGACCTCAAACAAGGAGGCTGCGCATGTTCTATCTTGAACCCCTAAGCTTTCTTCTCGGCATGTTGATTTTGGCGACTCTGCAGATTCTCCTAAGAGAAGACAGAGGTTTAAGGAGAACCAGAAAGGCAAAGCTACAAAACAAAAAGGCAATCGACCTTTAATCACGCATATGATACAATTAACCCACAACTGAGAACCACTCATAAAACGCTCGATATAAACAAATGCCGGCAATCTACCGGCAGTAAGGGTTTTGGGGGTATGTGTGTGCTAGGGGACCATTTCATTCTATCAGTTTCTGTTATTCTCTCGCAATTCAATAGCTTTTAGGGGTTCCTCTAGTTACGCATCATAATCAAGGGGCGATTGTGATGCACTCTGGTGAGGCTCTGCCCATAACAATCAAAATGGGCAGCATGGCGCTTGTACCGCTTTTTGTCATCTTTGCTCCGCTGGTTGGAGCTCTAGTTGTTGCGCTCTTTTCCAAAAATCCTAAAAGGAGAAACGCAACCGTAGTTATTGCCAATCTGATCTCCTTTCTCTTACTTATCCATATGTATAGACCGGTTGTTGCCGGTATTAGCTTCGGGAGTCACATCTACAGAGGAATAGAGGTGTCTCTTCCGTTTGTCTTCGGCCTCAGTCTGAATTTTAGAGTTGACACGGTAAGCCTGCTTATTGCTCTTGTTACATCCTTTGTCTACAGCTTGTCTTGCATCTATGCAACAAGCTATATGGCAGAGGAGCATGCCCAGACGAGGTACTTCTCTTTTGTACTTCTTACTCTTTCAGCCAACTTGGGTGTTCTTCTGGCCAAAGACTTCTTCTCCTTGTTCATCTTCTTTGAGGCCATGGCGATCTTCTCGTACGTCCTTGTCATCCACGAAGAGAACAAGCAAGCCATGGAAGCGGGGAAGCTCTACATCTATATGAGCATAATCGGAGGGCTCGCCCTGCTTGCCGGCATCATTCTTCTTTATTCCTTCACTGGTAGGCTGGATATCGCTCCGATGGCCTCCATAATCGAGAAGGGTATGCCATCCCTAAAATACCCTGTAGCCGCTTTGATGATAGCGGGTTTTGGAACCAAGGCCGGTATCTTCTTCCTCCATATCTGGCTTCCCGAGGCACATCCTGTTGCTCCGACACCCGCATCGGCTTTGCTCTCCGGGCTGATGATCAAGGTGGGAGCATACGGAATCATAAGAACCGTCAACACGCTCTTTGCTCCGACCCATCTAACTTCGACTACACTAAATAACCTGGGTTATGTCCTAATATGGACCGGTGTTCTAACAATGTTTTTCGGAGTCGTAAACGCCCTGTTATCGAGCAATTGTAAACGGATGTTGGCTTATCACAGCGTCTCTCAAATGGGGTTTATCGTTATGGGGATCGGCTGCGCAGCCTATTTGGGCCGCGACGGCGCCATGGGGCTCGCGGGAGCTTTGTATCACATTGTAAATCATGCTTTGTTCAAGGCGGGTCTCTTTCTCTCAATTGGTGCCGTTTACTTGCGGACAAAAGAGCTTGATATGTACAAATTGGGCGGTTTGTGGAGAAACATGCCGTTTACCTGCCTTGCCTGTTTTATCGCCGTTATGGGAATCACCGGCGCACCTTTCTTCAACGGATTTGCCAGCAAGACGTTGCTTCACCATGCAATAAACGAGGCTTACGAAGGCTCGGCCCAATTCTCAGGGACGCGCTTGCCGATCTTATCATTGAAGCTTGCTGAAATCATTTTTATGCTGACTTGCTTTGGTACGTTTTGTTCAAATCTCAAGATGTGGCTCTTTGTCTTTATCTGGAAAAGGCCCGAAAAGTACCGCGATGTCAAACCGGAGCCGGCATCGATGAAGATCGCCCTTGGAGCACTATCTGTTGCAATCTTGTTCATAGGTTTGCGACCGAATTGGATGATAGAGAAGTTTATCGGACCGTCTCTTGCCTATTTTGGCTACGAACCCGCCTCACATCCGTATCACATCTTATTCAACCTTCATGCGCCCGCCGGAATCCTTAAATCCACAATTCCGATACTCTACGATCCTAGAACCTTGTCCGCTTTCGGAACGACCGAAGCCCTTCAAAACTTGGTCGCTTGCGGCCTCGTTGCACTCGGGGGCGGAATGGTTTTCGTCCTGGGCTACAGATTCGGTTGGTTTCATGTCCGTCCGCCGGAGTGGGTATCGGTGAAATATTGGTACACAAAACTCGCTGAAGCATTCGTGGTCGCGATTCCCGTTCCGGTAAGAGCTTTTGACGCAGCTTGGGATGGACTCGTTGTGGCGGCAATGGTCAGCGCATGGCAGCCAAGAATCTTCCCGGAGAGAAATAGGAGCATAGCAGCAAGCATGCTTGATAAGGCTTCCGGATACCTTCAAGAAATAATGCTTCTAGCTAGGAAATTCGACGGTTATCTTGATCAGATCATCACTTTGAGTCTGGTTGACATATGGGTACAGAGAACCGGCATAGGGCTGTCTTCTGCGGTGTCGCAGCATGAAACATCTTCCGGCACTATTTTGGCTGGTTCCAATGGGCAGACATTTCCCGCTGAAGAATTTGAGCAGATCTACATCAGTGAGACATTTGAAAAGCTTACTCATGCGCTTGGCGCCACCTGCAGCGGACTAAAATCCTTGGATCGCCGCTGGGACAAGATAGTAACTAAGGTCGTTCTGGATAGCTGGCTTGCTGAGCCTTTAGAGGCGATTTTTGTGGGAGCCGAAAGGCCTCCGTCAAAACCAGGCGGAGGCAAGATCGGAGAAGTCAGTGTTGAAGAATTCGAACAATTGGATCAGCTTCACCAGTTGTATGAAGAGCTCAAAAACTTCAAATTCAATGACTTTTTCAAATGGATAAAGACTATTGACAGGCGCTGGGACAAAATGGTAACTAGAGTTGTTTTGGATGCCTGGCTTGCAGGGTCTCCCGAAACCATTCTCGGACTCCCGTCCGGTGAGGTTCCGTCAAGCGATAAAACCAAAGCGGGAAGAGGACGGGCTCAAGAACCCGACTCTCTTGCCGAGCTATATGCGGAGCTCAAGGATCTAAAATTCAGCGATTTCTTCGAATGGTTAAAGGGATTAAACGAACGACTCGACAGAATGATCACCAAAGCAACGGTGGATACCTGGCTTGCCGGCCCTTCAGAAGATATTTTGGGACCAACGCCTGACATAAACTTACCGGAGAAGAAGAGCGGCAACGGTGAAAAACCCGATGGAGAGCCCGATTTTCAACAACTCCTAAATGAGTTGTTTCGCGAGCTAAGAAGTCTGAAATCGAGCGAGTTCGCCATTTGGCTGAAAGAAGTAAACAACCGGCTTGACCACTTCGTCACTGCTGCATCAATCGAAGAGCCATCTGCACCTGAAGTCGATGGAAAAAAGGATGCGGCCGAAGCAAACGCTAAGGCCAAAAGTCCGACTTCAAAATTGGGCCGGAGACTGAAGCGAATCTTTTTTGATTAATCGGTCCCGAGGAGATATTTTTTAGACATCTTCAAAATTATCTTCTTTTCTTCTTTCCACTTTTTGCTGCTGTAATTTCCCAGATCTTCATCAGGTACTTTCAATTCACGGGACAAACGCAAAACATCTTCATGATATTTAATTAAGATGTTGTCCTCAGAACCGTAACCGAACAGGTCCGCGATATTGTCATTCGTCCAATTATCCCAAATGGTAAGGTAGCGGTAGTATAGCGGCATTACCTCGTCGCTCTTCGGCCGGTACTTCAAGAGCGTGTAGCCTGCCGCCGCTCCCCTGGCGTGAATTGAATCAAACTGACTATCATAGTAAAGTTGATACATCTGCAACTCTTGATCTACCAGGGGTGAAGTGTCTTGGCAATAGTTAACCAAGTCTTCTCTTTTTTCGGACATGTTCAGAAGTGAACTTATCCCGGGGAAGGCAACGAGAAACAGAAATGCAATAACTAAGAGAATGATGACGATGGATTTCTTCATTTTTTACCCCAATTTTATTATATAGCGTTTCAAATCAATTGTGAAATTTATCTTTTTTGATCCAACCTGTGGAAATTGATTGTTTTTGTGGGAAAATAGTTGCCGCTTCAAAAAGGTTTTTGACAAAGCGTATCGAAAAATTATGCAAAAAAAATTATTGGAGTAAGAGATGATTAAAGCCCTGACTTATTCGCAGGCGACCGGCGCAAGAGAGTTTGACATAAGCGAATTGAAAGATCTCCTGAGTAAGAGGGAGTTTGTCTGGCTGGACATTCAAGATCCGAAGGACCCGGACTTTGATCTACTTTCCGATGTCTTCAAATTTCATCCGCTGGCTATCGAGGACAGCAGAAGCAAGTTTCATCTGCCGAAGATTAACGAGTACGAGGACCACGTCTTTTTGATCTGGCACGCGATCAAGGACATCCCGGATACTCCAAGAATGGAGACGGTTGAAGTCGACATATTTCTGGGACGCAATTACTTGGTTTCACTTCATCCGATGCAAATTTCGCACATTAACAAAACGCAAGAAGAATGCCTAACGACCCCCGACCGAATGAAGTTTGGTCCGGATTATCTACTTCATAGTCTGTTGGACCGCATTGTAGATGACTATTTCCTGATAGTCGACAAAATAAGCAACAGGATAGACGGCTTGGAAGACTTGATTTTTAAAAACCCTGATGAAAAGCATATAAAAGCTCTATTTGCGCTCAAACATCAAATGCTGTTTATTCGAAAATTGGTGGCGCCGGAACGCGATATTGTCAATGCGCTGAGCCGTTTTGACTCAGAAATAGTAAAAGGCCGGATGCGCATTTACTTTCAAGATATCTATGATCACTTGCTAAGAGTAGTCGACCTGGTTGATACATCCCGCGATGTCATCGGCGGGGCAATGGATATTTACTTGAGCACCGTTTCCAATCGCCTAAATGAAGTAATGAAAAAGCTTACGATTGTCGCGACGATTTTCATGCCATTGACACTGATTTCCGGAATCTATGGAATGAACTTTAGACATATGCCCGAATTGAGCATTCGCTACTACTACTTTGGCGTTCTTGGTTTTATGCTTTTCTTCGCAATCGGGATGTTCTCTTATTTCAGGTGGAGAAAATGGTGGTAACTTCTTGGAAAAGAGCAAGGGTGGTCGGTTAACCCTCCCAAAATTTCAATGAACAGGACGTGCATGAATGGCCAATATGCTTACCCTAAGTCGCCTGATCCTCATCCCTCTCTTCCTTTATTTCATGTTCTCATTTCCGGCACACAGTCTGATCGCAGCGATCATCTTCGGCCTGGCTGCGCTTACCGATTCCTTGGACGGCTACGTTGCGAGGAGATTTGACCAGGTCACTGAAGTTGGAAAAATAATCGACCCTCTCGTAGATCGTGTTTTCATAATAACGGCAATAATCGCCTTGTATGTTCGCGACGGCCGTCCGCCTCTAGTCGCACTTATTGTCCTTTTGGGGAGAGAGGTTCTCGTCATGGCCGGCTTTGCTTATCTCAAAACAAAAGGAAAGCAATTATCGGTGAGTTTTCTTGGGAAGACCGCAACGGCGTTTCTGATGACCGCTTTTGCTTTGCTGATCATTAGGCTGGAGATCGCATTGTTGCTCCTTTATTTGGGCACGGCTCTCTACATTATCTCGGCCTGCCTCTACCTATGGGAAGGAATCCAGGCTACCTTTGACAAAACCCTTGATACCGGTCATAAAAAGACCCGACAAATCAACCAAAAAAAGATATAATATTGACAGTGTAGCTGCTAGGAGATGGAAGCACCTGGCAGGAACTTACACTTCGTTTTTTTGCCGCAACTTTCGGAGACCCACGGCTCCGATCGTGGAGCTCCGCTTCTTATTCCACGATAGCGCCATCAGAGAGAGATTGAGATATTGCGGAACACAAGAGAACCGGATCGGATAAGGAGGGGCGAGTGAGTAGTCTAAAGGGGAAGAGAGTGCTGTTCATTATAGCGTTCAACATCTTCCGGGACGAAGAATATCAAATTCCCCGGGAAGTCCTCGAAGAAAAAGGTGCACAAGTAGAGGTTGCCTCGTCCCGTTTGGGAACATGCACCGGTAAGCTGGGGTTAAAGGTTTCCTCAGACACAACCATTGACCAAGTTGATGTAAATGAATATGACATAGTCGCATTCATCGGCGGGGCAGGAGCAAGCGAATATTTCCGGAACCCGGTTGCCCACAAGATTGCTCGGGCAGCAGTTGAAAGCAGAAAAGTCCTGGGTGCGATCTGCATCGCCCCGGCCACACTGGCAAATGCAGGAGTCCTAACCGGAAAAAGAGCCACGGTTTTTTCTTCGGAAATCGAAGCGCTGAATGCCGGCGGGGCGATCTATACAGGAAAATCAGTGGAAATCGATGAAAAAATTATTACCGCAAATGGACCGGAGGCGGCGCGC
>Ga0214473_10001024_pt1 | contig 37901 bp, 29 predicted proteins | sample RVTome_7_FD_203509 | JGI IMG/M metagenome (GOLD analysis project Ga0214473, IMG submission 203509) | Soil microbial communities from uranium-contaminated site in the Upper Colorado River Basin, Wyoming, United States - RVT98D197 | ecosystem: Environmental > Terrestrial > Soil > Contaminated >...
CTCCCACGGTCGGGCAGCATGTCCTCTGGTTTCTTTCCCGGGACGGGGTGACCGGCGATCCGGAAGTCGCCCGCCGGGTAGCCGGAGAACTGGAAGACCGGGGCGTGAGGATGGGATCGATCAGCCCGACTTATTTCCTTGCCGGCTCCGGGGACGGCAGCTTTTCCGCACAGGACCCGGCAGTCCGGGAGAGGTATATCGAACAGACTGTTCTGGCCGCCGGGATCGCCGCCGAGCTGGCGAACGGAATCCTGAGCCTGTGGTTCCCGGATGGGACCAACTACCCCGGACAGAGAGACCTGCAGGACAAGATCACGAAGATGGCCGAAAGTATCCGGGTGTTCTGGGAAAGAACGCCCCAGTCAATCCGGGATAAACTGGACCGGGTGCTGGTCGAGTATAAGCTTTTCGAGCCGGGTACTTACAGCACGACCGTCCCGGACTGGGGCACGGCCCGCGAACTGGCCCGGGCTTTCGGCGACAGGGGAGCGGTGCTGATCGACCTGGGACATCATCACCACGGGACGAACGTGGAGCAGATCGTGGCCGGGCTGATCGGATTCGGGGTGCGCGGAGGCTTCCATTTCAATACGCGCTATGCAGCCGATGACGACCATGCGGTCCAGGCCGATTACCAGCTCGCCAGAATTTTTCTGGAGCTGGTGCAGGTCGAGGTGATTTTCCAATCCGACCCGAAAAAGAACTGGTCGTTCGCTCTGGATCAGATGGCCCGCAGCGAAGAACGGATACCATCGGTGCTCAAGTCTATCGACGCCTTGAAAAGATCGCTCGCCAGGGCCCTGCTGCTGGATCCGGATAAACTCCGCGAATACCAGCAGGCCAGTGATCTGATCGCCTCCAATGCCCAATTCGAGCGGGCGCTCCTGTTCGCCGATACCGGGCCGGTCGTGATGGAATCCTATCACCGCCAGGGCTTACACCCGGTGCCATTGGCCGCCTACTGGGAAAGCGGCTACCAGGGTAAAATCCAGGCGGAGCGGGGATGAAGAAATAGGTTGAGTTAAAAACGTGTTGAACTAATTTCGCCTGAATCTGAGGAACATAAATTGTAGGGGCGACGCATGCGTCGCCCCCAAAGATAACACATTATAATATAAAAGCTTACACAAGCTCAAACCACAACATCTTTATTAGAGTTTCCTTTCTTACGGTACAAGGTTGTTTTCAACACACTACCAAAACGCTTTTCAATTTTCCTGAAAAAGGCCGTTTCCAGTTCCGGGAGCGGCCTTTGCGTTCCGGGGACTTTTTTGACAGGCCGAGAGCCTTTTGTCTGCGCCCGGTTTATCAATCCTCAATTATAACGTAATGGCTGGTGCATGGATGAAGGCAAGCTCAAAGGCTTGAATTCTCTCCTGAATAGTGGTACAAATTAGCGGAGCCGGGCGGTCTCGATCTTCAAAAAGGAGCTTCCGCGATGAAAATATCGGCTGGTTTATCATTTCTGGCCGCCTTTTCCATGATTACTCTCTGCGCCTGCGGGCCTCGGAGCGAGCCAGAGCCGGATGACACTTTCACTATCGGGCAGCAGCCGGATGGTAGCTATACGGTGCCGACCGGCCAGGTTCTCACCCCTGCCGGCCGGCAGGTACTTTTCCCGGGCCGTCCCACCGACATGGCGCTCGATCCGGCCGAAAAGATCCTGGCAATCAAGAACAACGATGGAATCGTGCTGGTTTCCACTGCCGACGGCAGCCTCCTGCAGCACCTCCGCCTGGCCAGAAAAGGGATGGGCTTCACCGGTATTCTCTGGGCTCCGGATGGCCGGACGATCTACAGTTCGGACGGCCGGGGGTACATCCAGCGCGCGGAGGTGGACCCCAACGGCGTGGCCCGCTGGCTGACGCCAATAGCTCTCCCGGCAGTAGACGAAGACAGCTCCGCCCCGGGTGGAATGGCTCTCTCATCCGACGGCCGGACGCTTTACGTCACTCTCTGCCGGAACAACACCCTGGGTCTGGTTTCCCTGGAAAACGGCGGCACGGAAGAAATACCGGTCGGAGTGGCGCCCTACACGGTGGTCCTGGCGCCCGGCAGGCGGGCTTACGTTTCCAACTGGGGCGGCCGCCGAGCCGAAGATGGTGAACTGACCGCCAAAAGCTCGGGAACTCCAGCCCTGATCGATCCGGAGACCGGGGTGGCGAACAGCGGAACAGTTTCGGTGATCGACCTGGACGGCAAACGCCCGGCAGGGGAAATCCGGGTGGCCCTGCATCCCTGCGGGATGGCCCTGAGCCCGGACAGCTCGCAGCTCTACGTGGCCTGCGCCAACAGTGACACGATCTCGGTGATCGACACTCGTACCGACCGGGTGGTCGAAAGTATCAGCGTGCGCCCGAACCACCGGCTGCCGTTCGGCAGCGGCCCCAACGCGGTGTGTGTCAGCCCGGATGGGTCGAGACTCTACGTGGCGGACGGCACGGACAATGCCGTCTGCGTGGTCGCCCTGGGCCGTGATGCCACGGCCGGCCCGGATACCGGCCAATCCGCCGTGCTGGGTTATATCCCCACCGCCTGGTACCCGGGCGCGGTGATCCTGAACCGCTCCGGCGCCTGGCTGTACGTCGCCAATGTCAAGGGGATCGGCTCGCGCCAGCGCCGTCCGGACCAGGCCGGCTACAACTCGTACGGTTATTCCGGGTCGGTCAGCCTGATCCGGACGCCGGATCAAGCCGCGCTGGCCGAGTATACGCGCCAGGTGGAGAACAATAACCATCATGCCTGGAAAATGAGCCGCCTGGCCGAGACACCCAGGTCGGTCGAGCCGGTCCCGCTCCCGGAACGGCCCGGGGAGCCATCCGTTTTCAAGCACGTTATCTATATCATCAAGGAAAACCGCACTTACGACCAGGTGTTCGGCGACCTGCCCCAGGGCAACGGCGATTCCTCGCTGGTTCATTTCGGCCGCGATGTGACTCCCAACCACCACGCCCTGGCCGAAACCTTTGTCCTGCTGGACAACTTTTACTGCAGCGGGGTGCTGAGCGCGGACGGCCACCAGTGGACTGACGAGGCTTACGTAACCGATTACCTGGAAAAAATGTTCGGTTATTTTTCCCGCAGCTATCCCTACGAGGGAGATGATCCGCTGGCGTTCGCCAGTACGGGTTTCATCTGGGATGGGGTTTTGAGGCGCGGCCTGAGTTTCCGGGATTACGGAGAATTTATCCAGGCCCGGATCACCCCCTCCTCCGCCACCTGGAGCGACATCTATCGCGATTACCTCGACGATACCGCCCGGGTCCGGATCGAGGCGACCACCGAGCTGCATACGCTGCGGCCCTTTATCTGTCCGACTTTTATCGGTTTCCCGGCCAAGGTCCAGGATGTTTACCGCGTGCGGGAATTCCTCAGGGAGTTCCGGGAGTACGAGGCGCGGGGAGAGCTGCCGAACTTCATTATCATGCTCCTGCCCACAGACCACACCGCCGGTACGCGCCCGGGCTTCCCGACTCCGCGGGCCATGGTCGCCGACAACGACCTGGCTCTCGGCAGACTGGTCGAAGCGGTCTCGAATTCCAGGTTCTGGAAAGAAACCGCCATCTTTGTCACCGAGGACGATCCCCAGGATGGACTGGACCACGTTGACAGCCACCGCACGGTCGGTTTCGTGATCAGTCCCTACACCCCGCGGGGTAAGGTGGTCAGCGTCAACTACAGCCAGATCGACATGGTGCGGACAATCGAGCTGATCCTGGGGCTGCCGCCCATGCACCAGCTGGACCTGGCCGCCCGGCCGATGTGGGAGTGTTTTACGCAGAAGCCGGATTTCTCCGCCTACAAGGCCCTGCCCAACCTGATTCCACTGGATGAAATGAATCCCGGATTGGCCGAAATTTCTGGTCCGCAACTGCACTGGGCCCGGGTTTCACTCGACCTGCCGCTGGATGACGTCGATGAGGCGGATGAGGAAACCCTGAATCGTATCCTCTGGCACAGTGTAAAGGGCTATAATCTGGCCTACCCGGTGGAAAAAACGTATTAAAATGCCTGAACGCTGACTCGAGTCCGCTGAAATCAGTCGATAAGCTTATCCATCCTCTCAACTCGTGGAGTTTCCAGATGAACAGAATGCTGTCCTGCCTGCTGCTGGCTTTTTTTGCCGCGTTTTCGAATGCCGGCTCCAGCCTCGCCTTCCAGACAGAGCTGCGGGAACGGGGCTATAGTTTGATTCCTGCTCCGCAACAAGTAAAGCTGTCCGGGCCGGAAGTGATCGTGGACGAGGGCTGGGGTATCGAACCCGGGCCGGAAGGCAAATTCAGCGCCGGCTGGATCCGCGACTGGGCCGTCAGGCTTCATGGAGTGAGTTTCGAGGGGAAGGGCAAGGGCCGGGTGGTGCTGAGAGTGGTACCAGGTACAGTCAAGGGGGCGAGTTCCGACGGCACGGCGGCTCAGGCCTACAGACTGGATATAGCCGATGGCAGGGTGGAGATTACCGGCAATGCCGAACCGGGCCTCTTCTACGGAGTGCAGAGTTTCCTTCAGTTGCTGAAGCGTCAGCCGAATGGCAGGCTGACCCTGCCCGTGGGTGTCATCACGGATTGGCCGGACCTCGAGCTGCGCTTTATCCACTGGGATACCAAGCATCATCAGAAGCGTCCGGAGGCGATGAAGCGGATACTGGACTGGCTTGCCCTGTTCAAGGTGAACTGTATCGGATTCGAGATCGAGGACAAGTACGAGTATCCCAGTCATCCGGTGATCGGCGCGCCTGGAGCCTACACCAAGGCCGAGATGCAGGAGCTTACGGCCTACGCCCTCGCCCGCCAGATCCAGCTCGTACCGGAAGTCCAGGCCCCGGCCCACATGTCTTACGTACTCAAACATCCGGAATTCGCCCACCTGAAGGCGGACAGCACCAGCAATTACCAGGTCTGTACGTGCGACGAGGAAGCGATCCGGCTGATTTTCGACATGTACCAGGACATGATCGACGCCACGCCGGGGGTGAAGTATTTCCATGTGTCCACCGATGAGGTCTATTTCGCGGGACTCTGCCCCAAGTGTGAAAAACCCTGGAATCCGGAGACCTGCAGCCAGGCCTGGGTGGATTACGTGCTGCGCGCCCACCGTTTCATGACCGAGCATGGCCGCAGAATGCTCTGCTGGGTCGAGTATCCAGTGCTCGCCAAGGATATCCTCCAGCTTCCGTCGGATTTGATAAACTCCGAGTTGAACACCGCTCCGGATTTCATCGCCAGCCAGAATAAGGTCGGCATGAGGCAGTTGGCTTATACACCCATAGAAGGGGACGAGCTGCTTTTCCCCAATTATTTCCCCACCGAATACCGCGGCCGCCTTAACGAGGGCCGGCTGGCCGATGCCGAAAGGACTGCCAGGGAAGGCCTGGCCCTGGGAGCCAACCCGATAGGGTCGTTCGCCGCCGGCTGGGATGATGTCGGCCTGCACGAGGAGACTTTCTGGTTGGGCTGGGCCACGGTAACCCAGTACGCCTGGACCTGCCGCACTCCCACGATCGAACAGAACGTGGCCGATTTCATGGATGTTTTCTACGGCTCCTCCAGCCCGGATATGGTCGAGGTGTACGAGCTGCTGGAGGAGGGCGCGAGGTTTTTCCAGAACGGCTGGGACCGGGTCGATACCAAGGAGCGGGAGCGCGCCTGGGACGACCGCGGGACAAAGTATTACACCCGCCACCACGTCACCGACCTCATCCTCACGCCCCCTTCCCAGCCCAAGGCCGGCAGCCTTGCCTTTGAACCTACATTCGGCAACAGATACAGGGCCGTGCTGGATAAAGCCGAGGTGCAGAGACAGCGGAACGACCGCCTGATAAACCTGCTTTCGCGCAACTTCTCACAGGTTGAAAGGAACCGCTACAATCTGGAAGTATTACTTTCAATCGCTTACCTGGAACGTTATTTCATCAAGACTCTGCTGGATCTCGAATCGGCCGAAAAGTCCCTGTCCCAGGCTTCGGCCTCGGCTGCGGAAAATAAGCCGGAGATCGCGATGGCAAGCCTGGTGCGGGCGGCCAACCAGATGGCGGCCCTGATGGGATGGGAAAAATGGATGTGGAGCGACTTCACCAGGGTCTGGGAGAAAAGCCGCTACCCCAAGGGGAGAAGTGTGAACGGCCGCCAATTCGTCTTCGTCATGGACGACCTCAAGGACCACTTCGCCTACCGCCGTCTCGGGCTCGAATACATGCTGGCGCCTTTCGAGCGGATAGGGCTGAGGGACTGGCACGCGCAACTGGTTTCCCTCACCAAAAGCTTCGCCGCCGAACACAACGTGCCAGTGCAGGGGCTGATGGAGGAAATCCCGCAGGAATGAATCGGCCCGGGCGCCGGGTTTGGCCGGCTGCCCGCAAGGCACTCCGGCTGTCAGGGGGAACTAAAGAGGTTGCGGTTATGACCTCCTTTGCCGCCGGCGGGGAATTATTACTGGGAGCGTGAAATAGGTTACATTTATACAGAGTCTGGAGATATCGAATCAGGGTTTGAAAATGCTCCGAGCCTTGAGATTCTCCGGATGGAGCGTGTAGAAGCCAAGCAATTTCCATCGTCGTCTTGATATATGTACTAAGCCCCGGCAGGCCATTGCGCGACTTCTCGCGCAGGCGACCTCCCAGGAAGCGGAGTAAAAAACTCGTATGCCTGGATTAACCTTTGGTTCTTTCAGTTATGAAAGAACTGGTTTTGCTTCTTTTGCCACCAAAAGAAGAAAAAGAAAAATCTCTGGGCTTTGATGCAATCTATTTTATGCCCTGAGGAGTAAGGTCATTCCGTTTTCAGCACAAGGGAGATTCAATGCGGATTCTCGATCACCTGAACCGAAGGAAATTCCTGGCCGGTATTTCCTGCCTTACCGGTGCGGCCGCATGGTTGAGGAACGAGCCTCTATTTGCAGGCAGGTTCGAAAAGAACAAGTCCGATGAGAGATTGACTGAAAGATTTCCGTCTTTCCAGGATGCCCGCAGCAAAAAGGTGATTTTCGTCGCCCATTGCTTTCTGAATCAGAACGCCCGCTGCAATGGTTCAGCCGAAACGCCTTCGGCGATTCCGGCGATACCGGAATTATTGATCCACAGGAAGATTGGGATAATCCAGATGCCCTGCCCGGAACTCGGCTGCCTGGGACTGGGAAGAGAAGGCTTGATTTACGATCAGTTGTCCACGCACGGCAACCGGAGATATCTCAGGCTGTTGGCGCAGGACGTGATGTATCAAACCAGGCAATATTTGAGGCACGGCTTCCGGGTTTTGGGTATCCTGGGGATCGATTGCAGCCCGAGCTGCGGGGTGAACTGCTATGCCGACAACGGCGCTAAGCCCGGAAAGGGCGCTTTCATGGAAGAACTGAGCGATGAATTGAAAAATGAAGGTCTGGAAATGCCGCTGATTGGCGTCGCGGATGCGGAAACCGGTAAGGCTGTCGAAAGCATAATCAAGCTGGATAGTTGAAAAGAGATCGGGTATAAATTAAGACCTGACTGGCAACATATCGGGGGGTTTTACTCGATAACCGGCAGTACGATACAGGACGGGTATTCCCGGCTGTGATATACGGTCTGCCTGGCTTTGACCCAGGTGGTATTCGTGGCGAAATTTCCGCCGGTGTTCAGGTTGCGGTCGAAGCGGGGAAAATTGCTGCTGGAGATCTCCACCCTGATCCGATGGACTTTCTTGAACACGTTGCTCGTAGCGCCGAGGTCGATACGAAATTCGTAGATTCTGCCGGGCTCGATATTCGTGGTGGTCGAATCGCCGTTCCGGTAGCTCGCCCGGAGGATACCGTCGCACAAGTATATCACTCTCGTATCCGGATGCACGTCGAGAAATTTGGCGGTAAAATCGGTATTCAGCGCAATTATCCCCGCCGCCCGGCCTCATTTTCTCCCGGCCCGATAGTTATACATGCCGTAGCCGATCTCCCGGGCCGCCTGGATGGTTTCCCGGTAGGGGGTGTCGGCAATGTCGACCAAACCGATCTGGTAGTTCTCCTCGTCCAACGGCCGGCCGGTGGTGGATTCGTCCCGGAACTGGAACCAATGGCAGCCGACGAATTGCGGGTTTTCGAGGACAGTGCGGACGTAGTTCTTGTAAGCTTCGGCCCGTTCATCCTGGGAGCTGACGGCCACCAGCCCTGTGTGGAACAGGCCCCGGTCCAGGGCGCCCATGTGGAATTCTCCGATTATGATCGGCACATCGGCCTCCACCGGAAGACGGAAACGGCTGATTTCGAGCTGGTAGATGTTGTAGCTGACCACGTCGCAGAACTCGGCGGCCACCGCCACCACCGAGGCGTTGACCCAGGCGAACCGGCAGCCCAGGTAAAGCTGATCCGGGCAATGTTCCTTCATGGCCTCGCGAATCGTCCTGAAATAAGTGCGGGCGGTTTTGGCAGTGAAGCCGACCAGGTCGGCGCGGGCTTTGCCGGGGTCCGGGGTGACAGTGCTCTGCAGCATGGCTTCCCAGGAGGAGTGGCCGGTTCCCCAGGCGGCGTTGAGTTTTTCGATCTCGCCGTATCTGGCTTTGAGGTCTTCGATAAACACCTGTTTGGCCGCCTGCCCGGCCGGGGATGCCAGGGTCCCCTGGGCCAGGGCGACATCGTCGTTGCCCCAGGAAATTTCGTTATCCACAAAATAGCCGATACACCAGGGGTCCCGGGCGCTGTCCCTGGTCTGGCGGCTGATGGCGCTCCGGACCTGGGCGCGGAAATCGGGATCGAACACGTCGCGGAACTTGCCCCAGTAGCCTTGGCTGCCCTCCAGCAGCTTGCTGTCGAACCAGACCGTGCCAACGTAAGGTGTTTTTTTCTCGAGGTAAACCCTCGGCGAGGACCAGCAGCCGATAGTGTTGAGACCCCAGCTGCGGAGCCTTTGGTGGGTGACTTCGGCAAAGCGTTCCAGCCAGGCGGGACCGTGTTTTCGCATCAGGTTCGCCCGGCTGAAATCGAAGGCCAGGGGTTGACGGCCCTGGTAGTACCCGTGCAAGGCCACTTCGGCCCGGGAAAAGCAGTCCCTGAACTCCGAGTCTCGGGCAGGCAGGTTCCGGAACCAGCCATCGCGGTCCTCGACCGGCGTGTTGTCGCCCTCGGAGATGACACAGTCAATGCCGTGCGAAATAAAGAGCCTGCCTTCCGGATCGACCAGCCACCACTTGCCCTCGTATTTGGCCGTGTAGAAAAAACCGGTCGCTTTAAGCTTCGGCCCGTTTTCCCAGCCGCCGTACCGGTCCCAGTCCGCGGGGCCGGGATGGGCAGCGAGAGCCGTTTCCTCCGCCCGGACCGCTGCGGCCAGCTCCTGGCTGCCGTGAATTTTACCCGGCCAGTCCGCGTGCAGGTACTGGCCGAATTCATCGATGAACGGGAAGAACTTTGCAGGGTCTTCCAGGAGCCTGGTGGGCTGACGGAACTGGCCGATGGCCGAGATGCTCCTGACCTCGATGGCCTGTTCTTCGGCCGGCTTTTGAGCGAACACGGCCAGCCTGACGATGCGCGCCGGGTCAACCAGGTGCCGGGGGATTCTCTCAATACCCAGCGGTCCGCTCCAGGGATAGCCCCGCATGCCGAAAAGCTTAACCTTGACCCAGTCGGGCTTTTTCCTGCGGATGTTGACTCGCAGAGTGCCGCTCTGGCCGGGCGAAAGGGAGAGGCTGCCCTGGGTGCAATTGAGCGTGTCCGAGGCGTCCGGGTTTTCGGCCCGGCAGAAGATTGTCGCCGGACTCCGGCCCGCATTTTTCACGTCCAGGACCAGATGCGTGTATGGCGATAAATCCTGCGACCCTGGCGGAACATCCAGCGCGAAACCGGGCAGGCTGTCGGACTTGGGCAGGGTCAGCATGAGGACCAGTCCGTTATCAGCGCCGGCCAGCTCGGCCCTGGCGCCGCAATCCAGCCTGAGCCGGGTAATATCGACCGCTGCAATGTCCACGATGGACGTACCGGCAACGGCCCCAGGTGCCTGCAACAGCAAAGCGAGAAGCACGCACGCTTTTCCCACCGAGCCAGGATATCGCATAGCAGTCTCCAGTCGAAGAATCAAGACGAGCTGTCTTAGATACAGCCTGGAATAATCAACGATAATTAATATGCTAAAAAATATTGTACATCCAAAATAAAACCACTTCTGGACCGGAACCGGCAGGCAATACCAAAAGCAAAAGGCCGCTGAAAATCGATTCAGCGGCCTTCGTCCAATCTGGCGTCCCCAAGGGGATTCGAACCCCTGTTGCCGCCGTGAAAGGGCGGAGTCCTAGGCCCCTAGACGATGGGGACGTTTATTTTCGGTCGAAAGAAGATGGGCCGGCAGACAACCCTCGATCAGGGTTAACGAAAATAAAGGCCAAATGTTTACCTGTCAAGAAATTCTGACTCTGGTTTCTCAAACGGAAGAACCGAACAGGCTGCTGTAGAGCTTCTCCGGCACCTCGATCCCTTCCCTTACGGCCCGCTCCCGGCTCAGCTCGCTCCTCTCGCCCGGCAGCAGCACATCCCCCCCTTCCTGCTCCGGTCTCGCCGCCTTGATCGCCTGCACCAGTTGTTCGGTAAGGCTGTCGTAGAGACCGGCTTCGACCAGCAGGTCTCTATGCAAGGCGAATATGGTCAGTCCATAATCGGTGGTGGGGGGTGGGATCGCCGCCGCGCCGGTGAAAGCCGATGTCAGGACCTGCACGATCACCGCCAGGGCGTAGCCCTTGTGGCCGCCGAACGGCAGCAGGCAGCCCCCGTGGAGCGCTTCGGCCGGGTCGGTGGTGGGCCGGCCCAGCTTGTCCAGGGCTACGCCTTCGGGCAGCCGCCGGCCCTCTTCGAGCGCCACCCGGCAGTCGCCGTAAGTGGTGGCGGTGGTCGCCAGGTCGGCGATGATCGGCCAGGGCCGGTGCGGCAGGCCGACCGTGATCGGATTGGTTCCGAGTACCGCCGTGACTGCGCCCCAGGGCGCGGCCATGGGCGAGCAGTTGGCCATGAAAATAGCGATGCAGCCTTCCAGGGCCACCATCCGGGCAAAGTAGCCGATAGGCCCGGTGTGGGTCGCCCCGCGCACGCCGACCACGGCGACAGGGGAGCCCCGCAACAGTTCGAGGGCCTTGACCGTGGCCGTATGCGACACGAGGTAACCCAGGCCGTTGCGGCCATCGTAGAGGGCGCTGCCGGAGGTTTCTTTAAGCCACACGCCGTGTCGGTGGTCATCGCCGGCGAGCTTTTTCAACATGGGTTGCACCCGGATCAGCCCGTGGGTCCGCCTCCCGCAGGCCTCGGCATCGATTATGATGTCGGCCACTATCCGGGCATCCCGGCCGCCGAGTCCGTTCTTTTCATACAGCGCGACCAGCAAGCCGCGCAGCTCATCGATCCTTACGATTGGCATCCAGCCTCCAGAGAGTCTGCCGCTGCACCAGCCAAACGTTTGCAAAATATCCGCCCGGAACTTAATATTCAAGCGGCTTGAAGGCCGGTATTGTTTCAGGAGAGCAAGGAGTTCGCGGGATGGCGGATTTCAATCTGGAGGATGTGATCGGGCTGGCCAGGGAAGCCGGCGCGGTGGCTCTCGGCCATTTCGGCCGGGTGCGGGCCCAGCGTAAGCCGGACCACTCTTTCGTTACCGCGGCGGACCGTGAAGTGGAAGCGCTGGTGCGGTCGAGGCTGGCTGAACTCACCCCTGATTACTGGGTGCTGGGCGAGGAGGAGGGGCTGCCGGAGGGCGTGGATTACGCTGCCCCTTACTGGGCGGTGGATCCGGTGGACGGCACCAGCTCGTTTGTCAGCGGACTGCCCTGCTGGTCTTTTTCCTTGGGTCTGGTGGAAGACGACCGGGTGAGGTTCGGGCTGGTCTATATCCCGCTCACCGGCGAGATGTACTACACGGATGTCGAGGGGGAAAGGGCCTATCTTAACGGGGAACCGTATCCGGCAGAGGAGCCGGCTGAGCTGGACGGCGAATCGGTGCTTTACGTGCCCTCCGATTCGCACCGGAGATACGAAATTACTTTCAGTGGGAAACTGCGGTCGCTGGGCAGCGCGGCCTATCACGGGCTGCAGACCTCGAAAGCCCGTACCGCCGGCGTGCTGCAGGGAAGGGTCTACCTCTGGGATGCGGCCGCCGGCCTGGCGCTCAACCGGGTCTGGGGGATCCGGGTCGGCACTCTGGACGGCCGGCCGGTGAAGCCGAGCGATTGGAAGCTGATTCGTACTTGTCCGGAACCGATTCTCTACGCCGCCGCCTCACTATATGAAACCGTAGCAGCGACGATAACGGTCAGGTAGCACACCCCCCGCGTGGAGCTGATCCGGCTGGCGCTTCAGTAGCAGTCCGGGCCTTTGGTTTCGTGCCAGGCTTGCAGCTTTTCCGCCGATTCGAATGCACGGTAGAGAGCCCGGCTGCCGTCCGGATTTATTACCACTCCCTCCCAGTTGCTCGGATCGATCGGCTCGCCGTGGTTGGTCCGGTAAGCCATTCGTTGATCCTTGTTCAAGTAATTACCATAACCCGGCGTGGTTATGTTGACCTGGGAGGAAACTATCGCGTAGGCCGTGTCGCACTTGCTGATTCCGCTTGCCAGCGCGTTCTGATCGGGTGTCCACGGAGTGCTGAAATCAAGGTTGGCCGACAGCAGGATATTCATGTAGTTGTTTCCGGTCGGGTAAGGCCCCTCGATCTTGTCGCTGCCGCAGGCCAGGGACACGCTGAACAGGATCAGGAGAAAAAAAAGTCGACTTCTATTCATTGCCGCTCCAGAGCGCGAGTGTCCTTTAGTATGCTCAGAGACAGGGCTGTCTGACAGAGTTGTACACTGATAATAATATATCGTTCCGGCGAAACAAGTCAAATGGCATATATTTATTGGAATTAATAAGTTGCGATTTTAAAGCAGGGGACCATTTTCAAAGCGAAAACCGGGCGAGGCTGGTTGGAGGGCAATCGGCAAAGAAAACGCCGGCGGGCGTAAGGTTACTTGCCCGGCCTGGAAAAGTGACGGTAGAGCAGCCAGGTGAGCACACTGGCGAAGAGGAAAACTCCGAGCGGGATAATAATCCCCAGGACCGGGCTGCCGATCGGATGCAGCGAATCGAGGTTCATGGCAGGTCTCCTGTCAATGTCCCGCTGGTTTTTCCCATTCGACGATCTTATCGAGCTCTTCGATGTACTCTTTCTGCTTCTTTTCGAATTCGCCGCTCACCCGCCTCAGCTTGGGATCGATCGTGCGGTACATGAGGTAGATTTGTACAACCGTAAACGCAGTCAGGACCCAGCCGCTGAACGTATTCATCAGCATGAGGGTGGTGCCGCCCAGCCCATTGAAGTAGGCCAGGGCCGCCAGCACGCAGGCCAGCAGGTCATCGCGGCCCCACTCGCGCAGCTCGGCCGAATGCTCAGTCTGTCCGGCCGGCCGCTGCAGCAGATGTACCACCGCCCAGATAACAGCCAGGGCATTAGCCGCCAGAAGCCAGGGTGTCCAGGGAAACAAGGCCGTTCCTCCTTGCAGGATTCAGGGTCCGAGTGGGAAAATACATTCCCGGCCGAGGGCTGTAAAGGAAAAACGAGACTCGCTTGACTCGAGATTGCGGGCGGGCCGGGGTACGGTTTAAATCGCGATCGCAGATCCAGGAGTACCTAAGGGGCAACCGCCAGGTTGCCCAGGGAGCAGGGACGGCGGCGCTGTAAAAAAGACCCGCCGCACCACTACACGGTTGGATCAGTTCATTTTCGGCGACAGCGGCCGTCAGTGCCAAAGATAGAGCTGACTCAATCCCTTCTCAGACGCTCTTCCAGGCCGTCGAGTTCGGCCAGAAGTTCCCCGGGTAGCTTAGTTCCGAACTTCGGGTAATGCTCGTTGCGGATCGATTGAATCTCCTTGAGCCAGCCATCCCGGTCGACCGCAAGCAGTTCGGCCATATCGGCCCTGGACACTCCAGCCGGCCGGTCGATCGCATCGACAGCAGGCATATATCCGATTGGAGTCTCATCGGCTTTCCCCGCGCCATCCAGGCGCTCGAAGACCCATTTCAGCACACGGCTGTTTTCACTGTAGCCGGGCCAAAGCCATTTACCGTTATTGTTTTTTCTGAACCAATTCACGTAGAAGATTTTGGGCAGTTTATCCGGGGCGGTCATTGTCCCGATATTCAGCCAATACCTGAAGTACTCGGCCATGTGATAGCCGCAGAAAGGCAGCATGGCGAAAGGATCGCGGCGGATCGTGCCGGACTTGAGGTCCAGGGCGGCCGAGGTGATTTCGGAGCCGATTATGGAGCCGATGAACACACCGTGCCGCCAGTTGCGGGCCTGGTACACCAGCGGTACGGTGACCGCGCGCCGGCCGCCGAAAAGAATAGCGCTTATCGGTACCCCGGCAGGGTCTTCCCATTCCGGGGCGATGGATGGACACTGGGCCGCCGGAGCCGTGAAGCGGGCGTTCGGGTGAGAGGCCGGCTTGGCGGCTTTGCCCGCTTCCCACTCCTTGCCGTTCCAGTCGATCAGCTTACCGGGCGCATCGTAGCCGATGCCTTCCCACCAGACGTCATTGTCCCGGGTCAGGGCGACATTCGTGAATATGGAGTCCCTTTCGATTGATCTCATGGCATTGGGATTGGAATCAAGGGAAGTGCCCGGGGCCACCCCGAAAAATCCCGATTCGGGGTTGATTGCGTACAGGCGACCGTCCTTGCCGAATTTCATCCAGGCGATGTCATCGCCGATCGTTTCCACCTTCCAGCCGGGAATGGTGGGGATGAGCATGGCCAGGTTGGTTTTGCCGCAGGCCGAGGGGAAGGCGGCGGCGATATACTTTTTTCTGCCTGAAGGATTGGTGATCCCCAGAATCAGCATGTGTTCGGCCAGCCAGCCTTCCTCGTGGGCGATGACCGAGGCGATGCGCAGGGCCAGGCATTTCTTTCCGAGCAGGGCGTTTCCACCGTACCCGGAACCGTAGGACCAGATACTCCGGTCCTGGGGGAAGTGAGAAATGTACTTCTGCTCCAGGGGCGCACAGGGCCACTGCCCTCCGTCCGATTTTCCCGGGGCCAGAGGCTTGCCTACCGAATGAATAGTGGGGATGAACTCGCCGTCATTACCTAGGACTTCGAGAACCCCGGTGCCGACCCGGGTCATGATGTGCATGTTCACCACGACGTACGGACTGTCGGTGATTTCAATCCCGATCTTGGCGATCGCCGAACCCACGGGCCCCATGGAAAAAGGTATCACGTACATGGTGCGGCCCCGCATGCAGCCCTCGAACAATCCCTGCATGGTCTGTTTCAATTCATCTGGATCGATCCAGTTGTTGGTGGGACCCGCCTCATCCTGTGTCCGGGAAGCGATGTAGGTGCGACTTTCCACCCGGGCGACGTCGGATACATCGGATCGAAACAGAAAACAGCCGGGACGCTTGTCCCGATTGAGCGGAATGGCCAGGCCGCTATCCACCATGATCCGGAACAGACGGTCGTATTCAGCCCTGGAGCCGTCGCACCATTCGACGGCATCCGGCTTGGTCATCCGGGCAACACTTTCGACCCAGGCGAGGAGCCTTTTATGGCTCGTGGGTACTTTCATTAGCCTGCCCCTTTTTCCAAATTCCATCTCGATATTGATCGGGTACAATTTCCTTCACGCTTTCCGACTGCGGCCGAACCCTGCCGCTCTGCCATCGTCTGACCGGATTGATCCGTGACCCGGCGCGTGATAGAATATTCATTTTCCGGTTGATAATCAAGAGTACAGCTTATCGGAGCGGAGTCGGGAATCGCTTTTTCCAAGGTCATGTCAATGGCGGATGGATGTTTTAGTCTGCGCTGGCGAAGGTTTCAGTCCGGAAGGAGGGGTTCAGCTCCTCCTGCGCCGCTCCAGTTCCTGCCTCTGTTTTTCACGGTACTCGCGATAGTAGAAACCGGTACGTCGGGGGGCGATCTTTTCGAGTTCGTCCACGCTGTGGATTCTGGAAGTCTTTACCTGCCGGAATTCCCTGTCTTCTTCCACCAGGATTTCCTTGATCCTGGTCCGGTCCAGTTCACCGAATTTGTAATCGTTCCACATGGCGAGCCGGTCTTCGATCCGGCGCATGAGCAGGGTCGCTTCCACTCGGCGGGATTCCGGCAGGGTGTCCCGGGCGATCAGCCTTTCGAGGCGCCGGCGGCCGTCGGTTAGGTTGAAGCCGGCTCCGCCGCTGCTTGGAGCGCGCAGCAGGAAACGGTTGGCCAGGCTCAGTTGAGCGCGGGACATGTTTATCTTGAGCAAAGGGTCTTTCGGATCGATATTCTCCGCCCGGCGCAGCAGCACTATCGCCAGCAGGCTGAAACCGAGTCTCAGGCCCACTTCGCCCAGGCCGTTGAACAGCCTGGCCAGCGGTGCGTTGATCTTCGACAGGCTGCGGCTGTTCTCGAGTGCTTCTTTATACCGGCTGCCCTGCCAGGCTGCCCCCCCTTTTTCCACCAGCCGCGCCAGACCTTTTTCCACCCGGTCCTGCCAGCGCAGGAAGACGTTTCTGTCGGTCAAGTTTTTCACCTCGCAGCTTCGATTGACGTTCAGGGGTGATATTAATAATGCGGCGGAGACTTTTTGGCAAGCACCCGGAGAGATCGGGCAGGAAGGGGGGGACCCGGGCTATTGCGGTGCGGCGGCCTTCCCGAGCTGGGCGTTACATTCGAGAATCCACTGCCTGGCCGATGGCTCGAGATCGGGGTTGGACAGCAGGTTGCTGAATTCTCCGATCGCCCGGCGGAACTCCATCGCCGCCCTTTTTCTGGCCGCAGCGTCCAGTCCGGCGCGCATGGTTTCGCCGGCCACGCGGGCCTCGGGAGTGGCCGAGGTGTCCGGGGGCAGGGGATTGAGCGCCCTGAGACCGATCTGATAGTGGGACATCGCCTTAAGGTAGTGAAGATACTGAGTCGGGCCGATCCGCACCATCAGCAGGCCCTCTCTGGTGATGATCGCGGTCTGGGGAAATTCGCCGCCCAGATAGTGGAGGTATCCCAGGTTGTAATAATCGCGCACCCGCAGGCTTCTACCCATCCGCTTGCGCTCATCGATTATTTCGCGATACTTGTCCATCGTACGCCGCCTGATCTCCCCATCCTGGGGCGTGCGGGCGAGCGCATCGCGCAGGGCGCCGAGTTCGGCCTCCAGGTTTTGGAGCCGAGTGGAATCGGCCGGACTGGCACTGTCGGCTGCCGCGCGGGCGCGAGCCGCACTGCGGCTGAAGCTGTCGAGATAGCGGTAAACCGCTTCCGGGTCGAGACCGCCGGCCGGCACGACCACCGGAATCTGAGCCTCGGCCGACTCATCTGCGGCCTCCCGGTCCGCCTGGATGGGAGCCGGGGACCAGGGACCAGGGGTGGTCAGTTCGACCGGCGGCCCGCTGTCCTCGGCCGGCCTGCCCCCGCCGATAATCCCGAAGTGTCCCAGCAGCAGAGCGATGCTGGCGCCCAGTCCGCCGGCGGCGATGCAGCCGGCGATAATCCTGAGCAGCAATAAGCCGATTTTTCTTCGCTGTTTTTCCCGCGACTCCTCACTGCAATCCCAGGCGAGTTTCCGGCCGACAAGGCTGCTCACGTAACGCAGGACGTTGTCTCTTTTTGTTTCACTGTAGACTGTCTTTTCCAGAATTTTGTCGATTTTGAGAAAATTTATCAGGCCGGCGCGGCAAGTGCGGCACTCTTCCAGGTGCTGCTCCACCGGTCCGCGCAGTCTTGCCGGGATGCAGTTTCCCTCGATCTGATTGATGAGCGCCTTGAGCTGAGGACAATCCTGCGGGCTGTTCACGGCAACCGCCTAAGGGGACGGTGGTAGTGAAAAAATCTTAAAATCGTTGCAGACGACTGGAACAATTATGGATTATAAATGTTTGTCTGTCAAGCCGGGCAGGTGCAATTCCCATGCCGCCTCCGCTGTCGGGAGCGTGCCGGCCGGGTTGCCGGGCCAGCCCGGAAGCCTTGATCAGGCTGCCGGATGGACAGCGGCCGAACGTCTTGGAAAAGGGGAAAAGCGTTGACACTCAAGAAGACCGGGATTAGCTTTCAAAGATAGTTACGAACGGTCTCCCGCCGTACGGGAGGAGGGCGGTTGTCCGAATAATATTCTGAAACACAGCGAGTCAGAAAACAGATGTTCCGGCCGTGGAGAACATTTGCCATCTTTTTCGTCCTGACGGCGGCCGCGGCCTGCGGCCCGATCGGGGCGAACCACGAGTCGCGCGGCGACCGCTATTACCTAAACGGCTATTATGACGATTCCCTGGCCGAATACCTGATGGCGGAGAAGACCCGGGGGGTGAGCGCCGACCTGCTGCGTAAGATCGGCAAAGTCTACGTGATGAAGGGCGACTTCTTCCAGGCGAAGAAATACTTCGACCGCTACTTCAGTCTCCACGATGCGGAACCGGATGCCGAGGTACTGCTGGACTACCTGCAGGTCGCGGTCGAGCGCGGCAGGGCCGGGGACACCACCATGATGGTTCACGCCCTGGAAGAAATCCTGCAAATCAACCCGAACTATAGTCTCGGCCGCTTCTATTTCGACCTGGGCGAGTACTATTACAACCTGCCGGATTACCACCGGGCGATAGCCTATTTCCTGCAGGGGATACCGCTGGACGTGGATGTCGACCGGAAGGCGACCTACCTGCTCCATCTGGCAATGAGCTACGAGAAGCTGGAGGACTGGTTCAACGCTTACCTGTACTTCGACCAGTTCAATTCCCTGTACCCGGATCAGCCCGAGATCGAACAGGTCCGCTGGCACAAAGGAAGCTGCGCCTTTCCCCTGGCCAGGCAGGCTTTCGACCAGGGGGACCTGGAGCAGGCGTTTTCTTACCTGGACGAGATAATCGGCACGGGCCAGCCGCAGAACCTGGTGGACGATGCCTGGCTGCTGAAGGGTGACGTGCTGCTGGCGGACAAACGGCCGGAAGAAGCCAAGCAGGCTTACCGGCAGGTGCTCCGGCTCAATCGCTACTACTGGAAGGAAAAAATCGCGGAACAGGCGCGCAAGAAGATCGAGGAGCTGGAATTCAACCGGGAAGGCTCTTTCTGAAAAGTTGGAAACCTTGAGCCGACGGGGATGGTATTAGATTAAGGTCTTTATCCGCTGAAAAGGAATTTAAAAGCCTGAACGGGATTGTGGCCGTGGAGGATTCGTGGAGAAGATAAAAGACAGGGTGGCCCGGCTTGCCATGTCCGTGTCGCTGATCGCCTGGCTCTTTCAGGGCTGCTCTTCCGCCCTGCGTTTCGATCCGACCCCGGAGGGCGAGTTCCAGGCGGCTTACCATCAGTACGAAAACGGCAAATTCACTAAAGCCATCGAGCAGTTCAAGCAGGTGATCTACAAGTATCCCGGAAGCGACCTGGTGGAACAGTCGCGCTATTATCTGGCCGATTCCTATTTCCAGAACAAGGACTTTCTGCTGGCGTCCAATGAGTTCGAGCAGCTGACCCGGGAGTTTCCCCAGGGCCGTTTCGCCGATGTGTCGCTGTTCAAGGCCGGGCTTTCCTATGCGGAAATGAGCCGCCGCCCGGAACGCGATCAGCAGGAAACCCGCAAGGCGCTCGAAACCCTGCAGACCCTGCTGGCCAAGTATCCGAATACCGAGTACGCCGATACCACCCGGAAGCACATCGCCAGGCTCAAAGACAAGCTCGCCGCCAAGGAAATGCTGACCGTCCGGTTCTATTACGATCGCCGGCTTTACGATTCGGCCATCATTTACCTAAAAGGCATACTTTCCAGCTACCCCGAGTCCAGCGAGATGCCTTCGGCTCTGTACCATCTGTACTACGCGAGCCTCAAGATGGGCTATCCGGACGACGCCGAGGATGCCCGCAAGTGGCTCTGCCGCGATTACCCGGATTCCCAGTACGGGCGTGAGCTCTGCGGGTCCAAGCCGGCGGACGACACTCTGACCGGTTCGCCGGGAGATAGCACCGGGGGCAAAAAGAACGAATGATCCCGCCGGCGGCCGGATGACCGTTACTCCGAGCGGGCGAGGAGGATAGTTGCGGATTGCGATGCTCGGCGGCACATTCGATCCGGTGCACCTGGGCCATCTGATCGGCGCCGAAACTGCCGCCGACCAGCTCGGACTCGACAGACTGCTTTTCGTCCCGGCGGCCAATCCGCCGCACAAACTCGATGCCCGGATCACTTCGGCGGAACACCGGGTCGCCATGCTCGAGGCGGCGATCGAGGACAATCCCAGGTTCGGCCTGTACCTCGAAGAGCTGAAACGGCCCGGCAGAAGCTACACCGTGGAAACTCTGCGCGATTTCCGGCACCAGCGGATGACCGCGGGCGATGAGTTGTATTTCATCTTGGGCGCCGACAACCTGGCTGAATTCAATACCTGGAAGGACTGGCAGGAAATCGCCCGTCTGGCCAGGATTGCTGTGCTGGCCCGCGCAGGTTTCGATCCGGACCTCGGTTTCGCCCCCGAGGAGCCGGGCACGGTGGAAGTCGTCCGGGTGGATATGCCCCTGATTGGCATTTCCGCCACCCGGGTGCGCAAGGCCAGCGCCGCCGGCCGCTCGATCCGCTACCTGGTCCCTCAGCCGGTCGCCGAATACATCAAGGACCACGGCCTCTACCGCAGTGCCGGTGGTTGATTCGCCGACCGGTTGGAGTTAGATTGCCTCAGTCGTCCCGCGAAAGCTGTCCGGCTATGTAATAATGCTGAAATCGGCTGAAGAGGAAAAATGATTCAGAGTATTTTGAAAATATTTTTAGGTGATAAGCACAAGCGAGAAATCAAGAAGATCCTACCGCTGGTGGACGATATAAACCGCATCTGCGCAGAACTCGAAGGCCTCTCCGACGACCAGGTGCGCAGCCGCAGCCTGGAGCTCAAAAACCGCCTCAGGGCGATCGAGAACCGCGACGAACAGGAAGCCGCCGGCGAACAGGCCCTGCCTGAGGCTTTCGCCCTGGTCAAGGATGCCTGCCGCCGCAACCTGGGCCGGGAAATCACGGTCTGCGACCAGCCGATGAAATGGGACATGGTCCCCTACGATGTCCAGCTTATCGGCGCGGTCGTCCTGTACCGGGGAAAGATCGCGGAAATGGCGACCGGCGAAGGCAAGACCCTGGTGGCGGTGATGCCGCTCTATCTGAACGCCCTCAAAGGCCACGGCGTACACCTGGTCACCGTGAACGACTACCTCGCCCGCCGCGACGCCGAATGGATGGGCACCATCTTCACCTTTCTCGGTCTCAGCGTTGGCTGCATCCAGCACGACATGGAGCCTCCCGAACGTCAGCAGGTCTACAACTGCGACATCGCTTACGGCACCAATAACGAGTTCGGATTCGACTACCTGCGGGACAACATGACCCTGCGGCTGGAAGACCGGGTGCAGCGCGAGCACTATTACGCGATAGTCGACGAGGTGGACAGTGTGCTGATCGACGAAGCGCGCACGCCGCTGATTATCTCCGGCCCGGTGCACGGCAGCGAGGGCAAGTTCAATCAGTTCAAGCCGATGGTGGAAGACCTGGTGCGGGTCCAGGTCAATGAGGTGAACACCCTCGTAGCCGAGGCAGGGGACATGCTGCGCAAGGCCGAACAGGAAACCGATGACAAGAAAGCCGCGGAGCTGAATTACGAAGCCGGCAGGAAGCTCCTGCAGGCCTCGCGCGGGATACCCAAGAACAAGCGGCTCATGAAACTGCTGAACGAGATCGGTAACAAGAGGCTCCTGCTGCGCGTGGAAGCCGATGTCATGCGCGAGAAGAAGATGCAAGAGCTGGACGAGGCGCTCTATTTCTCGATGGATGAAAAAGGCAACCAGGTCCAGCTTACCGACAAGGGCCTGGACCAGCTGAGCCCCAGGGATCCGAACCTTTTCATCATTCCGGACCTCTCGGTGGAGGTCAACGAAATCGAGAGCGACCCCCGCCTCAGCCCGGCCCGCAAGCTCGAAAAGGTCCAGGAAATCGAAAAGGAATTCATCGAAAAAAGCGACAAGATCCACACCATCCACCAGCTGCTCAAGGCCTACATCCTGTTCGAGAATGACGTCGAATACGTGGTGCAGGAAGGTAAGGTGCTGATTGTGGACGAGTTCACGGGCAGACTGATGCCGGGCCGGCGTTTCAGCGAGGGGTTGCACCAGGCCCTGGAGGCTAAGGAGGGAGTCAAGGTCGAGGGCGAGACCCAGACCCTGGCCACTATCACTCTGCAAAACTACTTCCGGCTCTACCGCAGGCTGGCCGGCATGACCGGTACCGCGGAAACCGAGGCGGACGAGTTCTGGCAGATCTACAAGCTGGACGTGATCGTGATCCCGACCGACCGGCCGGTGGTCCGCCAAGACAGTGACGACAAGATCTACCGCACCCGCCGGGAAAAATTCAACGCCATCATCGACGAGATCGAGCGGCTGAACCAGGAAGGCCGGCCGGTGCTGGTCGGCACGATCAGCGTGGAAATCTCGGAAACCCTCAGCCGCATGCTCAAGCGCCGCGGTGTTAAGCACCACGTACTCAACGCTAAGTACCACCAGCAGGAAGCCGAGATCGTGGCCCGGGCCGGCCAGAAAGCCGCGGTCACCATCGCCACCAACATGGCCGGCCGCGGGACCGACATCAAGCTGGGCGAGGGTGTAAAGGAGCTGGGCGGCCTGGCGATTGTGGGCACCGAGCGGCACGAGGCGCGGCGGATCGACCGCCAGCTCCGCGGCCGTTCCGGACGCCAGGGCGATCCCGGCTCGAGCGAATTCTACCTCTCCCTCGAAGACTCCCTCATGCGCCTGTTCGGCAGCGACCGGATCGCCGGAGTGATGGACCGCCTGGGCCTGGAAGAGGGTGAGGTGATCACTCACCCGCTGGTCTCTCGCTCGATCGGCCGGGCGCAAAAAAAAGTCGAGGCCAACAACTTCCAGATCCGCAAGCACCTGCTGGAATACGACGACGTGATGAACCAGCAGCGCGAAGTGATTTACGGCATGCGCCTGTTCGCCCTGATGGGCAAGGACATGGACGAAGATTTCAAAATCATGCTCGACGAGGCGGTGCAGAACAAGCTCAACCTTTACGTCGTCGAGGGATCACCGCCGGAGGACTGGGACCTGCAGGGGCTGAGCCGGGACCTGCTGCGCGCCTTCCTGCTCAACGTCCGCATCGAAGAGAAAGACATTCCCGAGCTGACTGCCGGGCACGTGAGGGAGAGGGTGCAGTTGCTCGTGGATGAACTGTTCCGGATCAAATGCGAACAGTTGGGCTCTGACCGCCGCAGCTTCCTGATGCAGCAGGTAATGATGCGGGTGATCGACGAAAACTGGCGCGAGCACCTCTACAATCTCGACCACCTCAAGGCCGGGATCAACTTCCGCGCCTACGGCCAGAAGGACCCGCTGGTCGAATACAAGAAGGAAGCCTTCGATACCTTCGTCACTCTGCTTGACCGGATCAAGGAAGAAGTTGCGTCGCTGTTCTTCAAAGCGCAGTTTATAGAGCCGGAGGAAATGGAGCAGAAACGCGAGCGGCCGGAACAACTCGCCGTGCACCACGCCACCATTTCCGCTTTTTCCGTCGGGGAGTCGGCGGGGCTCACTCCCGAGCCGGGGCCGTCCAGGCCGAAAACCGTCAGGAACGACCGGCCGAAGATCGGCCGCAACGACCCCTGTTACTGCGGCAGCGGTAAAAAGTTCAAACACTGCCACGGCAGGGACTGACTCATCTTTTATCAGTCCCTGGCAATCCAACCGCGGAGTCCAAAATGGTCGAAGTCACGAGCCAGCAGGCCGAGGCGATCCTGACCAGGGAACAGCTCAGGGAAATCGAGCGCTACCAGTCGCGATTCGCCGAACTGGAACGCGAGTTGTCCTCGATGGTGGATGATTTTATCAGCGTGCTCAACCGGCATTACTTCAACCGGGAAAACGGCTACGTGGAACAGCAGCAGCAGAACCTGCGCGAGGTGGTGGCCCTCCAGGCCCGCTTCGACAAGCTTGGCACTACGATGTCGGCCCAGGCCGGGGAACTGAAGAATTACATGGTGCAGCTGCAGAACAGTCTCCACGGCCTGCCCGCCAAGCCCGCCGCCCCAGCCGAGGAGAAAGCCGGGGGAGACCAGGAGGCTAAAAAGGAAGAAGCCCCGGCCGCCGCAATACCCGAAAAGGAAGCGGGAAAGCAGGAGGCAGCCGATAAGGAGAAAGCCACCAGCAGCGATCTGGTCAACCGCAGCGGCAAAGGCTTGGCGGATGGCAGCCAGCAGGGCGGAGAGATTTCACTGAAGCTTTTTTTCGATGAGCTCCACCTGGCCGAACCGGTCAACTCCGGCGTGCTCAATGAAATCAGCCAGGCGCTGCGCAAGCTCCTCTACGACCGCAAGCTTGTCGGCTACAGCAAAACCTCCTTTGTCTTCGGCCGCGACCGGTCGATCGACCAGTTGCTGGAGGACCTGGCGCCCATTTTCATCGCCGAATCCCTGTGCGGCTTAATGCGGGAGCGCAGGCTGATCGAGCCGGGAGAGACGGAGCGACTCAAAGTGGCCTGCAACGATAAGCGCGAACTGATCTATCTCCTCACTTGAGTGGGCCGCTCTTACGAATTGCATTCCCCCCGCAGGTGAATTCCCCGCCGCCAAGAGTTATTTGCGCGATTTTCCTGAACATCTTGCTTAAACCGTTTTATAATTTTATAAAGAAAGTAAGAGCACGGCTTTGCGGGCGCTTGGCGCCCGATCACGTTCGGATGATGCGATGCCCAAGGACTCATTGCTTAAAGCACTTGCCGCCAATTCATCGGCTCTCGACATGGAGCTGATCGAGAAGGCTTATGATTTCAGCGCGGCCGCTCATGCCGGTCAGAAGCGCAAATCCGGCGACGACTTTATCTGGCACGCCGTGGAGGTGGTCCGGATCCTGGTGGATCTGAACCTCTACGACAGCGTGACAATCGCCAGCGCCCTGATTCACGATGTCTGTGAGGACACCGGCGTCTCCCTGATCTTTGTCGTCAAGGAATTCGGCGAGGAAGTGGCCAGCCTGGTCGATGGCCTGACCAAGATCGACCGCATGGATGGCTACAATTTCCGCTCGGTGCAGGAAGAGCAGGTGGAGAACTACCGCAAGCTCATCCTCTCAATGGCCCGGGACATCCGGGTAATCCTTATAAAGTTCGCGGACCGGCTGCACAACATGCGCACTCTCTTCGCTCTTCCCGAGGAGAAGAAGAGACGGATCGCCCGCGAAACGCTCGACGTTTACGCTCCCCTGGCTCACCGTTTCGGCATCGCCCTGATCCGCTGGGAGCTGGAAGACCTGGCCTTCAAATACCTGGAGCCGGAAAAGTACAAGAAACTGGCCAAGCAGGTGAGCCTCAAGCGCGGCGAGCGGGAAAAGTCGGTGGAACAGTTCAAGCAGCCGCTGCAGAAAGCGATCGACGAGGCCGGGATCAAGGCCGAGGTGACCGGGCGGCCCAAGCATCTTTACAGCATACATAATAAGATGGAGCGCAGGAGCAAATCGTTCGAGGAGATTTACGACCTCCTGGGCCTGCGCGTGCTCACCGAATCTTTGGCCGACTGCTACCACGTGCTGGGTATCGTGCATTCCACCTGGACTCCCCTGCACGTCCGCTTCAAGGACTATATCGCGACGCCCAAGTCAAACATGTACCAGTCCCTGCACACAACGGTTTACGGGGCTAAAGGCCAGATGATCGAGGTGCAGATCCGGACCCGGGAGATGCACCGCACCGCCGAATACGGTATCGCCGCCCATTGGCGCTTCAAGGAAGGCAAGAAGATCGAGGAGGACATGGACCGGCGGATGACCTGGCTGCGCGAGGTGCTGGAGTGGCAGAACGAGGCCAAGGACCCCAAGGAATTCATGGAGTTCCTCAAGATCGACCTGTTTCACGACGAGGTGTTCGTCTTTACGCCCAAGGGCCGGCTGGTCAAGCTGCCGGCCGGGTCCACCCCGGTGGACTTCGCTTTCACCGTCCACACGGAAGTGGGCCTGCACTGCGCCGGGGGCAAGATCGACGGCCGGATCGCTCCGCTGAATACCCGTCTGCGCAGCGGCCAGACCGTCGAAATCATCACCAACTCCAACACCCGGCCCAGCAAGGACTGGCTCAAGTTCGTCCGCTCAGCCAAGGCCCGCAGCAAGGTACGCTTCTGGATCCGTCAGCAGGAGTTCGAGGAGAGCGTGAAGCTGGGCCGTGAAATCCTGGAGCGCGAACTCAAGCGCAGGCGCAAGGGGCGGGTCGAGGACAGCCGGCTCGTGGAGGCCGCCGGCAAGCTGAATGTTACCGGGCCGGTGGAAAAGCTTTACGAGGCACTGGGCCTGGGACACATCTCGGTGGGCCAGGTGCTGCACCAGCTCTTTCCGGAGCCCGAGGAAAAGCCGGAGCAGGGCTCACCCTTCGACCGGATTATCGACCGGATCAAGAAAAGCGACAGCGGGATCAAGCTGCAGGGGATCGGCAACCTGATGGTGACTTACGCCGGCTGCTGCCAGCCGGTTCCCGGCGACAAGGTGGAAGGCTACGTTACCCGCGGGCGCGGTATCACCATCCACCGTGCGGACTGTTCGAACCTGCTGAGGATGAACGCGGACCCGGCCCGCCGGGTCGCTATCGACTGGTCGAGCGATACGCGGGAGAATTTCATCGTCCGTCTACTGGTGGCCGGTTCCGACCGAAAAGGCATACTGGCCGACATGACCGGAGCGATCACGGAGACGGGCACGAACATCCGCGGAGCGTCGACCCGCTCCGGCGAGTTCGATTTTACCGCTTATTTCATAGTCGAGGTGAAAGACCTCAGGCAGCTCAACCGGATAATCTCGGCGCTCAAGAAAATACCCGGCGTCGAAAAAGTGCAGCGCAAGGAGTCGTTTTCGCAGGAAGCGCTCCATCAGGCCGGGTAGCCCCGTCATAACCGCCAATGTCGTAATTCTGCAAGGAGGATGGATTGAACCTCCAGTGGTTACTGCTGTTCTCGCTGCCGGATGGTCTGGGCGATGCGATAGGCCAACTCGTTCCAAAAGCTCAGCGCTGGAAAGCCATCCAGCAGGGTTGGACCGAGTCTTCCAGCGGAGCCGTCACTTACGTGACCTGGGGACTGGGTGGGGTGATCGCCCTGCTGATTTTATTCACGATATTCAATACCCGCAAGGAGAGTCGGAAGAGGCGCGACAGCGAGCTGGTGTACTTCGAACGCAAGGCCGCGGAAAAGGAGCTGGATAAGAAACACCTCCAGCTTCTCAACGAAGCCATCAAGTTAGTTGGAATCAGCTCGCCCTACCGCCTGCTCGACAGCTACGACATCTTCCAGCACTTGTTGGAAGAGTACCACAAGAAGAAGGATTTCAACGAGCAGGAGCACAAGTATTACCACCAGACCATGGATGAGATCAAGCAGAAGCTGGGCTTCAACAAAATCGAGGAAACTGTTCAGCTGCAGTCCTCGGAAGAAATCCGCAAGGGGCAGGTCGTGAGGATCACGCTGGAGAAGGACGGACAGCCTTACGAGTATTCGTCAACACTTTTGTTCAATACCGACCAGCGCATGACTTTCGATGCCGCTGAAATCGACTTCGGTTTCATCAAAATCCACGATTCGATGCCCATTGACGTGAGATTCTACCGGGAGAACGATGCCGGTTATCACTTGATAACTACCATTTCCGAACCGCCAAATCTCGAAAAGAAGGAGCTCTTCCTCAGGCACCCGAAAAAATTCGACCGGATCCAGGCCCGTAGTTTCTCACGGATGGATGTCAAATTCAGGTTCAGCTACTACTATCTGCCGAAAGAATTTTTCAATCCCGTCGAGATTGACCGGAACCTCGCGACCTGCGAGAATTTCCCGGTGTACACGGCCGAAACCGTCGATATATCCGGCGGCGGGATCGCCTTCATTTCGAGAAAGAGGGCCAAAAAAGGCGACTTGCTGTTCCTCAACTTCCAGCATTTGAGCGAGGAGCACTCCGAACCGGTGCTTTCGGAAATAGTTTGGACCGGGATAGAAAAGGATAAAAAAACCAGTATCATCCGGGCCAAATATTACAGCATCAACGATGCTGCACAGGACACTCTGATGAAGTTCATCTACCAGATGCAGCGCAAGGCCGCGCGCAAGCTGAAATTCGCTCCCCGGAGATAAGACCCGGGCGTAAATGAAAAAGGCTCCCTCCCGGCCGGGAGGGAGCCTTTTTCATTGGGGCTCACGCGGTTCAGCTCATACGGTAGAGAATCCTGCCGCAGTAATTGCAGAATTCTATCACGTCCCTGGCCTGTGTGACGATCTTGCTGCCGGTGGGAGTGGAGACGAAACAACCGTAGCAAATTCCGTTCTTGACCGGAGCCAACGGACGGTCGTACTTGTGAGCGATCATTTTGAAACGCCGCAGCAATTCGGGGTCGAGCTGTTCCGTGACTTCCCTGATCGACTCTTCGATCTTTTCCTTCCGGTCCAGGGCAAAACCCATTTCCTCGTACTTTTCCACCACCTGAAAATCCTGCATCTCTTTCTGCAGCATCAGCAGGTCCTGGAGAAACATCAAGAGTCTGAGCTGGCTTTCCTGCATGGCGCGCCTTCCGGATCACCCGGTCAACTCAAGAAGCCGCTTCATCCAGAAGCTGGAGGAACTCCTCGATGAGTTCGATCTTTTCCAGTTTCGCAACGATATCGGGTGTCTTGCAGAACTGAGCCACTTTACCGAGCACCGGGAGGTAGTAGTTGGAGATTTCCACCGGGGGGGCGACAATCAGGAAAAAGAAATGCGCCGGCTTGCCGTCGATCGAATTAAAATCCACTCCCTTCGGGTGCCTGGCAAAGGCGACATTCAGCTTATCCACCACCAGGGAACGGCAATGCGGAATGGCAAAACCCTTGCCGATACCCGTCGAACCGAGGTTTTCGCGTTTTTTCAGCATCTTGAACAGCATTTCCTTGGCCTTCTCGTCCAGTTTGAGCAGGCCGATCAGCTCCAACAATACTTCGTCTTTGGATTCCACGCCCAGGTTGAGCTTGACGTTGGACGTATTGAAGAGTTCTTTCAATTCCATACTCTGAATACTCCGCTGAACGTAATTCCTTAGTTGTGAACGATCCACCGGACAGCCTGAAGCCCGGCGGTATTAACATACAGCCGGCCGGTACGCTGTCAAGCTTTTTCGGCAAGGCCGGACTTCCAGATGTTCGGCTGTCTCAGGGGCCGTAATTGACCTGCCGCACCGACTCGAGCTGGCGCTGCCTGTCGTCGGTGGTCAGCCTGACATCCCGGTAGCGCTCCAGGACTGGCGGATGAGGGTCGAGCAGCAGGCCGAAGGTCTGGACCCTGCGGCTGAGGAAGTGGATCGCCTTGTCGTCGTCCGAACCGTTGATCGTGTTCCACCAGCGGCTGTCCGAAAGAAACCGTTCGGCGAAATCGATTTCCGCCATGATTACCACGTTGTGTTCCCCTACCGCCTCGGCCACCACCTTACCCTGCGGATCGATTATGCCGTTGCCGTCGCCGCCCAGGATGACCGGCGCGAGGTAGACCCTTTCATCGGTGGCTCGGGTCAGGTAGCGGTAGGCGGTGGCGAGGCTTTGTCCGGACTTGTTTTCACGGCCCATGGTGGGATGGAAAATGATGTCCGCGCCGCCCAGTCCATAGAGCCTCATCACTTCGGGAAAAGTGATCTCCCAGCAGGTGGCGACGGCGATTTTGGCGAAGTCGGTTTCAAATACGTCGTAGGTGTCTCCCGGGTCGACCAGCCAGTCTTCCATGATCGGCAGCACGGTTTTGTGGTGCCTGCCGATGATCCGTCCCTCGCGGTCGAAAACGACCGCCGAGTTAAAAATCCGGCCGTTGTCTTTTTCATACAGGGGTGCGATGACGTACATGTGGTGACGGCGGGCGATCTCGGCGATGCGGTCGGTGAGCGGGCAGGGTACCGCGACCGCCAGGGAGTTGAACAGAATTTCGCCGCTGGCGGGGTCGGTGACATCGACGTGGAGGCCGTAAGCCCCGATATTCTGCATGTCCTCGGGCCCGCACACTATGTCGGCGCCCATCTCGCCGGCTTTTTCGAACAGGCGGAGCAGCTTGTCGAGGTGGGCCTGGGATTGCGGCCGCACTTTTGATAGGTCGAAACCGGCCTTGAACGGGTCCTGCCGGGGAGAGCCATCGGCCTGGATCACCGCCACCCTGGCCTTGCGCACGGAGTCCGGTGAAGCCGGCAGGGGCAGGGAGATCGCCGTAACCAGAAAAGTCACTAAAAGAGTGCTGCGCCAAGTCATGCTGCGCCTCCTTTGGATAGTTGTCACGTTTGCCGGCTCCCTGAAGGATGGTTTCCGGCGCGGGATCAGAATTCCATGAATTGATTTAGGTTTTTAGTCTTGCCCACCAGGACCAGCACGTCGCCTTTCTCGATCAGGTCCTCGCCGCTCGGCACGAAATGCACCTGGTCAAAGTTGGGTTCATCTTTTTGCGGCGCGCTCTGGCCGGTCCAATTGGAGGGCGGCCCGTCCGCCACCGGCAGAAAATGGAAGAACCAGCGCAAAAAACAACAAGATAACAAAAAAATTCGAATAGTAAATATCCGTTCGCACTCCAGGATTGAATAGGCCTGGCCGGAGCCCAGGGAAAATCGGCGGGAGCAGGGGCGCTAATGTCAGGCCGGCAAGCTGGAAAATGCCACCGTTCCAGGCTTTTGCGCCGTCGGATAATTAGGCACTCATTTCAATTGGACACGTTTTCGGGGGGCAGGTCATAAAGCCTTGGTATTAACCTAAGTACAGGTTTTTAAAATTTGGTTGCGTTGCACTCAATTAAACTTCCCTTTGATTTCGCCGAATCAAATGGATGTTGTTATCTTTATCGTAGGGGCGGACCCATTTGTCCGCCCACCGCTGGTGGATCAGGGCGCACACGCGGGTGCGCCACTGCATGAGATCATACTTTTTAAAAAACCCGGATCTTAACCGACATTCCCCATATCAAAGCAGTTCCCCTCGATAATGTCGATCAACAGCGCGATAGCGTCGCTGATGGTTGCGCTGCCGTCGCCGTTATAGTCCGCCCGCGGATCCTGCGGGTTGTTCAGGCAGAGCTGGACCAGCTTGATCACGTCGATCACGTTGGCATTGCCATCGCCGTTGATATCGCACCCCGGGCCGGGCGGCTCGGTGGCCAGGGGACCGATATATTCCGTGGCCAGCACCACATTGTCAAACTCGACCCGGGCCACCTGGCCGTTGATCGTGATGGTGGAATCCTTGGGTCGCAGGTCGTACACTCCCTCCAGGTAGTACTGGAGCCAGAGGTAATTGATTTTGAGCGCGTTCGTCTTGCGCCACATGAAACCCTCGAACGGCTTGGGGTTGGTGTTGAACACTCCGTCCAGACGGAAATTGCCCCGGAACAAGGTGCCGGTGTGGGTCCCGGTGGCCCAGCGGTCGATCAGGCGTCCGTTGACCCAGAACGCCTCCTCGCCGTCGCGCTTGTCCGGCGCGCTGTTGCACTTGATCATCAGCTCCAGGCAGATCCATTCGCCCCGCGGCGCCTGCACCGGCTGCAGGGTCTCGAACACGTTTCCGTAGTACGGGTTCGGCCGCCCGTCCGGCTCCCCATTGTCAGACTGCCAACTTTGCATTTCGGGCCAGTATGAATACAACATCCATGCGCCCGGGGGCGCGGCCTCGTAATTGTCGGTCCCCAGGTCCAGGGCGGTGGTGAAATGGTCGAAGCCGTTGGGACGGGAGCCGGCGAAACCCATCGGATAGTCCGGCGGATTGAATTCGCTGCCGAGCTGGACGAAATGGTGCACGTAGGGGGCGTCTGCCGCGAATTTCGCGTAGAAGCGGGCGTAAAGCTGGTCATAGCCCGGGCCGAGGGTCTTGTAGAGATGACCGCCGTTGTTCAAGCCCTTGGTGCCGGTCATCTGGAGGCTGTGCGCGCCCGTGCCCCCCGGCGGGTCGTCGGTCACGAACGACAGCACCTGGTCGTCCTTGTTGCTGATATTGTTCCAACGCTGGGCCAGGTCAGCCACTGTGCTGTTCTCGAAATCCTCGTAGAACACCACCGAGCTGTCCGACTGGATGCCGGCATCGCCTGGGTACTTTCTGGCCAGCCCCCATTCGACATCCGCCGCAGCGGGCAGGACCCTGGGCAGGGAGGTGGGTTGGAGATGGTTTTCGACCGCGAATGCGGTGGCCAACCCGAGCGCCGCGACCGCGGCGACAAGCGCGCCTGCAAGGATAAATTTTCGCATAACAGCTCCTTTTTTTTAGCGGACTGGCAAAGCCGGACGCCCTTTAAACGCCTCGGACCGCACCCGGCTCAGCGCCCGCTTTTCAGCGAGTCCGCGCCGGTGGCTATCGGGCCGATGTAGTGCCTGGCCAGCACGATGTTGTTTAACTGCACCCGGCCAACGTCGCTGTTGTACGGAAGATTCGGGACGGGTGGCCGGAAGTTTCGCTCGAACACGGAGGACATGTAGTCCGACATTCCACATATTAAAATTGAATCCGTTGGAGACGGCTTTCTTTTTCGATTTTGAACAATCTCTTTCGTCCTTTCCAGCTTGCATCGAAAGATCTCCACCCTCTCTACGATAAATTATCCGCTCTCATCGTGAGCATCAATGATTTTCCAGGTCTGAGCAGGAAAAAAGGAGACTATTCTCCAACCGTTAAATCCGCAGCACGATAGGTCGGATTCGAAAATTATTTTCAATCTTTCTATGGTGAATGCGGGTTAAGACTTGACAAAGTATTCGGGCTTTTTTATTATCTAAATCGCCCATCAAAGAAGCAAGCATAGCCTGAGAGCGGGAATAGCTCAGTGGTAGAGCGCCACCTTGCCAAGGTGGATGTCGCGGGTTCAAGTCCCGTTTCCCGCTCCATTTTTTTATTCGGCGGCGTACCCAAGTGGCTAAGGGAGAGGTCTGCAAAACCTTTATTCGGCGGTTCGATTCCGCCCGCCGCCTCCAGCGACTCCCGGCACGCTCATAAGTGCCGGGTTTTATTTTTCACATTTCCCTGATGATCCATGTGCAGAGCCGTCTTTCCAGCCCGGACGGCTTTTTCTGTCTGCAGATCCACAATGGAATTTACAGGAATAAAGGATCATGACCAACGAGTCTGTCTCAAACGGCCGGAGGCTTAATTTCTGGTCGTTCGTCACCGGGGCCGCGGTAGGAGTGCTGGGTGGGCTAATGGGCCTGGGGGGAGCTGAATTCAGGCTGCCGCTGCTGGTGGCTTTTTTCAGTTTAATCACCCTGGAAGCCATTATCGTGAACCTGGTGGTGAGTCTGGTGACCGTGCTGGTTTCCCTGGTATTCAGATCGGACACCGTGGGATTTGCGGCGATACTTTCGAACTGGACGCTGATTGCGATTCTGCTGACCGGGACACTCGCCGGTGCTTACCACGGCGCCCGTATTGCAGGCAGGATAAAGGAGAAATGGCTCGATCTGGCGGTAATGGCTTTACTCGCCGGCCTGGGCGCGCTCCTGGTGAGCGAGCCGTTCCTGTCGTTTAGCCGTGAGCCGCTGTTCGATTCCGGCTCGGCGGGAATCACGGCCGGCATCGGGGCCGGTTACGTGATCGGCGTGATCAGCAGCCTCCTGGGAGTGGCGGGCGGTGAACTGTTGATCCCGACTTTCATGCTGCTGTTTGGCGTCGAGATAAAAACCGCCGGCAGCCTGGCCCTGGCGGTCAGTTTCCCGACCCTGATCGTGGGAATCCTCAAATATAGAGCCGACCGGAAAACGGAAGTGGTCGGCCGCAGGAGAGCATTCGTTCTTTTCATGGCTGCCGGTTCGGTAATCGGGGCATATTGCGGGAGCCGGCTACTGGGCCTGGTGTCCTCCGAGTTTCTCAGCGTCTTTCTCGGGATTCTGCTGTTTGTCGCGGCGATCAAAATATTCTACAGAAACAGGTGAACGTATTTTTCCGCTGTCTGAATCGGCTGCCGAGCGAGGTGTGAAACATGAAAGGGGCGCAGAGGTATGCTCCCCTTTTTGTTTAGCGGCGGTGTACCGGCTTCTGATGAGCAGGCACTCGGCGCCTTGAGGCAGGGGCTTCAATCGAGGCGGAATTGAAAAAATTCGGGCCGGAGGTGCGAGGGAATCTGAAGTTCGCGGCGGACTATTCAGCTATCCGGTCCAGCGCCCGCTGCCGGGCCAGAATCTCCCGCATCTGGGCGGTAAGCGTGGGCTTTTCGTTCGAAAGGTCGTGCTTTTCCAGCGGGTCCCGGGCCAGGTCGAACAGCTCGCTGTCGCCCACGGCCGCGCTGCCGCCCTGGTGGACTATCTTCCAGTTCCCGCGACGGGCGGCGAGCTGGCTGCCGGTGTTCCAATAGAGAGTTTTTTCGGCGGAGGCGGACTGGCCGGTCAGCTCGGGCCAGAGGTCGGTTCCCTCGACTTCCATCGCCCCCGGCACCTCAACATCGGCCAGGTGCGCGAAAGTAGGCAGGAGATCCATCACGTGGGCGGGCGAGTCCATCCGGCCGGCAGCCAGCCTGTCCGGCCAATAGAACACCGCCGGCACCCGGATCCCGCCTTCGTACACCGATCCCTTCCAGTCGCGCAACGGCCGGTTATCGCCCAGCACGTCATTGGGGCCGTGACGGTTTTCGTACTCGTTTTCGGTTACGGTCCAGTTCTCCTGGGCGCCATTGTCGCTGATAAAACACACTAATGTGTTGCCGGAGATACCTTTCTGTTCTACAGCCTCGACAATCCGGCCGACAGCGCTGTCCAGGTGGGTCATGCTGGCAGCGTAGAGCCGCCGCGAAAGGTTGGGGATCGAGCTGAGGTAGGGTTCGACCCATTCCTCGTTTTCCTGCAGCGGGTAGTGCGGCACGCTGAAAGCGGTGTAGAGGAAAAAGGGCTTCTCCGGCGAACTCTCACGAATAATCCGGACCGCTTCATCCGCGATCAGGTCGGTGGCGTGGCCTTTTTCCTCGATGAACTCTTCGTTGCGGTGCCAGGTCCGGTCGCCGTTCTTGTAGAGGTGGGTGAACTGGTCGAGCTGGCCGTGCAGGTAGCCGTAGGATGACTGGAAGCCGTAGCGGCGCGGCCCCACTTCGGGTCGCAGGCCCAGGTGCCATTTTCCGGCCAGGGCGGTGAAATAGCCGCCGGCCGCAAGCAGGCTGGCCAGGGTGAGGCGGTCGGTGGGCAGGGTCAGGCTGCTGCGCCCGGCGATCGGCGCCAGGATCCCGTAGCGGCTGGGCGGCCGGCCCATCAGGATCGAGGCCCGGGTGGGCGAACAGGTGGGGCAGGCGTAGAACTGCTCCGTCCGCACGCCCCGGCCGGCCAGCCGGTCGAGATTGGGCGTGGCGATCGCCGAGCCGTGGTAGCCGACATCGTTCCAGCCGGCGTCATCGGCGATCAAAAGCACGATGTTGGGCCGAGGCCGGGCCGGCGCGCCGAACAGCCCGGCGGCGGCGATTCCGGCTCCCGCCGCAGCCAGGAAGCGCCGGCGGTTGATTCCGGCCGAATGCCTTTTGGATTCACGATCCAGAGCGTCACCCGCTGGCTGAATACAAGGGTAAAGCCGGAAAGGCCGTGGATTGGTCCGTTCGTAACCTAATTATTACAACCGGCCTTTGCAACAAAAGTTGCAGAGAGCGGCCGCAATTCCCACTGAATCCTGATCCTGCCGCGCGCGCCATCGAACCCGCCGCTCCGGTCGGACGGTTCACTGTCCGGCGCCGGCCGGACGCTTCAGGTAGCGGCCCAGCACCTTTTCGCAATTGCCGTGCGTGATCGCATCCAGGGTTTCCTGGGGCAGGCCGAGGCTGGCGATGAAAATGTGGTGCGGCAGCCACCAGTTGCGGACGTGGCCGGCGTAGCTGCTTTCCAGGGGCTGGTAGGCAAAGCCGTCCGTGCCGAAAAGCAGCCGGTCGGCGTACTTGATGCAGAAATCCCGGTAGGGCTTTATTTCTTCCGGAGTCAGCCGGTCGAATTCCCGCAAGTACATCCCGATACTGGTGTCGACGTAAAGGTTGGGGTAGCAGTCGAAAAGGCGGGAGAGGGTTTCGATACCCTGAAAGTTCATGTGGGCCACCACCCATTTGACGCCCGGGTGTTTCGCCACCAGTTCCTTCAGAAAATAGTCCAGCAGCTCCTGGTTGGTATAGCCGGCCCTGGCCCAGAACGCCTTGGCGCCGCGCCCGTAAGCATAGTGCTGGTCTCCCCAGTGCTCGTTGACGTGGATCAGGACCGGCAGGCCGGCGCTTTCGCAATAGTCGTAAACCTGGTGCCAGGCCGGGCTGCCCATCACCCGGTAATCCGGATTTTTCTGCCTGCGGAAATCGCCGGTATGCAGCTTCAGCCCCTGGATCAGGCCCGCTTCCGCCCGCCGTTTGATTTCCGGAAGCTGGTCCGCCTGGTCCCATTCGAGCCACCAGAACACGTACACCCGCGGGTCGTCTTTGGCCCACTCCATGGTTTCGAGGTAGGGATCGAGCAGGATGGCCCGGCCGCACTGATAGACTCCCACCAGATTGAACCAGCGGTCCATCACTTCCTGAATCTGCGAGCCTTTGAGCACGTTGGGAAAATGGCTGTAAGCCAGGTGCAGGTGGCTGTCGAACCAGTCAAAACTCCAAGCGTGGTTCGTGTCGCCGAAACCGCGGGAGAAGCCGCCGTCCCCCTGTTCCCGTTCGGTGTTGTCCGGACTCGGCGAAACCGGATACTGGCTGGAAAGCGGTGGCGCGAGGGTAAAGAAAAAAATGGCGGCGATCAAAAGGTTCCTGACCATCTTTCCTCCCGGGACTAAAGTTGCGCTGAATCAAGTGCGGCCTTTCCAAATTGCCTTCAATATCTTCGTTCGCCTTCACGATTGCAAGCCGGACGTGCAGGCGGAAAAGAGCTTTCAATGGGCCCTGCACCGGCAGGGCGTTTATCGCCTCAACATGACCTGCGGTCAGTATCTGACCCGCCGTTTCGGCGGGGACAGCGTATTCGACTTCACCGTGCCGCGGGCAAGGCCGCTGGATGTGAAAAACTGGCTCGCCCTGGCCCGAAACGAACAAGCGGGGTGCTCGACGCCGAGGGCCATCTGATCGTGGCCCGCGTGTCGGTCGACACCGAGGGAGAATGACTCAGCAGCCGGTGCCGGACTCGCCGCGAAAACAGAGTAACTGAAATTTCAAACGGTACTGGGGGATGACTTGAAAATGGAGTGAAAATTGGGGTGCGGAATGAACTGCAGATAGAAACTCCAAAAAGGAGATCGACTACCGATCTCCTGAACCTGCCTCAAAGTCTATTTACACAGAAATTTTAGCAGGCTCGTGGAACTATTATTACTTCTTCCGCGGCGGTTTTACGGTTTCGACAATTGTCTTGCTCTTTCTGCGCTGGGCATCGCTGTACCGTGTTGCCCTGGCGTCGAGCCCTTTCTTGCCGCCCCCTGAGCGTTTGCTGCCCGATCCCTTTAAAGCCACTTGATACCTCGCGTTGAAAGTTATACAACCTTCAGCCAACATTCCCCATATAAAGTTGATAGAGGTTCTCCAAGGCTGCTTTCCCGTTTTTTAGCCTTGCTTCCGCAATCGAAATCTTGAACATTGCAGTCTCTGACGGAATCGACCATTGCGAAACGTTATTTGGATTTTACCCCGCTTAAATCGCCTCGTCAAGGAGAAAGCCCCATCGCCTCCATAGGCTGGGGCGCTTTTTTCTGATCCGGAAAGCCCTTCTCAGCCAGGCAGTTGCTTCTCTCTCCCGGCTTCCTTCTTCGAAAGTGTCAATGCCAGCTTAGCATAGTGAGCCATCTTCTCCAGATCGTTCTCCTTCCCGTTTCCGTTAAGATTCCGCAAAGCATACTTCAGCACATTCAATACACATATCGAGACCTTTGATTTAATGGGTTGGATGGCTTTTCTGATTTTTGAAGTGTCTTTTTGGGGCTGTTAAGTTTTTAGCTCAAAAAATATTTCCTTTTCTTGAACAGGGATACAAGCTTTAAACCGGG
>Ga0214473_10001025_pt1 | contig 37869 bp, 44 predicted proteins | sample RVTome_7_FD_203509 | JGI IMG/M metagenome (GOLD analysis project Ga0214473, IMG submission 203509) | Soil microbial communities from uranium-contaminated site in the Upper Colorado River Basin, Wyoming, United States - RVT98D197 | ecosystem: Environmental > Terrestrial > Soil > Contaminated >...
ATTGGTTTCAATCGGGGCGAGCTCTGCGCCCTGGCCGAACAACTCCACCCGGGGAGTTCTCAACCGGAGGTGTTTTCGTTGTGGTTGGCCCGCAGCCCCGTGCGCCCGTCGCGATTCCTGCCGTTGCTGGCGAACCGAGTGCAGCGTGCGGCCTGACCCAAACGCCCGGGCGGAGTATGTCGAGGCATTTCGCGAGATCGCCGCGCGGATCGCCGCAGCGATCGCAGGGGTCCCGGCCGCCGCACTGCCGATCAGGATGTATGTCGCGGGCGGCGCTGCCCTGCACTTCTACACCGGCGAGCGGGTCTCCGAAGATATCGATGCCGTATTCTCGCGGCGCATCGCGTTGCCTGAAGACCTCGAGGTCAGTTACCGGGATGCCGACGGGGCGGCGCGCCTGCTCTACTTCGATCGCCAGTACAGCGACACTTTGGCGCTCATGCATGAAGACGCGCACAAAGACTCCGTACCGTTATCACTCACAGGAGTCGATGGTCACCGGCTCGACGTGCGCCTCCTGTCGCCGCTCGATCTCGCGGTGAGCAAGCTCAGTCGATTCTCCGAGCAGGACCGCGATGACATCATCACGCTCGCTCGACGCAAGCTGATCAAGGCAGCAGCGCTGCGATCACGGGCTGAGCAGGCGCTCGGCGGATACGTCGGGAGTACCGAGCGCATCCAGGGCAACATTGCCCAGGCGTGTCGCATCGTCGAGGACACCGAACGGCGCCATTCGCGATGACGCATGCTCCGTAGGCCGACGATTCATTGCCGGAACTGACGACGGTCAAATCGTCCGGCTCCCGCATTTCTCGACACTTGAGTGCCAAACAGCCGCACAGCGTGCGGCAACGGTGCGGCTACGATGTCAGCCAGCGCCAGCAATCGCGCCGCGAGGTCCTGCTGGCGCCCAGCTGGCAATAACCCAACCGTTAGGATAGTATTGTCGTGCCAACCGTCATTCGCGTGCGCGGCCTGCGGGTCGTGATCTTCACGAATGACCACTGGCCGCCACATGTTCACGTCATCGGACCAGGACAAGAGGCGAAGATTGCGCTGAGTGGCAAGGCCAGGCACCCGACTGTCATGGCAACTGCCGGATTTTCGCGTGCGCAACTGGCTGTAATTCTCGTCGAGATCGACCGGCACCACGACCTGCTAATGCAGAGATGGAGAGAGATTCATGGCGACACCTGAGTGGGTCAAGCAGGAATTGCGCGCAAACTACGCGAAGGCTTCGCGCGCCGGGCAGCGCGCTGCAAGAACAGAACCCAGGGCGACCAAGGCAACCTACCTCGCCAGACACGAGGCCTTGCTGCTTCGATTGAATAACGGGGCCACATTCACGGTACCGCTGAAACTGATTCCAGGCCTGAAGCAGGCGGCTCCTCGCGACATCCGCGCGGTCGAGATTCTCGGCGGTGGCGGTGGCTTGCATTGGGAGAATCTGGATCTCGACTTGAGCGTGCCGGCCCTTGTCTCATCATTGTTTGAGAGTCCAATCTGGATGGCGGAACTCGGCCGAATGGGTGGACGGCAATCTTCCGTCGCAAAAGCTTCCGCGGCGCGGAAGAACGGACGAAAAGGCGGTCGTCCCCGACTCCGCCCGTCAGTGACAGCCACGCCGTAGCGACAAGCTCTCCCGTTTGGGAGAGGCCGCAGAAACCTTCGCGTGTCTTTCGAACAACTCCTGATCCTGCTCCCGGCATTCTTCCTGCTGGCCGGCCTGTATACGAGCGTCGGTCACGCGGGCGCCTCCGGTTATCTGGCCGCGATGGCGCTCCTGGCCATCGCTCCAGAAACCATGCGACCGACCGCACTCGCACTCAACATCCTGGTGGCTGCGTTCACGTTCTATCGCTTCAGGGGCGCCGGCTATTTCTCGTGGCGGGCGCTGTGGCCCTTCCTGCTGGGGTCGGTGCCGCTCGCGGCCCTGGGTGGCTCTTTGCGCCTGACGGTCGGTGTCTATTACGTCCTGGCGGGGGTGGCCCTGGCGCTCTCGGCCGTGGTGCTCGGCTGGCGCGCCCTCAGGCGGCCGCCCACGGAGGCCCCGACCGACCAGGCTCGGATTCCGATCGCACCCGCCATCGGCTGTGGGGCCGCGATCGGGCTCCTGTCGGGCCTGACCGGCACCGGGGGTGGCATCTTCCTGTCGCCCGTAGTGCTCTTGGCTGGCTGGGCGGGGCCGAGGCATACCGGCGGCATCACGGCCCCCTTCATCCTGGCGAATTCGGCAACCGCCCTCGTGGCCGGTACTGCGACCTGGGCCGCCCTGCCGGAAGAGCTGCCCTGGCTGGCCGCTGCAGTGCTTGCCGGGGCTGTTGCGGGCACTTGGCTGGGTTTGCGGCGCCTGTCCACACGCTGGCTGCTGGCGGCCATGGCGCTGGTGCTGGCCATTGCCGCCGGCAAGCTGATCCTGACCGCCTGACGTCCTGCTTTCAGCCCGCCACGTTTACCAGGGCAGCCCGCCGCTGAAAGATGCGGCCAAGCGGGTCGCGAACGGCACGGGTAGGCGGCACCACACGGCACGAGCGGCGGTCGTCAGACGCCCCTGATGTGCCGGCGTCATCAGTCCCGCCGGCTCCAGGGGGTAATACCAGTAGAGTGGCACCGGGTGCGCGCCCCATTGCTGCTTGAAACGATAGGTGCCGCTGCCAACAGTCGAGCGGCCGAAGTCGAATCGACTGTAGCGCGATTCCACCGTGTGCCGCAGGCACTCCCAGTACAGACGCATGTTCACGGCGGCTGTGCGGAATCTGCGCAGACTGCCGGCCCACGGAATCTCGACCGTCGCTCGATGGTGCGTGAGCAGAGCCGCGGCGGCGGTCTGCCCACCGAGCCGAACGATGACGATCCGGCAGTCGACACCGACGCGATCGAACATCAGCTCGAAGAAGCGCCGCGGATAGGCCGGCGTCCCCAGATCGCGCATGGTTTCCGCGAACACGCCGTAGAACTCGCCGACCAGCTCCACGCCACCTTCTGCAACCTCCGGTTGCTCGCGATTGGCGCGCCGGATCTGGGAACGCAGCTTCGCGCCGAGCCGCTCCGAGAGTTCGTCTATTGCCTCTGGCAGGTCCAGCACCAGAGTCGCTTTGTCGGTGCGCAGCGCGTAGTCCAGACGCGCCTCGACGTCCCGGATCTCGAGCATCTTCGTCTCGGTTCTGCGCGCCAGGCTCACCGCCGCATCCATGAGCCGTCGCTCGGTCGGTGCGTCGGCACCGAGCGGCCCGCCGTAGTTGAAATATGGCAGCGACACCCAGCGGTCGCCGAACAGGCGGCTGGTCTGCCGAATGAGCGGCAGCACGCCAGTCAGCAGCGGCCCGGTAGACTCGGCAGTGAGCCAGGCCGGTTCGAAGCCGAACACGTCGGCAGCGAACGAGACCCAGCGGCTCGTGTGGTAGAGCGTCGCTCGCGGATGCCCGGCGACGAAGTCGTCCCAGCGATGGGCCGCCTCCGGCGCCAGCGATCCGCGGATCGTACTCAGCTCCATTGCGCCAGAAGATTCAGGATCTCGGCCGTGCGATCCTGCATCAACGCCGCATCACCGCGCGCCTCGACATTGAGCCGGACCAGCGGCTCGGTGTTCGAGCTGCGCAGGTTGAAGCGCCAGCGCTCATGCTCGATCGAGATCCCGTCCGTGTAGTCCACGGCAACGGCGCCCGGCGTGTAGCGCTGCTGCACGTCCTCGATCGCGCCGCGGGCGTCCTCGAGCTTGCGATTGATCTCGCCGCTTGCCGGGAAAAGCCGGATGCGAGCGTCCACCAGCGAGGACAAGGGCCGGCCGGCATCCGACAGGATCTGCGCCATCAGCAACCAGGGGATCATGCCGCTGTCGCAGTAGGAAAAGTCGCGGAAGTAGTGGTGCGCGCTCATCTCGCCGCCGTAGACCGCATCCGCTTCGCGCATGCAATGCTTGATGAACGCATGCCCGGACTTGCACTGCACCGTCGTGCCGCCGTGCGTGCGTACGATGTCCTGGGTGTTCCAGACCAGGCGCGGGTCGTGGACGATGCGCGCGCCCGGGTTCTTGACCAGAAAGGTCTCTGCGAGCAGGCCCACAATGTAGTAGCCCTCGATAAACCGGCCCTGCTCGTCGAAAAAGAAGCAGCGGTCGAAATCGCCGTCGAAAGCAATGCCGAAATCCGCGCGCGCGTGAAGCACGGCCTGACTGGTGATCACGCGATTCTCCTCCAGCATCGGATTTGGCACGCCGTGCGGGAAGCTGCCGTCAGGCTCGCTGTAGAGCTTGGTGAACTTGAATGGCAGGAACGCCTCGACCAGATCGAGCGCGATGCCAGCGCCACCGTTGCCGGCATTCGCGACGATGGACAGCGGCTTGAGCCTTGGCCGTTCGACGTAGCCCAGCAGGTGCTCGCGCCAGGAAGGCGCGATGTCGAACGGCTCGGTCGAACCACGCATCGAGGCCGCCTTGAAATCGCCGGCTTCCGCCAGGCGGCGGATGTCCTGCAAGCCGGTGTCGCCGCTGACCGGCCTCGATTGCTCGCGCACGAACTTCAGGCCGTTGTATTCGGGCGGATTGTGGCTGGCGGTGACCATGATCCCGCCGTCGAGGTCCTGCGAAAAAGTCGCGAAGTAAACGCCCTCGGTTCCGCACAGGTCGATGTCGACGACATCGACGCCGGAATCGTTGAGTCCGCGGATCAGCGCTTCGGTAAGCGCCTTGCTGGAATGCCGGATGTCACGGCCGACCGCGATACGTCGCGGTCGCAGCCAGTCCGCATAGGCGCGGCCGATGCGGTAGACGGAATCGGGATTCAGCTCGTCCGGAACGCGCCCGCGGACGTCGTAGGCCTTGAAACAGCCGGAGAGGTCCATGCAGGGCTCAGGTCGCCACGTGCTCGATCGAGATATTCGGGAATCCGGCCCGCGCAGAAGCGTGCTCAAGCGTGGCGATATCGGTGCAGCATCGAATCTTCATGGCTTGAATCTTCGATCAATAATAGCGCCCGCTGCGCAGCGGTGTCAGGCGACTTCGAGCAAGGCGCGCGGATTGCGGTCCGCGATTAGCAGTAATGTCCTGGCTGCCCCCGAGGGTGCACGGCGTCCCTGTTCCCAATCCTGAAGCGTGCGAACGGATACGCCGAGAAGAGTAGAAAAGCGGGATTGCGACAGGCCAGTCCGCTCGCGAATGGCCGCGACGTCCGGAATGTTGATCACGCGGCCATATTCCCCGCGCTTGAGCTCCCGAAGGCCATCCCGAATCTCCTCGCCAATATTGCGCCTGCGCCTAGTCATCGCCAAGTTCCTCACGCATCTGCCGGAGCAGATGCCCCGGAATCGATTCCGCCACATTTTTCGGGTACATCGTCAGCATCCAGATAACCCCCATTGGGCGACGCACGTAGTAGATGACGCGATACCCGCCACGTTTTCCCCGCCCGGTTGCCGCCCACCGCAACTTCCGGACTCCGCCAGAGCCGGGCACGACTGCGCCACCTTCCGGGTTGGCCATCAGCCACTTCTGCAAGTCGCCATACTGTTCGTCCGTCAGGTACTCCAACACCAGGCGGGTGAACAATCGTGTCTCGATGAAGCTGAATAATGCTGCATTATACGGCAATGCCGTATCTCGTCAAGATGACACCATGGGCAGCCACGCTATCGGGCCCTCCCCTCCAGCGCGCGCGGCAAATGCGGTGGGTCAGTGCTATTTCAGGAATGCCGCGATCGAGTCGACGACATGCTGGAGCTGAACTTCGGTCAATTCCGGGTAGATCGGCAGTGCCAGCGTCTCGCGCGAGGCGCGCGCTGATTCGGGAAAGTCTTCGGCCTTGTGGCCCAGGTAAGCGAAGCACTGCTGCATGTGCAGCGGAACGGGGTAATAGATTTCGGTACGGACGCCGCATTCGACGAGATGCGCGCGCAGCTGGTCGCGTTGCGGCACCCGGATCACGTACTGGTTGTAGATGTGCCGGTATCCTGGCAGCACGACTGGCGGGATCACGCGATCGGCAAGCCCCGCCGCACGAAACGCGGCATCGTAATACTTCGCATTGCGCTGGCGACCCGCATGCCAGCCTTCAAGATGACGGAACTTGACCAGCAGCACGGCCGCTTGTAACTCGTCGATGCGGAAGTTGCCGCCGATCAGCGCGTGATAATACTTCGGCTCCATGCCGTGCACGCGCAGCATCCGCAGTTTCGCGGCGAGCGCATCGTCATTCGTCACGCACATGCCCGCATCGCCGAAAGCGCCCAGATTCTTGGTCGGGAAGAACGACAGGCAACCGATGTCGCCGATGCCGCCGACCCGGCGCCCCGGCGGATACTCCGCGCCAATCGCCTGGGCAGCGTCCTCGATCACCGAAAGGCCATGCTCGCGTGCGAGCGCCATCAGTGGATTCATATCCGATGATTGACCGTACAGATGCACCGGCATCAACGCGCGCACGCGGCCACCCGTCTCGCGGTTGATGAGGCCGCCGCTGCGCCGCTCGCAGCCCTCCTCCAGGAACTCCCGCACGAGATCGGTTCGGATGTTGAATGCGGCCGGCTCTATGTCGAGAAACACCGGCCGCGCGCCGAGCCGCGCGATCGTGCCGCCGGTTGCAAAAAACGTGTACGGGCTCGTGACGACCTCGTCGCCCGGGCCGATGTCGAGCGCCATCAGTGCGACAAGCAGCGCATCCGTGCCGGAGGAGACGCCGATGCCGTGCTTCGCGCCGGAATAGGCGGCGAGCTTCTCCTCCAGTTCGCGCACGGCGGGCCCGAGGATGAACCACTGTGACGCAGCAACCTTCAGCATCGCCTCGTCGAGTTCGGCCTTCAGCGCCTGGTATTGCGGCTTGAGGTCGAGCAGCGGAACGGTCATCTTCATGCGTTCTCCGTATTGGACCATCGGCCGTTTAGGCAGCGACGCGGGATACCCGCAAGTTCTTGCGCCGCTTCTCGGCGTGCCACAAATCGTACTGCGTCTGCTGATTCATCCAGCTCTCCGAGCTGGTGCCAAAGGCAATCGACAGCCGTACCGCCATCTCCGGGCTGATACCGGCACGGCCATTCAGCAGGTCCGAGAGCGTCTTGCGGCTGATGCCCAAAGCCGAGGCCGCATCCGTGACCGTCAGCCTCAAGGGCTCGAGACACAATTTGCGAACGATCTCGCCCGGGTGTGGAGGGTTATGCATCCTCATGATCTACATCAACTGCATCCTTGCCATCGAATCGGAACGTGACGCTTAGGTGATACCCGCGCGCCGCCGCAGTGCTGCAACACAGCGACCAGCCGTCTGACCATCCCACAGGGCAGGTCTCCGGCCACGCGGCCAGCGACCGGCCAGCGCATCCGCCGCGCGCGCAATAAGTTCAGTCGGCAGCACCAATCGGTTGCTACCCTCGGTCACGGTGATCGGTCTTTCCGTGTTTTCGCGCAATGTCAGGCATGGAATGCCGAGGTAGGTGGTCTCCTCCTGCACGCCGCCGGAATCCGTGATGGCCAATGCACAGCTGCTGACGAGGTTCATGAACTCAATATACGACATCGGATCGCAAAGCCGGACCGAACTGCCCTCGAGTCTTGACATCAGACCGAATACGTCCAGACGCTTGCGCGTGCGCGGGTGAAGCGGAAATACCAGCGACAGCTGTTTAGAGACTACAACCAGCCCGTCGACGAGCACACCCAGCGCATTCGCGTCATCGACGTTCGAGGGCCTGTGCAAGGTCACGACACCGTATTTCTTCCCATCTAGGCCCATCGCCTGGCGTGTGCCGGCACTCTCGATCCGGGCCCGCATCAGCTCGTAGGAATCAATCATGATGTTGCCCACCCGATCGATCCGCTCCGCGGGCACGCCCTCGGCAAGCAGGTTCTCGTCGGCGTCGGGCGATGGTGTCCACAGCACGTCCGCTATTGCATCCGTGACCATCCGGTTGATCTCCTCAGGCATGCGGCGGTCGCGGCTGCGCAGACCGGCCTCGAGGTGGATCACCGGTATCCAGAGCTTGGCCCCGACCAGCGAGCAGGCCGCGGTTGAATTCACGTCCCCCACCACGACGATCCAGTCCGGCCGATCATCGGCCAGCGCGCGCTCGTAGGCGATCATCACGCCACCGAGTTGCTCGGCGTGCGAACCGCTGCCAACCCCGAGGTGCAGCTGCGGATCCGGTAGCTGGAGATCGCGGAAAAACGCGTCGGACATGTTCGGGTCGTAGTGCTGCCCCGTGTGCACGATTCGCGGGCGGCACCACGACTCGCGGGCCAGCGCGTGGTACAGCGGCGCGATCTTCATGAAATTCGGCCGGGCGGCGGCGATCAGGTCGACCTTGAGATTCAAGCGGACTTCCCCTCCTGTCTGGGAAAGTACTTCACGCCATCGATGCCCTCAAAGTCTGCGTCCTGGGTCCAGAATGTTGCCTGAAATCTCCACGCCGTCGCGAGCATGACGCTGTCCGCCATGGGTAAGTCATGATCAATGGAAATCCGGGCCGCAGCCAGAGCGATTGATCGATCGAGATCGACGACTCGCCCCTGCTCCATGATCGCGACCGCCTGCAACGCGTCGTCGTCCCCGCGTTGCTGGAGAATCCTCTTGAAAACCTCGTAAATCGACAGTGTCGGGACCAGCAGGCTTGCGGATGCGGCGATCGGCGCCGAAAACCGTCCCGCGTTTGGCCCACCTGCGAAAAACTCGAGCCACGCGGAAGAATCAACGATGTTCACACCCGATCCCGATCCCTTGGCACCGTGGTGTCGATGCCGCTCAGGAAACCACGCGCTTCCTTCGGCGGCCTGACCTGCACCAGCTCGATGCGACCACGGTACTGGATTGCATGCAGACGAGCGCCCGATTTGATCCCCAGCGCTTCACGGATCACTTTCGGAATCACCACCTGGAATTTCGGCGACACTTTAACTACCGTCATACGAGTTCTCGATCGATAGAGAGAACGTAATACTACGATTCTTGCCGGGCAATCGTCAAATCCGACGGATTCACGATGATTTGCTCAGTCCGTCCTCCCCTTGCGCCCGTATTGATCGTCGAGACGGATGATATCGTCCTCGCCGAAGTAGCTGCCTGACTGCACCTCGATGATCTGCAGCGGCTCGTCGCCGGGGTTCTCGATGCGGTGCACGGTGCCGACCGGGATGAAGGTCGACTCGTTCTCGGCGAGCAGGAAGACCTCCTCGCCGCGCGTGATGCGGGCAATGCCCTTGACCACGACCCAATGCTCCGCGCGGTGGCGGTGCAGCTGCAGCGATAGCACCGCGCCTGGCTTGACCGTCAGGCGCTTGACCTGGAAGCGCTCGCCGGCGTCGATGCTGTCGTAGCTGCCCCAGGGCCGGAACACCTCGCGGTGCAGGCCCGGCTCGCTGCGCCCGGCGCGTTTCATGCGCTCGACCAGGCGCTTCACGTCCTGCACGCGGTCCTTGGGCGCGACCATGACTGCGTCCTTGGTCTCGATCACGACATGCTGGTCGAGTCCGATGGCCGCCACCAGGCGATCCGAGGAATACAGCAGGCAGTCGCGCGAATCCTCCGCCAGCACATCGCCACGCAAGACGTTGCCCTCGGCATCGGCTGGCAGTGCGTCCTGCAGCGAGGCCCAGGAACCGACGTCGCTCCAGCCGGCCTCGAGCGGCACCACCGCGGCGCGGTCGGTCTTCTCCATGACCGCATAGTCAATCGAATCGGGACGACAGGCCTCGAAGGCCGCCCGGTCCAGACGGATGAAATCGAGATCGCGGGCGGCGGATGCGAAGGCCGTTTCGCAGGCCGCGAACATGGCCGGATCGAGCCGCTTGAGTTCGTCCAGGTAGCCCTGTGCCGAAAGCAGGAACATGCCGCTGTTCCACAGGTAGTCGCCGCTGGCGATGAACCTATCGGCCTGGGCGGCATCCGGTTTCTCGACGAATGCGGTGACAGCCAGCACGGAGTCCGCGCCCGGCCCCTTGCGGATGTAGCCGTAACCGGTTTCGGGATGCGTGGGCACGACGCCGAAAGTCACGAATCGGCCCTCGCGCGCCGCGGGGATCGCGGCCTCGACGGCCCGTTGAAAGGCGGCGACGTCGGTGAGCACGTGATCCGCCGGCAGCACCAGCAGCAGCGGTGAGGGTTCCCCTCGCCTGCCGCTCGCCAGCGCACAGCGCGCTGCGACCGCAAGCGCCGGCGCGGTATTGCGTCCGACGGGCTCGAGCAGAATCGCCTGCGGCTCGATCGCAACCTGGCGCAACTGCTCCGCGACCATGAAGCGGTGCGCTTCATTGCACACGACGATCGGTGCCGCGACCGTCGGCAGGCCGGCCACCCGCAGCGCGGTCTCCTGAATCATCGTCCGCTCGCTGATCAGGGGCAGGAACTGCTTGGGGTACAGCTCCCGCGACAAGGGCCAGAGCCTGGTACCCGCGCCGCCCGAGAGGATCACCGGTATCAGCATCTGCGGTCCTAGTTTCTCAGCTTGCCGTTCGCTTCAAGATAGCGGATCACGCGGTCGACGCTCTCGGCGACCGTCACTTTCGAGCTGTCGATCTCGATTTCCGGCGCTTCCGGCGCCTCGTAGGGCGAGCTGACGCCGGTGAAGTTGGGAATCACGCCCTTGCGCGCCTTGGCGTAAAGGCCCTTTGCATCGCGCTGCTCGCAGACCTCGATCGGCGTGCTGACGAACACCTCGACGAACTCGTCCGGACCGACCAGTTCGCGCACCATGCGCCGGTCGCTGCGGAATGGCGAAATGAATGCCGTCACGACGATCAGGCCCGCGTCCACGAACAGCTTTGCCAGCTCGCCGATGCGGCGGATGTTTTCGACGCGGCCGGCATCCGAAAAATCGAGGTCCTTGTTCAGGCCGTGGCGGATGTTGTCGCCGTCCAGCAGGTAGCTGTGGTGCCCGCGCAGATAGAGCGCCTGCTCCACGGCATTCGCGATCGTGGACTTGCCCGCGCCCGACAGGCCCGTGAACCACAGGATGCAGGGATGCTGCGCCTTCTGATTGGCGCGCTGCTGGTGAGCGACGCGGGTCGGCTGCCAGAACACCGAGACGTCATGGTGCACGCCCGGTGGCGCGGCGCTCGTCAGGATCATGCCGGCGCCCGCGGTCGCATGATTCAGGCGATCGACCACGATCAGCGCGCCGGTGGTCCGGCAGCTCGCATAGGTGTCGAATGCCGCCTGCTCCGCAAGCACGATCCGGCACAACCCGACCTCGTTGAGTTTCAGCTCGGCCGCCGGGTGTTCGCTCAAGTCGTTGACGTCCACGCGATGGTGGATGCGCTCCACGGTGCCGCGCAGGTAGCGGTGCGAGATCTTGAATTCGTACTGCTTGCCGGGCAGCAAGGGCGCATCGCTCATCCAGATCAGGTGCGCGTCGATGATCCGGCTGACGCTCGGCGCACGGTCGGGATGCACCAGCAGGTCGCCCCGGCTGATGTCGATCTCGTCCTCGAGCGTCACGGTGACCGCCAACGGCGCGGCGGCCTGTTGCAGGTCGCCGTCGAAGGTCACGATGCTCCGGATCCGGCTGACGCGCCGCGATGGCACCGCCATGATTGGATCGCCGACGGCAAGCTCACCGGCGGCAATCGTGCCCGCATAGCCACGGAAAGTCGCGTCCGGACGATTGACGTACTGCACCGGCAGGCGCAGGTCGGCAGCGTGCTGGTCGCGATCGATGTCGATCGAATCGAGCAGTTCGATCAGCGTCGGCCCGGTGTACCAGGGCATGCCCTCGCCACGCGTCGCGACATTGTGTCCCTTGAGCGCACAGACCGGCACGACCCGCACGTCCGGCACCCCCAGCCGTCCGATCAACTCGACACACTCCTTGCGAATGGCCGTGTAGACCTGTTCATCGAATCCGACCAGGTCCATCTTGTTGACCGCGACGACCACATGCCGGATGCCGAGCAGCGACACGATGTAGGCATGCCGGCGCGTCTGGACCAGCACGCCGCGCGCGGCGTCCACCAGGATCACCGCGAGGTCCGCGGTTGAGGCGCCGGTCGCCATGTTGCGGGTGTACTGCTCGTGCCCCGGGCAGTCGGCGATGATGTACTTGCGCGATTCCGTGTCGAAGTAGCGATAGGCGACGTCGATCGTGATGCCCTGCTCGCGCTCCGCCTGCAGGCCATCGACCAGCAGCGCGAGGTCGACCGCGTCGCCGGTCGTGCCCCATTTGCGGCTGTCGGTGGTCACGGCCGCCAGCTGGTCCTCGAGGATCTGCTGCGTGTCGTGCAGCAAGCGCCCGATCAGCGTGCTTTTGCCGTCGTCCACGCTGCCGCAGGTGATGAAGCGCAGTAGGTCTTTTGCCTCATGGCGGCGCAGGAAGTCCTCGAGCCGGACGGCGGCCATCAGAAATAGCCCTCGCGCTTGCGTTTTTCCATCGCCGCGGCCTGGTCGAAGTCGATCGCGCGGCTCTGGCGCTCGGAGCTGCGGGTTACCAGCATCTCCTCGATGATCGCGGTCAGCGTGTCGGCGCCTGACCGTACCGCACCGGACAGCGGATAGCAGCCCAGGCTGCGGAACCGCACCGTCTCCAGGCGCGGCCGCTCGCCATCGCGCAGCGGCATGCGCTCGTCATCCACCATGATCAGCAGGCCGTCGCGATCGACGACGGGACGCGGCTTGGCAAAGTACAGCGGGACGACCGGAATCTTCTCCTTGTGGATGTACATCCAGACATCGAGCTCGGTCCAGTTGGACAGTGGAAACACGCGGATGCTCTCGCCCTGGTGGATGCGCCCGTTGTAGAGGTTCCAGAGTTCCGGACGCTGATTCTTCGGGTCCCAGCGATGCTCGGTATCGCGGAACGAGAACACGCGTTCCTTGGCGCGGGATTTCTCCTCGTCGCGGCGCGCACCGCCGAAGGCCGCGTCGAAACGGTGTTTCGACAGTGCTGCTTTCAGCGCCTCGGTCTTCATGATGTCCGTATACTTGGAGCCGTGCGTGAATGGCGTGACGCCCGCGGCCAGGCCTTCCTCGTTGACGTGGACGATCAGCCTGAAGCCGACTTCGCGCGCCATCCGGTCGCGGAACTCGATCATCTCCCGGAATTTCCAGGTCGTGTCGATGTGCATCAGCGGGAATGGCAGCCCGCCCGGATGAAAGGCCTTGCGCGCCAGGTGCAAGAGCACCGAGCTGTCTTTGCCGATCGAGTACAGCATGACCGGGTTGTCGAACTCGGCCGCCACTTCGCGGATGATGAAGATGCTCTCGGCCTCGAGGCGCCTGAGCTGAGTCATCTGTTCTGCAGACTTTTTCAAAACGGCCAGACCCTCGGCACGACGATCAGCGTGATGATGGTGCAGATGATGTTCAGCGGCAGTCCGAATCGCACGAAATCCATGAAGCGATAGCCGCCCGGGCCGTAGACCATCAGGTTGGTTTGATAGCCGATCGGCGTCGTGAAGCCGCACGATGCGGCGACCATCACCGCGATCACGAAAGGCATGTAGCTGACGCCGGCATAATCCGCGATCGTGAGCGCGATCGGCAGCATCAGCACGCCCGCGGCGTTGTTGGTGATCAGTTCGGTCACGATCACCGTGACGATGTAGAGCGCTGCCAGCGCGAGCCACGGGTCACCAACCGCGATGCTTAGCAGCCCTTCGCCGATCATGCTGGCGGCACCGGATTCCATCAGCGCGACACCCAGTGCGAACGAGGCCGCGATGCCCGCGACGATGTGGTACTCGATGCTGCGGGTCGCGGACTGCATCGTCAGGCAGCCGGTCGCGACCATCAGTCCTGCCGCGATGAACGAGGCCTCGAACAGCGGCACCCACTCGAGCGTCGCGAAGACGATCATCAGGATCAGGATCGCGAGCGACAGCGGCGCGCGTTTGAAGTCGGGTGGCACTGAGTCCTGCAATGCGCTCACCAGCAGAAAGGAGCGGCTGTACTTGTGCTTGTCGACGAACGCCGGGCCGGCCTCGACCAGCAGCGTGTCGCCCGGACGGAACACGATGTCGCCGACTTTGCCCGGAATCCGACCGCCATCGCGCGATATCGAGATGATTCCGGCACCATAGAGGTCGCGGAAGTTGCTCTCGCGGACGGTCCGGTTGATCAGCGGCGACGTGGCGGACAGCACGATTTCGACCAGCTGTCGCTGCGTGTGCTTGAGATTCAGCGTATAGGCCTGATCCTCCGCGATCGAGAGCCCTGGCATCCGGCGCAGGTCCTTGATCGCATCCACGACCCCGACGCAGGTGAGCCGGTCTCCGGCACGCAACACCTCGTCCGGGCTTACGGAGGTCAGCAGCCGTGCCTCGCGCTCGATCTCGAGCACGTAGGCGCTCTTGAGGTTTCGCAGGCCAACCTCGGCAATGGTCTTGCCGGCCAGTGGCCCGTTGCCATGAATGTGCACCTGGAAGGCGTATTCGCGCGCATTCTCGAGCTGCTCCATCGGTCCCTGCCGATCGGGCAGCAAGCGGCGCGAAAAAACAAGCGCGTAGGCAAAGCCTGCGAGCGTCAGCGGGACGCCGATCCACACCAGGTCGAACAGGCCGATGGCCGCATCCGGCCGCGCCTGAATCAGCAGGCCGTAGACCGCGAGGTTGGTGCTGGTCCCGATCAGTGTGCAGAGGCCCGCCAGGATCACGACATTGTTCATCGGCAGCAACAGCCGCGAGATCGATAACCCGTAACGTGCCGACCACTCCTGGGCGATCGGGATGAACATCGCCACCACCGGCGTGTTGTTGATGAAGGGCGACAGCAGGCTGCTCGCGCCCAACAGCTTGACCTGGGCCGACAGCAGGCTCTTGGGCCGGCCGAACACCAGCTGCGAGAACCAGGCGATCGCGCCGGTCTCGCGCAGCCCGGCGATGACCACGTAGAGGGCGGCGATCGTCATCACGCCGGGACTGGAAAAGCCTGACAGTGCCTGGCTGGGGGAGATGACCCCCACGATCGACAACACGATCATGGCGCCCAGCAGCACGACCTCGGTCGGCGCCGGGGTCGTCGCCAGTGTGACCAGCACGGTCAGGACGATCGCGAGCGTGAACCAGATTTCCCAGGCCATGGGCCGGATTGTGCCGGAAAAGCAAAGTAAAAACAGCTACTTGAAGGCTATGCCTCCACCGCTTCGGTAGATCGCTTGAAGGCTGATTCGCATGAGAATAAGCTAGCTGCATCCAGTTGGTTCGAGAAAACCTGTGCGTACAATTGGCGCCTTCGAAGCAAAAAACCGGCTTAGCGAACTGCTGACCGCGGCCGAAAATGGGGAGGTAGTCATGATTACCAAACACGGCCGTCCCATTGCCAAACTCGTCCCGATCGACGATTTCGATCGCGCCAAGGCGCGCGAGGCTGCCGATTGGCTGATCGAATTCCGCAAGAAGCACAGCCTGGGCGGACTCAAGATCAAGGACCTCATCAACGAAGGGCGCAAGTACTGATGCTGGTCCTTGATTCTTCGGTAGCGCTCGCCTGGGCGCTCGATGATGAGCAAAATCTTGGCCCTGAACTCCTGGCGCAGTTGACGACAACCGATACGGCCATGGTCCCGGGGCACTGGATTCTGGAGGTGACCAATGGCCTGCGGATGGCCGTCAAGCGCCGCCGTCTCGAGTCGGGCGATCCGCCGCAGGTCATGGCCCGCATCCGCGACCAGCCGATCCAGGTCGATTCAGAGACGGCCATTCGTGGCTGGCGTGAGATTCCGGCGCTTGCGGACGCCTATGGCCTGAGCACCTACGACGCCGCCTATCTGGAACTCGCTCTGCGCCTCAACGCACCGCTTGCGACACTCGATCAGGATCTGGGCCGCGCGGCACGCAAAGCCGGAGTGCCGTTGTTCCAGTAAGGCAGCTATGCCTCACGCCGGCAACCGCGCTCCCCGCCCGATCCCGTAATAACGGATTCCCTGGCCCGCCATCAGCGCAGGGTCATAGAGATTCCGGCCGTCGAACACGACCGGTTCCTTCAGGGCGGACTTGAGCTTCACGAAATCCGGACTCCGAAACTCCTGCCATTCCGTGCAGATCGCAAGCGCATCGGCGCCTTCGAGCGCATGACCGGCGCTCTTGCAGAGCATCAGTTCCTTGCGCGCGCCGTAGATGCGTCGCGCTTCATCCATCGCCACCGGGTCGTAGGCCCGCACCGTGGCGCCCGCCGCCCACAGCGCTTCCATCAGAACGCGGCTCGGCGCCTCGCGCATGTCATCGGTGTTCGGCTTGAATGCGAGACCCCACAGCGCGATCGCACGACCTTCAAGCTTGCCGCCGTAATGACGCGAGATCTTGCCAAACAGCACCCGCTTCTGCGCCTCATTGACGGCCTCGACGGCCATCATGATCGTCGGCTCCTGGCCAACATCGCGCGCCGAGCGCGTGAGCGCCTTGACGTCCTTCGGGAAGCAGGAACCGCCGTAGCCGACACCCGGATAGATGAACGAATAACCGATGCGCGGATCCGAGCCGATGCCCGTGCGCACCTTTTCAATGTCGGCCCCGAGGCGCTCGGCGAGATTGGCCAGTTCGTTCATGAAGCTGATCTTGGTCGCGAGCATTGCATTCGCGGCGTACTTGGTCAGCTCCGCCGAGCGCAGGTCCATCACGATCATGCGCTGGTGATTGCGCGTGAACGGGTCGTAGAGCGCTTTCAGCAGCTCGGCCGTGCGCGGGTTGTCGGTGCCGACGACCACCCGGTCGGGCTTCATGAAATCCGCGATCGCGGCGCCTTCCTTCAGGAATTCGGGATTGGAGACGACATCGAAGTCGACGGTCGCGCCACGCGCGAGCAGCGTGGCGGCGACGGTCGCCTTGACCTTGTCCGAGGTGCCGACCGGGACCGTCGACTTGGTCATGACGACCTTGTATTCGCTCATGTGGGTGCCGATGGTGCGCGCGACGGCCAGCACGTGGCGCAAGTCCGCCGAGCCGTCTTCCTCCGGCGGCGTGCCCACGGCGATCACCTGGAACAAGCCCTGCTCGATGCCGGCCTTGGCATCGGTCGTGAATGAGAGCCGCCCCTGTTCCCGGTTGCGGTGGATCAGCTCCTCGAGCCCGGGCTCGTGGATCGGTACTTCGCCCGCATTGAGGCGCGCGATCTTGCCCGCGTCCACGTCCACGCAGACGACCTGGTTGCCGGCGTCCGAAAGGCAGGCGCCAGTGACGAGGCCGACATAGCCCGAGCCGAAGATCGTGACGCGCAAGTTAGAGGCCTGATTTAACTTGGAAAAGTGGCGGCAAGCCTAGCCGAAGGCGACCGCAGGGTAAAGCCAGCCCGGTCAGGCGGCGTCGCGGGTTGCGGGCGGCGCGGGTCTGATCTTGCGGCGGATGGCGCTGCCCTTCTTCGCTTCCGCCATGGCGAGATCGAACTGCGTCTGCAGGTTGAGCCAGAACTGCGGCGAAGTGCTCCAGAAGCGTGCGAGCCGAAGTGCCATTTCGGCTGTAATCGCGCGGCGGCCACGAGCGATGTCGTTGACCGTCGGGGCCGACACATCGAGATTCCTGGCCAAGCGGTAAGGCGTCATTCCGGCGGGCTCGAGAAAGTCATGCCTCAGGATGTCGCCGGGGTGCACGGGCTTCAGCTTGCGGGTAGCCATCGCGACGCTCCTTGCAGGCAAAGGAACGGATCAGAGGAGTACCTTAACGTATAGCGTTATTAACGTCAAGAGTTATGCCAGGCACCCCGCTCCGCATGCGTGAAGGCAGGCGCGACCAGTGCGATCTCCGACGCCGGAAGCTCAATCGCACGAGCGCGCCGCCGCCATTCGGACACGACCTCGCGTAACTCCTGGATAATTCGCTGCGCTTGCCGCGATTCCATGCGGTAGAACGGCGCCGTCGCCGCGACCAGTGCCAGTTCGGGAAAGGTCTGCCGCGCATCCAGGGCGAGCGAATGCTCGGCCTTCTCGACATTCGGGTTCATGTCGTAAGCAGGCGCCAGGCGCCATCCGCCAGGCGTTCGCAGGCAGGCATGGTTGCGCAGATGGTCATCGCGATTACCGACCATCACGTTGAAGACCACGCGACGGAACAATTGCTCGAGATCGGCCTCGATCGCTCCCGGGGCCCCATGGTCCTGGATCAGCAGCGCAAGATCCAGGTAACTGGCGCCGGTCTCCCCGTCGCGGCGCCCCAGCAGAGTCATGGTCGAAGCGACCATGCGCCGGCTGTCGGCCACGCGATCGAAGCGACGCGCACAGAAGGTGCGCTGGGCGCCGGAGAGGCTGAGCAGGCGCGACTCGGGCACCTCGATGCCGGCGTCCCGGGCCAGACCATCCACCAGGTATTGCCAGGCGCCCACATCGCGGTGATCTTCGCGCGAAGGAAACTTGGCCATCCACAGGCTGCCGTCCTGGTCCGTGAAGCTGGCTTTCGGACGGGCACCACCGAGCGAACTGCCCGGCGCCAATAGCAACGCCAGCCATTGCGCGTATTCCGGCCGCTGCTCGGAACCGGGCGCCTCCAGTTCGCGGGCACAGTGCTCAAGCTCGCGCAGACGGGCCACCGGCGGAGCGGAAAACTCGCTGTCGTCCAGGAACGGCTGCTCCGGTCCGCGACGAAAGCGCAGCGCCCCCAGTCGCGCGTGGTCATGCACACCCAACAGGAAATCCCAGTCCGCCAGAGCCCGGACCGGCCGCCGCTCTCGCCTGGCCAGCAGCGCCTCGCGGCGCTCCATCAACAGGCGGCCCCAGCGGTCCGGGGCCGAGTCGAGAAAGATGCCAAACGGTTGTGCGTCATGCGCTGCGTACTGCTCGCCCGAATAAAGCGCCAGCGAGGGATCGAGTGCGAAGGCCAGATCATCCTCCAGCCAGGTCGCGTCGTACTCGAAAGACAACACCGCATGGCCACGCACCTGCTGGCGCGTCAACACGCCGAGCCGTCGCGGCGGACAAAGCTCGGCCGCCTCCAGGTGCACCTCCACCTCATCGCGTTGGCGCTCATCCGCCATCGCGTGCCGCCTTCGCCGGCCGCCGCGGTCTCGGTCCCGGCAACGCCATGTCCTGCAACTTGCGCCCCAGCACGTCGTCGCGCGCCAGCAGGTCGAAATCTGCCTCCAGCCCCAGCACCCGCAGCACCCGCTGAGTGGCCCCAAGACTGATGGAGGTGTCGCCCTTCTCCAGCCGGTGCAGGGTCGCCCGAGAGATCCCCGCCCGATCCGCCATGGCGAGTGTGGTCATCCGGCGCCGCAGGCGGGCGTCACGTAACCGCTGCCCCAGGGCGATCGCCTGGCGCTCGGCTTGAGGGAAAACGGGGCGACTAACCTTTGACATGTCTCATTAAATAGACGATATGGCCTAGATTGTCAAATTTATAAGACATTACTGGTTAAGCAGCATCACCTCCCTGCGTGGTGCGTTCCGTGCCAGCGGTCATGTACACGGCACGCGCCTTTCATGTACATTGAGCCGATGAAGACCCACATGGACATTGACGCCGAGTTGCTGGCAAACGCGATGAAGCTCGGCGGCCACCGCACCAAGCGCGAGGCTGTCGAGACGGCCTTGCAGCGCTACGTGCGGTGGCGTGCCCGCCAGGAACTCCTGACCCTGCGCGGCAAGGTGAAATGGATCGGGGATCTGGACCAGATGCGAGGTCGATCACGGCCCACCGCCCGGAAATGACGTGGCCTATCTTGTGGACACCTCCGTCTGGGTCGAATGGCTGAAGGGCCAGGACACGCCGGAGGCTGACTGGCTGGGACATGCCATCGTCCGGGACACCGACATCGTCGTGCCCGGACTCGTCATCACGGAAGTGTTGCGTGGCGTCGCAAGTGAGCACGAAGCGCACCGGCTGGAGTACCTATTTGGCCAGTTCGATCCCGCGCCACCGCTGGACGACCGCGACTATCGCGATGCCGCGGGGCTGTACCGGCGTTGCCGGGCCAAGGGAGTGACGATTGCCTCGACCGTGGACTGCCTGATCGCACAGCTTGCGATTCGGCACAGGCTGGGACTCGTGACACCTGACCGCGATTTTCAGGCGATCGCCCGAGTTACCCCGCTCAACGTGGCGCGCCCGCCGGCGCAATAAGGAAATGGGGACGCGTCCCCTTAACCCACACTCCTGGCGTGGATGCGTCGGTACTTGCTGATCTTGCGCTCGAGGACGCGCCGCAATTGTGGCAGGCGCTTCTCAAGAAAATCCTTTGGCATAGCCGGCGAATCAGGAATCCCTTCCTCGACGCACACCCCATCCTCAAGCCGGGCACGCAAAGCGGCTGGCAGCAGCGACAACGCGTGCACCTTCTCGGCAACCTTCAGCGCGGCGCGCGTATCGCCCTGTTCGAGGTGTCGCACCGTAATCCGCTTGCACGCCTCGACGGCGAGCTTGACGCGTCCAACGTAGCGCTCGCCGCCCAACTCCGCGCGCCGATTCAGTTGATGGCCGTAGATATTTTCAATTTGAGATTCCAGACAATGCACCGGATGCATCACGAGCATCGGTTGATGCCGTCCGGGCACCAGACCAACAGGCATGGCCGAGCGCTTCACCCGCTCCAGCTCCTGGTGTGAAAAACCTTTCATCCCGCCGAGAAAGTCGATGAGATGCTGTTCTCCTTCGATATCGAGAGTCACCAGCGCAGTATTCGGGCTGTGCGCATCGTCCATGCCCGCGATCTTCACTTTGCCACCCGCGGCTTCGCCAAATGCCAGCGCCGCGGTTGCCGAACCGAGAAAATCGATGTCGCCGCTAACAGCGGGTCCATAGAGACCTTGCGAGTTCTCATTCGCGATGCCGAGTGCCTCCGCCCAGAAATTCAGCGCCTGTCCGCCCACCAGTACGATGCCCGAGAGGTCCGGGACTCTCTCGATGACCGCGCGCACGTCGCGGATGGACAATCGGCGGTTCACGCAAGACTCCGCAGCTCAAACGACAACTCATCCACTCGAAGCGCATTTCGCTCGTGCAGCTCGCGCTCGGAGACTCGACCGGATGCGAGCGCTTGCGCATCGGCCTGCCGGCCGAGACGCTCCTCCTCGGCACGCGCGCGCCGATCCATCAGCTCGACGGATCGAGCGAGGCTGACGAACGCCACGTGCAAATCGGCGACCGCAGCGATCTTCGCCAGGGAGTCGTAACTGGGATTCCCGTTGCCGGACTCGATGGCCTTGATCACTTTCACGCTCATGCCCAGTTGCTCAGCGAGTTCCTGCTGAGAACAGCCCTCAAGCGCCCGAATGACGCGGCTCGCTTCCGCAGGCGCAAAGGAGCCTCGCTCCAGGGCGAGGCGAAGAGCTGCGGCCAAATCAGGGTCACGAACTTTTTTGGGTCGTCGTGCCATATATAGTCCTCTTAATGACCTATATTATCAGCTTTAAGGACTATTTAAAGGGCCTTTTATGTGACCTTTAGCAAAGGTCTCGACCATATTCGTGGGCGCCAAGTGCGCGGCCAGATCCGCGTGCGTGAAGGTGGGACGCAAGCCACGAATGGCTCGCGTAACGACACCAGAGGCCCTTCAACTCTAGCGTGCCAGTTTCGTCACAGACTTGCGGAGTCCGCTCAGGATTGGCACCGCGACCGCATCCGGGAACCCACTCGGAATGAGCTCGCCGACGTGGTCGATTACATGCGGCGTGCGGTCGATGAGCTCGTCGATCAGCGATTTCAGCGCGTGGCCCATGCCACAGCGTTGCGCAGTCTCTTCCCAGTGCCGCCGCAGGATGGATTGCCATAGGTAGTGGCGACTCGTTCCTGCGACGGCCATTGCCATCTTGACCTTCTTTGGCGAAAGTTTGCGGCGCGCGGTTCCGAGCACCGGATAGGCGGAAAAAACGTCGTAGCGGGGAGTGAGTCGGAAGCAGCCGCCGGCCTCGAGTGGTCTATTGGTCGAAGACCTCCTGCAAGGCGTTTAAAGTCGCGGACAAGGTGTCCGGGCTTACTGCCCCAAGGCGTCTCACCAGCCTGACTTTGTCCAGAGTCCGTATCTGGTCCAGAAGTATCAATCCCCTTTTTCCACCAAACGTTATTGCAATTCTGAATGGGGCAGGCCGGCTACCGGCGGTCATTGGGACCACGATGACGGTCCGCAGATGGTCGTGCATCTCGGGCGGCGACACTACAACGCACGGCCGGGTCTTCTTGATCTCGCTGCCCACCGTCGGATTGAGCGCCGCGAGCCATATCTCCCCGCGCGTTACCATTTTAATTCTGCATCGCTTTCATTTGCGAATTCGGGCCACACCAACCGGTCATCTCCGGCTGCCGCGATTTTCCGGCTGGCGTCGGCCCAGCCCTGCCGGACGCGTTTCTTCGGCGGGCGCAGCACAATTGCGTTGTTTTCCACCAGAACGTCGGCCTCGCGCTTCAAACCCACCTGCTCGAGTAGCGGTTTGGGGATAATGATCCCACGCGAGTTTCCAAGCTTACGGATTGCGATCTTCATACGGCTGCTCCGAGTCACGAATTCGCGCGGCGAAATGCCTGGCCAGTGTTACAATAATGTTAGTACTACACAATAACGCTGTCAATGATGGGGTGGCGGTGGTGCCGACAAATTGGCGGCCTAACAAGGGCTTGATTCATCCCGTCAGGTCCAGCAACGTCCGCAACTCCGCCGGCTTCACGATCGGTACCGTGAACCGCGGCGCGAGGACGAGAAGGTCCTCGTCGCCGGAAACCAGAAAGTCCGCCCTTCCGGCCAGGGCAAGAGACAAGAACGGCCGGTCGTACGGATCGCGACAGCGCGGCATGCGACTCGCGGGCACCGTTGCGGTCACCGGCTCACAAAACGGCAAATAGTCCGCCTGAAGAACTCGCTGCTCCTCCGGCGCAAGGCAGAACTTGGGGTAAGCGAGCACCCGAAGCAGCTCCGACACAGTGGCTTTCGAGACACGTGGCCTGATGAGTTCCTGGCGCCAGGCGCTACGCAGCCATGCCAGGCGGCCACCGTCGAACACCAGGGCCGACACGACTACCGCAGTATCGAGGACGACACGCGCAGGCGAGGCTATGGGCCGCGACCGCGTGCCCACTCAACCGCCTCACGAACGTCGGATTCCGACATCTTCAGTTCCGCGAGCTTGGCCCGCACGGCGCCGGCCCTTTGTATCTCGACCGGCGCGAGAACAATGCAGCCATTCGTGACTGAAACATCGAAATACTCGACACCGGCAAAGGTGCCGGCAACGGCCTTCGGCAGCGTGAGCTGGTTTTTCGAGGTTAACTTGGCAAGCATGTGGGCGTCGCGGGAAGGAAGTAAGGCGATCTTACTTCCTTTCCTGATCGAGGACAAGTGATCAGGCAATCGCCAGAGTCGCCATGCTCAACGTGGCCCGCACTGCCCCGGCCATTTGTATCTCGACTGGCGCGAGGACGATGCAGCTATTTGCAATCGAGAAATCGAAATATTCGACGCCATGAAAGCTGCCGGTAACGGCCTTCGGAAGAGTGAGCTGGTTTTTCAAGGTCAGCTTGGCAAGAGCGATGAAGACTGATCGCCTCAGGTCGGGGATTTCCATATGCAGCGAGCGCAAATCACCTTTGCTGTGACGCCAGGAACCATCGGTAGGTTTCCTCCAGGCCCTCTCGCAGCCGTGTCTGCGGCACCCGCCCCAGGCTGCGCAGGCGCCGGCGCGAAGAGTTTTCAGCCAGGCGGGACGATCGATCATCCTTTCGTTTTGAGCTTGTACCGCTCAATCAGCATTGCTGAGTATTGGAAACTCTACGTCTCATAGGTCACCTCGTTTAGGATCATCGTTCTAAACGAAGTGTCAACGAAACCGATAGCAAACCAGACGGTCGAGTCCGATGAGCGGCGGATCCGATCCGAGAGCCGACCTCAGGAGGAACGATGGACTGGAACGACCGACCGACGCTGGTAACCGGTGGAGCCGCATGCATCGGCTCGGCCCTGGTGACACAGCTGATCCAACGCGGCGCCAGAGTCCGCGTGGTCGACGACCTATCCAACGGCAGGCGTGAATACGTCCAGGATCACATCGACACCGGGAACCTGGAGTTCATCGAGGGCGACCTGCTGGATCAGCAAGTTGCACGCGCCTCGGTCGATGGCATCAACGCCGTCTTCCATCTCGCGGCCGATCACGGAGGCCGCGGCTACGTGCAAACCCACCAGCTCGCTCCGGCAACCAACATGGCCCTGGACGGCATGTTGTTCAAGGCTGCGAAGGAGGCCGGGGTCGAGCACATCGTGTACGCCTCGTCTGGATGTATCTACCCCAACTACATCCAAGAGGACCTCACGGAAGAGCTCTACCTCACCGAAGACAAGGCGGGGCCGCCCTACGATGCGGACAACATGTATGGCTGGGCCAAACTCATGGCAGAGATGACGCTGAAGGCCTATGCGGAAGAGGGCGGGATGAAGACGGGCTCGGCCCGTTACTTCACTGTCTACGGCCCACGCGCCACGGTGTCACATGCGGTCATCGCCATGATCGCCCGGGCCTACATCCGACAGGCCCCGTACGTCATCTGGGGCACGGGTGAGCAGCTGCGGAACTGGACGCATGTGGACGATATCGTCGAGGGCACGATCAAGACCATGGAACACATCGCGGACGGGTCGGCCGTGAACATCGGCACGATGGAGCGAATCCGTGTGATCGACGCGGCCAGGACGATCTGCGAGTACCTCGGCTACGCCGACGTGGAGTTCGAACCGCACCCCGAAATGCCTACGGGCCCCCTAAACCGGATCGCGGACAACCAGCTCGCAGCCAAGCTCTTCGACGGGTGGCGACCGCAGACAACATTTGCGGCCGGCGTGAAGCGCACTGCCGACTGGTTCACCTCCACCTATTCCACCAGCGAGGTCGAAGCACAGCTGGCGGAGGCCTTGCTAGGCAAGTAGTGGCATCCCCGTCCTCAACCAGTACTGACCGCCTCAGGTCGGGGATTTCTGCGCGCAGTCAGTGCCCGCCGCACTCAGGGTGACAGCCAACGGTTGCGGGTCACTGGTGCGTTGTTACTGATGTTGCGCTGCTGTAGCAGCATGCGGCCATCGGTCCGACGCGACAGCAGCACCGCCGCGTCCGGCACTGCGTTTCCATCGATGTCGCCGGCCACCGTCACGGCCGCGACGGGTTCGAAACCGGACGAGTACCAGATGGAACGGCGCGCGAGCGACGCATTGAAGACCTCCAGGCGGAAGCGTCCATCCGAGGTGCGGCGCGTCATGACGGCGACGTCAGGGACCAGGTCACCATCGGCATCGCCGACTCCGGCTATCGCTTCGAAGCGATATCCGGCGACAAAGTCGATCGTTCGACGATTGACACCGACTAATCCCCCGACATCCACGACATTCAGAACCTCCACCGCCGGACGCCCGTTGCTCGAGCGCCTGGAAGCGATGGCCACGTCCGGTGTTCCGTTGTCATCGGCATCACCGACCGCCGCAATGCGCATCACGACGCTCATGTCCGGTCCGGCCCAGACGTACCGTCTGCTTGGCGGATCGCCCGGCGCGTCCAGTACTGCGTTCCGGATCTCAACGTATCCTTTGCCATCCACCCATTGGGATAACAGCACCGCGAACTCGCGAACCCCATCGCCGTCGGCGTCCTCGATCACGGCCAGGTCGAAGGCGTCGGTGAAAGGCTCAAACCAGATCTGCCGAACGGCTGTCAGTCCGAATGCATTCCTGACTTCCACGAGGTGCCTTGCACCCATTACATTGAAGTAGTCCGTCATCAGTACGGCGAGTTCATCATTGGCATCCAGATCCACGTCCGGCAGGAATTGCATCCTGAAGGGCACCAGGCCCGCCGTGAACCAGATCAGGCGTGGCGCCTGCGCTCCGGCGAGATTGCGAATTTCGACCACGGCCCGTTCATCGCTCTTGCGAATCGCCAGGACCGCAAGCTCCGGGTTGAGGTCGCCGTCCTGGTCGGGTAGCACGACCGCGTCGCGCGCAGAGAATTCGCTGGTCAGGAATGTCATCTTGCGCAGCAAGGTGCCCGTGTCCGCATCGCGGACCTCGCCGCTGATGGTTCCGTCCGCCGCGGTACGAACCGACACCAGTTCGCTGACGGTGTTGCCGTTGATATCGGGCGACGTGAGCGTCGTCAGGACGCCATACGTTGCAATCAGGCCGTTGACGTCGTCCGGCTGCGGCGCAATCACGTCCGACACGGAAGCATTCATGATCGCGCTGGTATGGGGCGGGTGGTTCAGGCCCATCACGTGCCCCAGCTCATGCACCGCGACCCGGCGAAAATCCTGGACAGGCGACATGTCGGCCCGCGCCCCGTCGTAGGCTCCCCAGGTCCAGGCGGTGTTGAAAATCACGTCGGACTGAACCGCCTCGCCCGATCCAAAGGACAAGGTCCGCGCCACGGCGAGCGTCGTTCCGCCGAAGGCACCCGCGTCGCACATCGTGTCATCGAAGAAGATGCTGTTCGGATCCACCGGGTCGCAGATCCCTGGAACGGCCTGTCCATCTGCCGGGTTGGTCGTGAAATTGAACAGGCTGGTCGCCGTCTCCCAGCGCGACATCGCCGTAACGATCTCGACCTCCCAGTTTGGATTGGCGGCATCGCCGGCGCAGGACCCCGGAGTTACCGGAAATCGGGCGCCGTCACAGATATCGCCTAGATTGAATTCGATCGTGGCGTCTGGATAGTAGTGCCCCGTCAGGAGCCAGGCCGAGGCCGGCCCGCTGATCAGCAAAGTCGCGGCGCAGATCAGTAGTTTCGCTTTCATCGCCTGCTCTCCATCCCGCGCAAGCGCGACTTGAATGTGGCGAGGGTCATGACTTGCCGCTGCAACCCCGACGATTCAGTCACCACTCCGTTGGCGGTTCCGGCGCTGAACTCCGTCAGCCTTGCGGAAGGGCCGGCCTGCAGGTCATAGACCGGCCGCAAATCCGCCGTATAGATGACTTTCCCGCGCGCCTCGTGGCGAACGCTGAAGTGGCCCTGATCCCAGCCATAAAACGGATGCACCTGCCGCCGTTGCAGGCTTTCGACGAAATAGACGCCTTCGTCGCCGACATTCGGAACGTTCATTTCCGCGATCGAAAGCGTCAGGCCATTGACGGTTCCGCCGGCGAAATCCAGGTCAATGGTGCGGAGGTTGCGGCGGCCCTTGATGACGTCCAGGACCTGGAACCGCACCCGTGTCACGATCGATCCGCGCTTGCCGACTTCAACCGCCTCCCGGCTCAGCACCGTGCCCTGGAAGACAAACTCGGAAGCCTGAAGCATCTCGGAAATCGAGACCCGCGCGACCGTCGCCGCATGGGCGCTCGATGCGACCCAAGCGACCAGCGATGCCGCCAGGCAAGCCCGGAACAGGCGATTGACAAGGTTCATCATCCCCCCTTCGCGCGGCCGCGCATTCCCTGCGCGGTATTGCGTCCACCGAATGAACCTCGCCGCAGCTTACACCGGTGCTGATTTCTGTCGCAACCTATTGAATCGGCGGACCCCACACACGGACATAATCAACGGCCATGCGGGTCGGGAAGCCGTCGGGATCCGGCGTCGTATCGAGTGGCGACCGCAAGCCGAGCGACAGCACAACGTCCAAGGGCTGGTGCCAGTGCTCGTTCGGCGACTCGAGGACCAACCGGCCATCCACATAGTGCCGGACCCGGCCGGCATCCCACAGGCAGCTGTAGACGTGGAAATCCTCGGCGGGATCCCAGTCCACGTCCGCGTGCTGCTTGATCCGCACCGGCAGCTGCTGAATAGCCGGATCGCGCAACACGTACAGGCTGACGTCGATGATCCGGCGCGTATTGCGGCGCTGCATCATCTCGACGACGTCGATCTCGGTCCAGTAGTCCGGCCGGTTCCGGAACAGCCAGAAGGCGCTGGCGACGCCGGGCCAGCGGCCGGCGGCCCGGATCCTGGCCTCGACATAGCCGTAGCGAATCGGCGCGGCGCGGCTCCTCACGATGCCTGCCGTGTAATGTAGTTGCCTGCCGTCGCGCTCGTGGGTCTCCGCCGCCATCGTCAGCAGCAGGTTCCCGCCAGAAACGCCCACGTTCTGGCTGCGCCACGACCACGTTCCCCAGTCCGGCAGGTCGACCTGCCATTTCGATTGATCCAGCGCGGCAGCGTCGAACTCGTCCGAGTGTGTCTCCAGCAGTACCCAGCTCGCTGGCAGCGCGTCATCGACGACCGGTGCCGGTGCGTCCGGCATCGTTCCGCCTGCCCACGCTGTGCTGGCGACCAGCAACGAAGACGACACCAGTGCCCGGATCATTGCGCTGGACCCGTTCCTTCGCTCGTTGGGTAGCCCAGGTGGCGCAACCAGGGTCCGGCCGTTTCCTCGACCTTTTCCAGGTCGGCCACGGATAGCCTCGAGCGCCAGCCGTCCAGCTTCGATGTCACCGTCGTGCGAGCGTGGGCCGCCAGGACCGGTGCCGGGTCCGTGACACCGATGAAACGGCAAACCCCGGCAAGCGCCGTACTCGAACCGGCAAGGTCTTCGTAACGCACGGTGGTCACGCGGTCCGTCGCCATGGAATCGAAAGCGGCGCTGGCGCGGGACACGCACTCGACCCACTGCCGCGCGCAGACCGACTCCAGATCCATCCGCCGCAGGTCGTCGTCGATCCCCGGATAGCGCGGCCCCCAGATCGAGCGGGTGCCCGACCCGGGGCGCAGGCGTCGGAGCTGATTGGCGGCAAACCAGGCGCCATAGCGCCAGTCGGACCAATGAAAGACGAATGACTTCCTGAACAGATACCCCGGCTGGGGCGGACGGAGCCACATGCGGCGCGCCGATTCGACGACCGCCCGGCCGTCCCGCAACAGATGGACGAACCGGGCCTCCGGAAACAAGGACTCGACGAAGGGCACCCGCAGTGAACTGGATACCGTCTTCTCGAGGATGAACCGGGCCTGTTCTGACCGCGACCAGCCGGACAGCTCCGTCAGTCGTCGCCGAATGCTGCGGCCATCGCTCTGCTTGACGTAATCGGTCAACACGTCGTACCGGCTCCACTCCTGGCCGCGGCGCCATACGAAATTCACGTCGTAGGGTACGACCGCAAATTCCGGGCTCTCCGCCAGCAAGCTGCGCAGGTAGCTGCTGCCTGAACGAGCGGCGCAGACTATGAAGACCCATTGAGGTTGCGGCCGGTTCATCGACCCTTGCCCTCTCCAAGGACATCCCGAACGAGACTCAGCCATCGTGACACGACCGCCTGCTCCGAGAACTGCCTGGCGGCGCGTTGCGCCCTCAACCGGTCGTCCGAATCAACGGCCGGCCCGCGGCTCAGGCCGAGGATCGCATCTGCCAGCAACTCGGGCCGATCCGGCGGGCAAACCCCGCCCAGCCGCTGCGTGCGGATCATCGTCGCCAGCTCGCTCGGCTCGTCCACGGCCGCGAGCAAGCGGCAGCCTGCGGCAAGGTAGCTTTGGGTCTTGCTGGGATAACTGTAGCGGTGCATGCCGGGCTTCAGCGTCACGAGCGCCACGTCGGCCTGGGCCAACAATTGGTCCAGTACCGGCTGCGGCTGAAATCCCAGCAGCGCGACGTTGCACCGACGCATCCTGCGGGCACGAGCCCGCAGTTCGGGTAACAGCACACCCTCACCGACGAAGACAAAACGGATCCGCTCCTGATCCTGCAGCAGCTCCGCTGCCGACATGACCGACTCCAGTCCCTGGAATCGCCCCAGGTTGCCGGCAAACAGCACCAGGAAGCAGCCCGGCGGCTTGTCCCATACGGCGCCACCGGCCGTCACGGTCTGCGGTGCCGGCACCACGAAATTGTTCAGCACCGTGACGTTTTCGTTGGCGAGCCCACGCCTCGCCAATCCTTCGCGCATGTCCGCCGAAAGCACGACCACGCGATTCGCCCTGGCACAGGTCCAGGCATCCAGGCGCTGCAGCAGCTCCGACAACCAGCCGGGCTTCAACAGACCTCCAGCGATCGCCGCCTCGGGGTGGAGGTCCTGGCAGTGATAGATCATCGCCGAGCCACGCAGCAAGGACATCAGGCGCACCGCGAGCGCTCCGGTCACCGGCGGCGACGTCGACACCGTGACCAGATCGTAACGCCGCCCGATCAGCAAGTGCCAGGCCAGCGCCACGACAAAGGCAAGGTCCGCCAGCAGGCGAGCCAGCCGGTGCTGGCCGGGTGCGCCGATCCACCGGCTGCGAATGACCCGCACGCCGTCCTCGCAGGATCGGACCGGCAGCCGTGTTTGCCGGCCGGCCGATCCGTAGAACGGTTGTGTCGAGAACACGGTCACGTCCATGCCGGCAGCGGCCAGCCCCACCGCCAGCGGCTTCAGCAAGCGGCCGTAGGGCGCCGTGTCGGGCCAGTAATACCGGTGCGCCATCAGGACGCGCGGACGCGGTGTCATCCGGCCACCGCCCCCTGCTTTCGCCACAGCAGGAGCCCGGCGACCCCATAAGCAAAGACGGGATCCACGAATACGTTGAAGGCGACTCCCTCGACCAGGCTGGCCAGCACGATGACGCCGAAGGTCGCGCGCAGCGTATCGCCCTCGCGCAGCACGGACAGGCTGCTGCGCACCGCCAGCACCACCAGCAGCAGCCAGACGGCGACCCCGATCGCACCGTAGCGAAACCAGGCCAGCAACGGACCAATGTGGACATTGTGAACCCGGCCGTGCCCCGTCACGTTGCGGGACAGGAACGACACCCTCGGCTCATAGGTCGCGCCATGGCCGAGCCCGGTGAGCCACCGCGTCGCCGGCCCTTCAATGCGGAAAGTTCGAACGACGTCGTCCGCCTCGGCCAGCCGTGCCAGCACCGAGGCATCGCGCTCGCCGGTCACCAATACGGCTTGGCGGGTGCCGCGCGTCGCCCTTTCAATGGACTCGCCGATCACCGGACCCGCCAGCACCAATGTCACCAGCGCGGCGAGCGACAGCAGCACGGGAACGAGTCGCGAAGAAAACAGACCGATGACCAGCGCGTAGCAGGCACCTCCCGCCCAGATCACAAGGCTGGTGCGCTGGCCGGAGCTGAATCCCAGGACCAGCAGCAGGATTGCAACCGCCAGCCACAGCGCCAGGCGCAAGCCACCCTTCGCCGTCGCCACCCGGTACCAGGCTACCGCCACGGCAAACACCGCCGGCGCCTCGTGACGCGGCTCCCCGTAACCGAGTAGCGCAGCCAGCACGGCACCCATTGCCAGCACCACGGCGAAGGCGTCGACAGCCGTCCGGCTGAATGACGGAGGATGCGCGAGCCCGACGACCACCAGTATCGCCGGCAACAACAGCGAAATCAGGTCCCCGGCTACGTAGGCCGGGTAGATGTAGCGTTGCATCGCGGTCGGCATCGTCCAGAACGCCAGCAGGACGACCCAGCCCGCGAGTATCAGCCAACCCTGCCGGGGCAGTCTGATCCGGGGCATCGACCACGCAGCGGTGACGGCAAGGATCAGGAACAGGACGACGTAGGCCGCGCGTTCCGTTGCCGTGACCCCGGGAATCAGCGTGTCGACCACGCCAAATGCCGCGATGGCAGCGACCACGGCAATCGCTGTTGCGGTACGTCCCCTATCGCTGCCCGCCGCTTGCTCCATTGTCACCGTCCCCGGACGCCCCGGGTCAGCCACGCGGCGGTGGCCAGCAGCATGGTCGATACGATTTCCGGCGCCAGAAAACTCGCGGCCAGCCCGTCGAGGCCGTATTCCGGCACCAGCAGGTGTACCGCCAGCCACTTCGCGGCAACTCGTGCAGACGCCACCACGAGCAACAGCATGAGTTGGCCGCGCACGAGCAGCACCTGAAACAGCACGAAAGAGGCGACCATCGGCCCGAGCGACCCCGCATGCCAGGACAGCAGCCTGGCGGTCATGTCCGCGGAAGTCGCATCGAAGGCGCCACCGCGGAACAGCAGGTCAACAATTTCGGTGGAGCCCGCCGCAATGCCAAGCCCGACGATGCCGGCCACGATCGACACCGCAAGAATCCACGAAACACTGGAACCCTCGAGTCTGCGATCACCGGATGCCCGTGCAGCCGCAAGACCCGGCAGCAGTGCCGTCGCGAGCGCGGTTCCAAAGATCAGACCCGGGACGGTAATGACTGCAAATGAGAAATCGAGCGCAGCCACGACACCGGGCGCCAGCTCCGTCCCAATCGCCCGATCGATCAAGCGCGGCGCGGAGCTTATGGAGTGTGCAGCAACGGCGACGATCGCTGCCCAGCCCATCCGCCAGGTCCACCCGCCGGTAGTCGTTCCGTTCCGGCTCGCAGCCAGGCGCCACAGCCGGGATGGCACGGCTCGAATGTGTACCGCCAGCAGTACCAGGGCCGCACCAATCGCGAGGATGACCAGCCCGTTCGCGTCGAGCTTCGTCGCAGGAAAGACCGTGAGAACGCCGAGGCCCAGCGCCATCGTGCCGCCGAGCACCAGCCCGATGCTGGCGGCCGGCCAGATGATGCTCCTGGCGCTCAGGAACGCGCGGACTCCAAACGTCGACGCGACCAGCGCGAAATAGCCCCACAGCCACGCGATCTGCGCGGAGAGCGCGTCCCGGCGAGTTTCATCGAATCCCGGCGCGAGCAGCGCCGCCTGCCAATGAGCCGTCGCCGCGCCGGTTGCCGCCAGGATGGCGCCCAGTATCAGGGACGCGGCCGACAGCCGTCGCAGTGCGTCAGCCTCGCCTTCGTCGTCGTCCCGATTCGTGAGCGCAAACGGAACCAGCGCCGCGACCAGCGTGGCACCCAGGCTGGTCGCGAAAAGGTTGGGAATCGCAAACGCCAGCCGAAACTGCTCCAGTTCCGGCCCGGTACCGAGCAGCCTTGCCAGCAGCACTTCGCGCGTGATGCCTGCAACAATGCCCAGCCCGACGAGGACCGTGGTCAGCGTCAGCAGCGGCTTCACGCTGCGCAATCGCGCTCTCAAGCGCGGCGCCGCGCCAGTCCCGCCCCAATCAAGAAGACCGCGGCGACGCCGACGAGCAGAGATACGGCGACGATCAAGGGCGTATTCGGCCAGACCTGGTCATCCGGCCCCGAAACACGCGCTGGGTCGACGACACGGAACGCGTATTCCGGGCGCACATTCGCGATCATGATTTTCTGGGTCTGTGATTCCATCAATCGAAAGATCGCGTTCTGCAGCTCGACGACGTTGGTCTTCTGCAGCTCACGCTGCAGGTACTCCATGCTCGAGCGTGCCTCGGCAATTGCGGTCGTCCTGAGGACCGCGTTGGCACGCTCCACGATCTGCCGTGCCCAGTCCGCAGCGATCTGGGGATCGCGCCATTCCACCCGCAGCACGACGATCCCCGATTCCTTGTCCTCGAACACGGACCGGACATCCTCGTCCATCATCAGGACGGCATCTTCCAGCGTCGGCGGTTCGCTAGTCCTCCAGCTGCTCCGGGCCGCGTCCCAGTCGCCGGCGAACAGTTCCGGCAGGAGATTCTTCTCCAGGATGAATTGGGCCAGCAGTTCCTTCGACCGGAGTGTGGCGACATTCGTCGCGACCGGTGACCCGGTTGGCATCGCGATTCCGACCAGCGATGCCAGTCCGCCGACCTGGCCCGTCAGCTTGCCCAGTTGCGCGCCGGCCTCTTCGTCCGAGACCGGCGCCAGCACCGCTTCGCTGCGATAGGTCTTCGGACTGAACAGCATGATCGCAACGCCGATCAACAGGCATATCAGTGGCACGAGGGACAGCCGGATCCAGTGAATGGATAAAAACGCCCGGATATCGCTGACAGACAGCGAGTCGGAATTATTGGTCAACATTCGGTTGGCGCCCCCCCGTTCACATGATGCTAGCACCGTGAGCGCCCGCGGTGGAGTCGCGGCGATGGCGCGGGTCCGGATCAACTTGCCAGGGGCGGTGGCTTGCGACCGCGCCTGGCGGCCAGTTCAGTGACCTTGCCGTCGGCTTCGGCCGCAGCGCCCTCGAAGGCCCGTTTCTCCCAGACAATGTCGTGTATTGCAGGAGCGCGAGTGTATTCCTCGACGCCCTGCTCAAGCAGCGAGATGGCCTCGCGACAGTCAGACCGGTTCATCGCCATTGACAGTGCGGACAGCAGGGCGCTGATCTCGTCCCAACCCGGGCAGTGTTCGATGGCGCGCAGGATCATTGGATGGTCAGTGCCGGTCACATTACTGCCGATCAGCAACTCCTCGAACAGTTTCTCCGCAGGCCGCAGCCCGGTGTAGTGAATTTCGATATCACCATCCGGATTCTTTTCGTCGCGCATTGCCAGACCGGCCAGGGCCACCATCCGTCGGGCCAGCTCGTCGATCAGCACCGACTTGCCCATATTCAGCACGAAGACGTCGCCTCCCCTGCCGATCGATCCCGCTTGCAGGACCAGCTGCGCTGCTTCGGTGATCGTCATGAAGTACCGCCTGACCTCCGGGTGGGTGACGGTGATCGGCCCGCCTGCGCGGATCTGCTCCTGGAACAACGGCACGACGGAACCGGACGATGCCAGGACGTTGCCGAAACGCACCATGCACATCCGTGTCGTCGTGGTCCGCGTTTGCAGCGACTGCAGGACGATTTCGGCAAGCCGCTTGCTCGCACCCATCACGTTGGTCGGGTTGACCGCCTTGTCGGTCGAAATCAGCACAAAGGATTCCACGCCGGTTTCCAGCGCAGCTTCTGCGGCGTACCAGGTGCTGAAGACATTGTTGTGGATGCCCTCGATGATGTTTTGCTCGACGATCGGGACGTGCTTGTAGGCAGCCGTGTGGTAAATCGTCTGAACATCGAATGCCTGTATGACCTCGCGGACCCGATATTTGTGATGGGCATTGCCAAGCAGTGCGCGAAGCGTCACATGGAGACCTTCCCGGCGCACTTCGGCCGCGAGCTCGCGCTCGATGTTGTACAGCGCCAGCTCCGATATCTCGAAGAGGACCAGCGTGCGGGGCTGCAGCTTGATGATCTGGCGGCAGAGCTCCGAGCCTATCGAGCCGCCGGCGCCGGTCACCATCACCGACTTACCGCGAATACAGGCGTCGAGCAGTGCGCGATCCGGTGGCACCGGATCCCGGCCCAGCAGGTCGGCCACGTCCAGCTCACGAAGTTCGTCGACACGCGCTCTGCCGTTGACGATATCGTCCAGATCCGGCACCGACTGGACGTGAACGCCCAGCTTGCCGATACGGGCGAGGATCGCTGCCTTTCTTGCCTTCGACGCGGAAGGGATCGCCAGCAGGATGCGCTTGACGGCAAACTCGCTCAGCAAGGCCGGGAGATCGGCCGGGGCGACGACGCGGACGCCGTTGACGATCGTGCCCTGCAAGGCACGCTTCTCATCGACGTACGCAACCGGCACATACTGCTGTCCCGCGGACAGAGCGACTGCGAGGCGCGCACCCGCCTCGCCAGCCCCGTAGATCACAACCCGTACGCCGGCCTGGTCGAATGGAGTCAGGATCCAGCGCGCGAGGAATCGCGCCGCGCCGACAAACAGGGTCGTCAGCATGAAGAAATTGATTGCCACGCCGATTGGCACCTGGCGTAGAGCGACGGTGGCGGCCAGCAGCGACAGGACCATTGCCGACACGATGGCTCCGGCGACCACGGCGAGCACCGCGCGGTGCCCCATGTACCGTACGACCGAGCGATACAGCCCGCAGGCCGCGAAAGTCATCGAGCCCGCCACGGCGACGCCCAGATAGATCCAGGGGTTGCGGCCGAGACCTTCGCTGATCGAATCGAACCGCACCGCGTAGGCTGCCCACAGGGCGGCCGATACGATCAGCAGGTCGGCAACGACCATGACCGTACGCTTGACGGCGCGGGGCCAGCCTACGATCACACCGACGACGCGGCTGCGCAGTTGTATCGAACGAAGATAGGGTCTCATCGAACCACCCCTGTGCTGGTCAGTCTATCCCACCGCGCCCGCAGCCTGAAAAGCCGGGAGACCGTTCGCAGGATAATGACAATATCCAGCACCAAGGATCGTTTCTGCAGATACTGCAGACTCAGCTCGAGCTTGGCCGGCAGAATCTGCTCGATGTAGAGGCGCTCGGAGTCGGCCGCCGATGCTATCATGGCGTCCTCGTCGATGTACTCGATCGACGCAAGGTCGGTGATTCCGGGTCTGACCGACAATATTCGGTCGCGGTCCGGTGGCGAGTACAGCGCCACGAATTTCGGCAGTTCCGGCCGCGGCCCGACCAGGCTCATCTCGCCTTTCACCACGTTGATCAGCTGCGGCAGCTCGTCAAGTTTGTTCCGACGCAGTGCGCGCCCGAATTTTGTCATGTGCGTTTCGCTGGCTGCGTCGACACACATCGAACGCAGCTTGTATATGCGGAAGAGGCGGCCCTGCCGACCAACACGTTCCTGCCGGTACAGCACGGGCCCAGGCGAGTCCATCTTGATCATGACAGCCAGCACGCCGAGCAATGGCGACAGCAGTACCAGGCCGACACACGCAAAGAACACGTCAAACGCCCTTTTCGCGCCATCCATCACAGGCAGGCCTTCAGCGCGGAGATCACCCGCTCCTGGTCCGCGTCAGTCATGCGAGTGTAAATTGGCAGGCTGATCCCACGCTCATACAGCTTTTGCGAGTTTGGGTATTCGGTCGGATCCAGTCCATAGCGGTCGCGCCAGAAGGGCTGTTGATGCAATGGCACGTAATGGACGCTGCAGCCAATGCCCTTCTCATGAAGTTTCGAGATGACTTCATCGCGGTTCACCCTCAGGTCGTCACGCAACCGGACGACATAGAGGTGCCAGGCGTGATCCGCGGCATTGGCCGGCCTTGGAGGCAATACCAGCGGCAGATTCGCGAGGTCTCGATCGTATTGCTCCGCGATCGCGCAGCGACGAGCATGAAATCGCTGGACTTTGCGTATCTGCTGAATGCCGATGGCTGCGGAGATATCCGTCATGTTGTACTTGTAACCGGCCGTGACGATCTCGTAGTACCACGATGGATGGTCGGATCGATGGCGCAGATAGGTGCCACGATCGATGCCATGCAGACTCATGATCCGCGCGCGTCGCGCCAATTCCGCGTCGCCGGTGACCAGCATTCCGCCCTCGCCCGTCGTGATCGCCTTGGTCGCATAAAAGCTGAAGACGGTCGCCGCGGATTCAAGAGTACCGATGAGCCTGCCCCGGTGCCGTGTTGGCAGCGCGTGTGCTGCATCCTCGACAACAGCTATGCCCGCGTTTCTCGCGCATGCACAGACGCTGTCCATATCACACGGATGCCCACCGAAGTGGACCGGAATAATGGCCTTGGTCCGCGGCGAAATCCGCTTCGCAATAGCCGACGGACTGATGCAGTAGCTATCGAGATCGATGTCGACCAGGACCGGGGTGGCGCCCGCATAGCGGATTACGTCGGCGGTCGCAGTGAACGTGTGGGTGGTCGTAATCACCTCGTTACCGGCGCCAATGCCGTACGCCTCAAGGGCTAGGTGAAGGCCCGCGGTTGCCGAATTGACGGCAACCGCATGGACGCCGGTTCCCAGCAGCGCGGCAAAGTCCGATTCAAAGCGACCAACCCGCGGCCCCGTGGTAATCCAACCGGATTCGAGCGCCGCGATTACTTCTTGAATCTCTTCCGGCCCGATATCCGGCAGTGCAAATGGCAGGTACTCCGGGTCGCCACCCTTCACAGCTTTTTGCTCTCGACAATTGTTCGCCTGGTCGACATCCACGCAGGCGATCTGGTTGCCCACGTCCGCGACGAAGGCGGCCCCATGACGAGGCCGACTTACAAACTAACCGAAGGTGTGGTGGCGGTAAAGCCCAGGCACTCTTCGCGGCGTCAGTGCGCCAAGTTCTCCAGGTCGCGACGGAAGCGCAATGGCAGCAGCGCACCGATCGAACCCGCATAGCGGACGAATAACAACCACAGCAGGAACATGCCGATGAACCCGACGAACAGCAAGCTGTCCGGCACACCGGCATGCATCGCGAACAGGGCGGTGCCGCAGGAGATCAGCGAGCTGGCAATATAGATGAAGAAAATCAGCCTGACTGAAAAGCCGGCGTCGACAAGCCGGTGGTGGAAGTGCTTGCGGTCCGCCCGCATCGGAG
>Ga0214473_10001026_pt1 | contig 37833 bp, 42 predicted proteins | sample RVTome_7_FD_203509 | JGI IMG/M metagenome (GOLD analysis project Ga0214473, IMG submission 203509) | Soil microbial communities from uranium-contaminated site in the Upper Colorado River Basin, Wyoming, United States - RVT98D197 | ecosystem: Environmental > Terrestrial > Soil > Contaminated >...
CTAACCCATCGATTCAACTCCTGGCCGTCTGTTTCATTTAGCGTTACGGGCATAGCGCGTCGAGACATGAAGTAGTTTATCATAAAACTTCTTTTACCACCAGCTATTTATGAGACAGTACACTAGGGCTATTGAATTCCTCCCTTATTCGATTTTTTATCCATAATAATTGCACAGATCTGCAGGGCGACAGTTATAATTTTTCTGGCGTTTTTCTTGGCAAGACGCCCATCCGCACCATCGACTTCTCAAATCCCTCTGAAAAGGCAATACACGATAAAATAGTTTCCCTCGTCGAGCGGATGCTCGAACTCCATAAAAGGAAAAACGCCCTGCCCCCCTCATCCGAGCGGGAAAAGATAGAGCGCGAGATAACGGTCACAGACGAAAAAATAGACGAGATTGTTTATGAGCTTTACGGGATAACGGATGAGGAGAGAAAGATAATCGAGGCCACATAAATTGTTGAGGAATGAATGTACCATCAGATTCTGATGTTAATGAGAGAAAAAATACGCAAAAAGCATGAGCGCCAAAAGGATAGAATAACTGCGGAGGGAAGTATCGCATAAAAGGCAAAGCGCTGGATGGCACCGAGATGGAATTGATTGCAAGGTTTGGCGCAACCCGCAGGCTGTAATCATTACGGTTTATCTGTCATAATTTCCTTATGGAAAAGGGCAAAACAATGGTATGTGAGGGTAATATCTCCGCATCTCACTTCCAAAACAAAAAAGAGCGGCTGAAAGCCGCCCTTTTCAAATTTCAAATTTCAAATTTCAGTAAAATAGGGTGTCTGTGAGGCTGTCCCAAAATTCCTTTTTCCTTATCTGGCGTTTCCTGGTTGTTATTCCCGCGCAAGCGGGAATCCATGTTTTTCAAGCCTTAAGTGGACCCCCGCTTTCGCGGGGGTGACGGATTCTTCCATAGAACCTATCTCAAATTAGTCATGCCCCGGCCCCGGCCTGCGCCGGGGTAAACTCCAGCCGGCATCCAGCGACGTTAATGCTTTTAAATCGATAATTCCCAAGCCTTTGTTTTTATATATAAACGGCAAAGTCGCTGGATTCCGGGTCAGGCCCGGAATGACGCAAAAAAAGAGAAAATCAATTTTGAGACAGGTTCAAACTTCCTATTTTGGGACAGCCTCTCTTACACCAATGTTTGAGACCAATTTTGAATAAACAAAATCACCGAACCGAACTGACGATTGCGAGGTCGCTGAAATACGTTTTATACACGCCCCTGTCCCGCGAGAGCAGGATATCCGCGTGCACCAGCGCATGCCCACCGATGATGAAGTCACTCAAGACCTTCTGACGCATGGAAATTCCGGAACCGCAGTATGGACATGAGAGGTCCGCCTTTCTCCCGCATTGGGGACAGTGGATATCGCGCTCTTTCTTTCTTGAGTAGCGCACCCAACGCTCTCCTGCGATGTGGAGCGATTTTTCGTTTGAAGCGGCCAGCCTTATGCCCGTTTCCGAAAGGAAAGAGATCAAGTCCCCGCTCGATAAGAACTGCGAGGCAAGTTCCGCGTATACTATTTCGCAGATGATAAGCCGCCCCTTCCCCAGGTACGTCTCAAGGAGCTTTTTTGATTCCCGCATGTGCCGTTCGTCAGGGACCAGGATATCAAGCAGAATGTTGGTGTCGACCGCCCCTGTCATTCACCCCTCAAGCCCCTGATAATCTCGTCCGTTTTCTTTCCCTTTTGGTGCCGGAGCATTCCCGTCCATTTGTCGAAGGGAGACACCGTTAACGCTTTTTTCATAACCACCACGCCTTCCTTCTCCTCGAAACCTACCTCCTCGCCCGGATGTATCCCGAGTTTTTCCCTGACCTTCCTGGGGATCGTTATCTGCCCCTTGGAGGTTACTTTTGCCGTTATCATTTCACATTCCTCCATGATAAGAATAAAAAGTAAGGATAAATTTTCCTTACTTTAATTGTAAGGAATAAAGGAGTTTTGTGTCAAGGTTGCTTATTGAGTCCTCTCCCTGTAATCCCCCGGGGATTCAGTGAGGCCGTTCTCGCCCCAGATGCCGCGTTGGGCTCGGCGGGCTTCGACCTGCGCCCCTCTCAACTCATCCGCGTATTTCACATTGGGCGGGATGGTGAGGAGAAGGGCGTAGCCGTCTTCGACCATGGCCTCATTAATAAGCGTGCCGTCATTTCTTCTTAAATACGCAAGGAGCCGCCCGTATTTATCGTGCCTTTGCACGTCAACCTCAATACTGGTCTCTCCGGTTAGAAGCTCTTTTAGGTGTTCCTTTGAGCGAAATCCCCAGGGCCTCTGGCCGAGTTCGGGCGCGTCTATGCCTATGAGCCGCACCTTGTATTTCCTGCCCTTATATGAAAGGCTTACGGTATCCCCGTCGTGGACTCTCAAAATCCGCGTCGGTTCCGTTTCCTTAACGGGGATTTTTAGCGGGGCTTCCGGGGCAGGGCTTTCATGCGGGACAGGGATATGAGTCCGCTCCGGAAAGACTGAAAGGGAAATCAGGAAAGCGGCAAGGGCAGCGAGGAGATATTTGATTTTTATGGGGGGTCGCCTCTTCAACTCACTTTTAAAAGTATATCACTATTTTTCTTCGAGGGTAAGCATTGACTTCATAGGGGCTTAAAGTAAGATGAAATTAATCCGTATTTAAAAGGGGGTGCACGGTGAGCGGGGAAAAAGACCGGAGCATATACGGGTCTCTGGCGCGGAGGGGTGTCAGCCGGAGGGAATTTTTAAAATTCTGTTCGTTGATGGCCACTGTGCTTGCTCTCCCGCAGGAATTCGTCCCGAAAATTGCGGAGGCCCTGGAGAAGGCGCAAAAGCCCCCGCTCGTGTGGCTTGAGTTCCAGGACTGCGCCGGGAACACGGAGTCCTTCCTGCGCGCGAGCAAGCCCCCGATTGCCCAGCTTGTGCTCGATGTGCTTTCCGTTGACTACCATGAGACCATAATGGCCCCCGCCGGCCATCAGGCGGAAAAATCCCTTGCGGATGTCATTAAGAACTATCCGGGCAAGTTCTTCTGCGTGGTCGAGGGCTCCATCCCGGTGAAGGACGACGGCGTTTACTGCACGATAGCGGGAAGGGCGGCCATAGACATTGCCAGAGAAGTATGCCCCAAGGCCCTCGCGGTGATAGCGGTTGGCGCCTGCGCATGGGACGGAGGCATCCCCGCCGCAAACCCCAATCCCACCGGGGCCGTCGGCGTTAAGGATGCCGTGAAGGGCATCACGTTGATAAACCTGCCGGGCTGTCCCATGAACGTGGAGAACTTAACCGGCACAATCGTGCATTATCTTACATTCGGCTCGCTTCCCCTTACGGATTCCGAGGGCAGGCCGCTTTTCGCATACGGCGACAGGATACACGACAATTGCGAGCGGCGTGCGCATTATGACGCCGGGCGTTTCGTGAAGGTGTGGGGGGACGAGGGGCACCGTCAGGGATGGTGCCTCTATGAGATGGGGTGCAAGGGGCCGGAGACTTACAAGAACTGCCCCAGCATCCAATGGAACGAAAAGACGAACTGGCCCATAGGGTCGGGCCATAACTGCATAGGGTGCGCGGCCCCCAAGTTCTGGGACACGATGACCCCGTTCTATAGGAGGCTTCCCAAGGTGCCCGGGTTCGGCGTGGAAAGGGACGCGGACAAAGTGGGCCTTGGGCTCCTCGCGGCGACGGGCGCGGGCATCGCCGCCCACAGCATCATAAGAGGGATCAGGGGACGAAGGGAAGAGCCTCCGCCCGTGGTTGAAAAGAGGGCGGAGGAGGAAAAAAGGGCCGAGGAGGGGAAGAAATAAATGCCAAAAATCGTTGTCGACCCGATCACGAGGATCGAGGGCCACCTGAGGATTGAGGCCCAGGTGGAGGGCGGATTGGTCCGGGACGCGTGGGCCTCCGGGACGATGTTCAGGGGGATAGAGATAATCCTCCGGAACAGGGACCCCCGAGACGCCTGGCTTTTCACCCAGCGCATATGAGGGGTGTGAACGACGGTTCACGCCACCAGCTCCGTGAGAGCTGTAGAAAACGCCCTGGGGATAACAATCCCGGATAACGCGCGCCTCATCAGGAACCTGATCACGGGCATACAGTTCGTGCAGGACCACGTGATACATTTTTACCACCTGCACGCCCTCGACTGGGTGGATATCGTGAGCGCCTTGAAGGCCGACCCGGCCGCGACCTCCCAGCTTGCCCAGTCCATCTCCGATTGGCATAATTCGAGCACGGATTATTTCGCCTCTGTGCAGGCGAAATTAAAAGAGTTCGTGGAGCGAGGGCAGTTGGGGCTTTTCGCCAACGCCTACTGGGGCCATCCGGCCTACAAGCTTCCACCCGAGGCCAACCTGATGGCTGTTGCCCATTATCTGGAGGCCCTTGAATGGCAAAGGGAAGTAATAAAAATACACGCCATATTAGGGAGCAAAAACCCGCACGCCCAGACATATCTTGTGGGCGGGATGGCGCTGGCCATTAACCCCGATGACGAGAACGCCTTCCATGTTATCCCCCTTGCCAATATGGCAAAGCTTGCCGACAAGGCAAAGGAGTTCGTGGAGAAGGTCTACATACCCGATCTCCTCGCCGTGGCGTCTTTTTATAAGGAATGGGCCGGTTACGGCTCCGGGGTCGGGAATTTCCTGGCATACGGGGAGTTCCCGAACGATACCGTTTCCAATACCGATAACCTCTTCCTCCCGAGGGGAATAATATTCAACAGGGACATAAGCAGGGTATATCCTCTCGACCACACGAAGATAAACGAATACGTGACGCATTCCTGGTACGAGTACAAGGAAGGCAATAATGCGGCAAAGCACCCCTGGGAGGGAGAGACAAATTACAAGTACACGGGGCCGAAACCCCCTTACGAATTCCTGGATACGGACAAGAAATACAGTTGGGTTAAAGCGCCCCGGTATATGGAGAGGCCGATGGAAGTGGGCCCCCTGGCAAGGATGCTCGTGGCATATGTGAGCGGCCACAAGAGGGTTAAGCAGGTGGTGGACCTCGTGCTCCAGAAACTCGGAGTGGGTCCCGAGGCCCTCTTCTCCACGCTCGGCCGGACTGCCGCGAGGGGAGTAGAGACCCTTGTCGTGGCCGAGATGCTCCCGGTGTGGATAGGCGAACTTGCGGCAAACATCAAAAAAGGCGACTTGAGGATATTCAACGCCGATAAATGGGAGCCCTCCTCGTGGCCCGCCGAGGCCAAGGGATACGGGCTCTTTGAGGCCCCGAGGGGCGCCTTGGGGCACTGGGTGTGGATAAAAGACAAAAAGATCGCCAACTACCAGTGCGTGGTGCCCTCGACATGGAACGCATCGCCGAGGGACGCAAAGGGACAGAGGGGGCCCTATGAGGAAGCGCTGCTCAACACCCCCATAGCGAACCCCGAGCAGCCCCTCGAGATACTCCGGACGGTGCACTCCTTCGACCCCTGCCTTGCCTGCGCCATCCACATGATGGACATGCAGGGGAACGAGATATATAAGGTTAAGGTGAAATGATGGCCTGGAAGCCCGAAGAGGCCTGCAACAGGTGCCGCATCTATGTATGGGAATTCCCGGTGAGGCTCGCGCACTGGCTCAATGCCCTATCGGTGGTGGTCCTTACGATAACGGGGCTCTATGTCGGCTCTCCATACATATACCCGCACAGGGAGCCGCAATTCCTCATGGGGTGGATGAGGTTCGCCCATATCTCGTTCGGCTACCTTCTTCTCATAATGATGGTGCTCAGGCTCTCATGGGGGTTCCTCGGCAACCGGTATGCGAGTTGGCGGACATGGGTGCCGTATTCGAGGGCGCACTGGCGCGATATGGGCGCGGCGCTCAAATTCCACCTATTTGTAGGAGACCGCCCGCCGCATGCCGTGGGGCACACGGCGCTCGGCAACGTCACCTACATAATCATATTCCTCCTTTTTCTAATTCAGGTGGGGACGGGGTTTGCCCTCCTTACGGTGAACGACAGGAATATCGTCCATGTATTGCTCGGGGGGTGGCTCCTTTCGTTTTTCCATTTGCCGACCATCCACATGTATCACCACATCACAACTTACGTGCTCCTTGCATTCGTAGCGGGGCATATTTACATGGCATGGTACATGGATACAGTTGAAAGGGACGGAGTAATCGGGTCCATTTTCGGAGGCTACAAGTTCGTAGACTACCATGAAGCGGATCACGGTCCTCGGGACCGGTAACATATTGATGGGTGATGAGGGGGTTGGAGTCCATGCGATAAGGGCTCTCAGGGAAAGCTACAGCTTTCCAGAGCAAATTAGCCTCATTGACGGGGGCTCGATGGGTCTTGACCTCCTCCCATTTATTGAAAACACGGCAAAGCTTTTAATAATCGACGCGGTCTCCTCCGGCAGCCCCCCGGGCACCATCCAGGTCTACGAGGGGCAGGTCATACCCGCCGTCCTCTCCCGCAAGATGTCCGTCCACCAGATCGGGGTGAAGGACCTCCTCTTCGCCTTGAAGTTCATGGACAGGGCTCCTGAAGAGATATGCCTCATCGGGGTGGAGCCCGAAAACATGGATATCCTGCTTGGCCTCTCCGGAAAGATGAAGGAAGTCTTCCCCGCCTTGCTCGCCGCCATACTCGCCAGGCTTGCCCGTTGGGGCGTTGACCTCGCGGAAAGCCGCCCGCACCCCTGCGCCACCTGAACCCCTCACCCAACCCTCTCCCAGTGGGAGAGGGAAGAGCGAAGCGAAGGGTGAGGGAATTTAGGTTTTTTATTTTAAGGCCCGGCAGTCACGGTGAAGTTGAACTGGTCCTCATCCCATATGTCCGGGTACGGCCCTATAAATCCTTTATAAATGTAATCGCCCAAAGGGGCCGTTGCGGGAATCTTGAGGCTTAGACGGGCATTTCTGGTCTGGCCGGGGTTCAGCGTGAGTGTATAAGGCCCGAAAAGCTCGCCCGAGTTAGGATATTTGTTCCCGTTGGGCAGTATAACATGGGTCCAGTATTTGAATGTCTGGCTCGCGGCGGTGTTGTTTGTGGCCGCCACGGTATAGCCCAGAGTGCCCCCTCTCGGGATGCTCGTGGAGGCCGGCGTGAGGCTTAATTCCGGGACTTCGATAACTTTGATAAGACAAACATCATCGGAAGCAAGCCCGGCGATGATGTACCCGCCGTCCGAGGTCTGCTGTACGGAACGGCCCTCCGCACCGCTGAATGTTTTGCTCCAGACCTCGTTTCCCGATGAGTCGGTTTTGACGAGATTAACACCATTACCAGACCCGAAGGAGGAGGTATAACCAGCAATGATGTACCCCCCATCCGCGGTCTGCTGTACGGAATAGCCGCGTTCATCAGGCGTTCCGCCGAATGTTTTGCTCCAGACCTCGTTTCCCGATGAGTCTGTTTTAATAAGATAAATATTATAAGGCTCGACGGAGTAAGTAGACCCGGCGATGATGTAACCCCCGTCCGAGGTCTGCTGTACGGATTCGCCGTAATCATTATCTGTTCCGCCGAATGTTTTGCTCCAGACCTCGTTGCCCGAGGAGTCGGTTTTAATAAGATAAACATCATAATAATAATCGGCCCAGGAATTCGTATACCCGGTTATGATATACCCCCCGTCCGTGGTCTGCTGTACGGAATGGCCGTAATCATTATCTGTTCCGCCGAATGTTTTACTCCAGACCTCATTACCCGAGGAGTCGGTTTTAATAAGATAAACATTATAATAATAATCGGGCCAGGAGTAAGTATACCCGGTTATGATATACCCCCATCCGAGGTCTGCTGTACGGAATAGCCGCAATTAAAAAAACTGCCTCCGCCGAATGTTTTGCTCCAGACCTCGTTGCCTGATGAATCGGTTTTTATGAGATAGACTAAATCTGCCCCGAAGGAGTAAGTATACCCGGTTATGATATACCCCCCATCCGAGGTCTGCTGTACGGAATAGCCCCAATCACTACCAGTCCCTCCGAAAGTCTTTTCCCACTCCAATAAAGGCGCCGCCTCCGCAAGGCCCCAAAGAAAAATTATTCCCAGCAAGACCAACAATCCCCGCCAAAACCCTCTCGCTTTCATATTTCCCCCTCCTCTAAATCCTCTGTTAATGAGTGCATTTAGTAGATGTCATTCCCGCTTGTCGGGAATCCTTCTGGAGAAAGACTCCGGACAAGCCGGAGTGACAAACTATTAATTTAAGCCAACTTTAACCCATTCTAAATAGCAACAATCCCCCGCGTGAAAATAGCACAGGGGTAATTCGGGGGTCAATAGGTTTTTTGGGAGAAAGGATTATGAAAAGAGGTACATAATTGCTTTCTTTATAACCGGAAATTGCTCTCAGGCCTCTTTTTCCCGTTTAAACGAGAGCTTTTTCGGAAATTATAAACGTCTGCATTAGTAATGATATGACTTTGTTTTGTCATTCCGGCTTGCCCGGAATCTTTCCCGTTGCCGAAGAAGGATTCCCGACGCGCTCCGCTTGCGGGAATGACAAAATTTGTTGTTGCATTGCTTGCCTATCCCCTTGTACTAAAAGCAAAAATCCCGATATACTATTTTTATGCTTGCGGCAATACTTGCAGGCGGGGAAAATACGAGGTTCCCCGCCCCAAAGGCCTTTATCGAGATCGGCGGAATAAAAATAATAGAGAAGGCCCTTTCCGTTCTTAAGGGGATATTCGGGGAAGTAGTGATAAGCACGAACGAGCCCGAGAGATATTTCTACCTTGGCGTGCCCCTTATAGGAGATGTTTACAACGTGAGGGGGCCCATGACGGGCATCTTCTCCGTTTTTTCGGCCACGGGGGCCCCGGAGGTCTTCACGGTGGCTTGCGATATGCCTTTCATAAACCCGGAACTCATAAAAGCACTTACTAAGAAAAAGAAAACAGGTTTTGATGCCGTTATCCCGGTTTGGAAGGGGAGTCCCGAACCTCTTTTTGCCTTTTATTCCGCAAATTGCGCCCCGAAGATGGAAAGGCGGATACTTCAGTGCCGGACGAGGCAATGCCGGACGGGGCTTCAGGACTTTCTCTCCGAAATAGATGTATTATATATGGATGAGGACGAGGTCGGCGCGATTGACCCCGGCGGGAGGTCCTTTATGAATATCAATACGCCCGAAGATTTGAAAAGGGCGGCAAAGTAAAGGCCCTTACCGGGGGCCTGTAAACGGAGGAGATATGCCGCATTTCGGTTTCCAGGAGCTTATAATAATTCTCTTGATAGTGCTCGTCCTTTTCGGGGCCACAAAGCTCCCGGAGATAGGGCGGGGGCTCGGGCAGGCCATAAGGAATTTCAAGAAAGGCGTATCCGAGCCCGATGAATTGAACGTAACGCCTAAAAAGCCCGTGGAAGATAAAAAAGAAGAGGAAAAGAAATAAAATTGCTCCGGGGGCCGCGGGCAGAAATAGACCTTTCAGCTCTCAGTCATAACCTCGGGCACCTTAAATCCCTCTCGGGCGGCCTGCCCGCAATAGCAGTCGTTAAGGCCGATGCATACGGCCACGGCGCAACCCAAATATCAAAAAAACTTGTCGGGGAAGGGGTATCGAGGCTCGGCGTCGCCTTTCTGTCCGAGGCCCTTCTCCTCAGGGAATCCGGCATACGGGCCGAAATAATTGTTTTCTTCGATGTCGAAGAACCTGCCCTTTTCTTCGAACAGAAGCTAACGCCTGTCATCAATTCAATCAAAGAGGCCCGCGCGTTTTCCAGGGAGTCGGTTAAACGCAATAAAGAAATTGAAATCCATGTGAAGGTGGACACCGGCATGGGCAGGATGGGCATGAACGGCGGAAACCCGGAAAAGGAAATCCTTGAAATAGCGGCACTCCCCGGGTTGAAGGTGCGGTGGCTTATGAGCCATTTTTCCGATGTGAGTCCGGGCGACCCGGGCTATGCGCGCCTCCAGCTCGATAAAATGAACGCCCTGAGGACGGCCCTTGCCCAAAAGGGCGTAAAGACGCTTTGCCATATGTCAAGCAGCGCCTCAACGCTCCTTGTCCCCGAATCCCATATGGATTCCTTGAGGGTCGGCCTTCTTCTTTACGGGTGCATCCCTTTCCCGGACCCGGAAGAAAATCGCCCCTCTAAAAAATGGGATTTCAGGCCGGTAATGAAGGTGAAGACGAATATCAGGGCGATAAAGAAGTTCAAAAAAGGGGAAGCTATAAGCTACGAGCGCTCTTTCATAACGGGAAGGGACTCGCTGATAGCGGTGCTCCCGGTCGGCTATGCGGATGGCTACCATCGGATGATGTCAAATAAGGCCCATGTGGTCATAAATGGCAAGCGCGCCCCCCAGGTGGGCAGGATATGCATGGACTTGACCATGATAGACGTAAGCGACATAGAGGGCGTCTCCGAAGGGGATGAAGTGGTGCTGCTCGGGGACGGATTGGGACATCTCGAGCTTGCCTCCTGGGCCGGCACGAACCCCTACGAGATAATGACCTCTTTGGGGAAGGGCGCCCGGAGGAGTTACCTTGTTTAGGCTCCTCGCGCTCCTTGGCGACATAATAATCCGTTTTACGGAAGAGACCGGGAGAATTTTAATCCTCCTCGGCTCGGTCCTGAAGGAAATGCTCTCTCCTCCTTTCGAGGTTGGAAATACCGTGAAGCAGATGTACGAGATAGGAGTGAAGTCGATCCCGGTGGTCCTGATCACGGCGATTTTTACCGGCATGGTGCTTGCCCTCCAGACCTTTACCGGATTCAAGAGGTTCGGCGCGGAATCGATGGTGGGCTCGGTCGTGGCGCTTTCGATGACGAGGGAGATGGGGCCGGTCCTTACCGGGCTCATAGTGGCGGGCAGGGCCGGGGCGGCCATGGCCGCCGAGCTCGGCACAATGAGGGTCACCGAGCAGATAGACGCATTGGAAACGCTTGCCGCAAACCCGGTCAAATACCTCATAGTGCCCCGGTTTTCCTCCTCGATAGTTATTTTGCCCTCTCTTACGGTGCTTGCGGATATAATAGGCATCCTCGGAGGGTATCTGATAACCGTGGGGCTTTTCGGGACAAGCTCGGTCGTCTACTGGAGGAGGACCTGGGATTATCTTTACCTGGAAGACATCTACAACGGGCTTATAAAGGCCTGCTTGTTCGGGGCGGCCCTTGCGCTTATAAGCTGCTACAAGGGGTTTTATACGAAAGGAGGGGCCGAGGGCGTGGGCAGGGCCACAACCGGCGCCGTTGTGGTCTCTTTCATGACCATACTCATATCGGACTACTTTCTTACGGCCTGGCTGTTTGAATGATAGAAATTATCGATGTTTATAAGAGCTTCGGGGAGAACCGGGTCCTCCGGGGGGTGAACCTCAGGGTGGAGAGGGGCCAGAGCGTGGTTGTTATAGGCGGGAGCGGGTCCGGGAAGAGCGTCCTCTTAAAACATATAATAGGGCTTTTGATGCCGGAGGCCGGCTCGGTTATAATAGACGGCACCGATATAACGAAGCTCGACCGGAAGCACCTGTACGAGATCAGGAAGAAATTCGGGATGCTCTTTCAGGGGGCGGCCCTCTTCGACTCCATGAGGGTATGGGAAAACGTAAGCTTCGCGCTTTTGAGGAGCGGGATGAGGCCCAAGGAGGCAAAAGAGATCGCGATAGAGAACCTGAGGCGTGTGGGCCTCACCGGCATAGAGGACATGATGCCGGCGGACCTCTCCGGCGGGATGAGGAAAAGGGTGGGCCTTGCCCGCGCGATCGCCCATAAGCCCGAAGTGCTCCTCTATGACGAGCCCACGACCGGTATAGACCCGATACTGGCCGACGCCATAAACGACCTCATAATAAAAATGCGCGAGGAACTGAATGTAACATCCGTCGCCATAACCCATGACATGCACAGCGCGTACAAGATAGCCGACCGGATCGCGATGCTCTACGAGGGGAGGATAGTCCAGGAAGGGACCCCGGAGGAGATCCAGAACACGGAAAACCCCATAGTCCGCCAGTTCATCACCGGAAGCGCAAGGGGGCCTATAAGGATAAACGGTGTGACGGCATGAAGACCGATATAAAAGTGGGCATCTTCGCGCTTCTCGTGCTTGCCCTTCTTACGTATATGACGTTCAAAGTGGGCGGCTGGGGCTTCCTGAGGAGGCCCGGCTACTCCGTTTATGTGAATTTCAGGAATGTAACGGGCATAGACAAGAAAAGCCGCATCAGGGTTGCAGGCGTGGATGTGGGCTATGTGGAAGACATCAGGCTTGCCGATGGGACGGCCCAGGTGAAGCTCAGGATTAATCCCGGTGTGAAGCTTTATTCGGATGCGGCGGCCACCATCAGGACGGTGGGCCTCCTGGGTGAAAGATACCTCGAGATAAGGGTGGGCCGGATCCCGCCCAAACTCAAAGATGGAGACACGATAAAACATGTGGTCGAAACGGTCGACGTGGACGACCTCATAAGGAGCCTTGCCAGGGTCTCTGAAGACATAAGCGAGTTCATGGAGACTGTGAGCAAGGTGCTCTCGAAAGAGCAGATCGAGGAGTTCAGAGAGTCCCTTGCCGCTTTCCGCGACCTTGCGAGGAGCGCCGATGTAGCCGTAAAGGCAAACGACATAAAACTCAGGAAGACCCTCGACGACATAGACATATTCATAGCGCGCCTCGATAGTGTTGTTGAAACGAACAAAGACGACGTGAACCAGCTTGTGGCAAACCTCAAGGAATTTTCGGACACCCTGAAGAGGGAGTCGCCCGGGTTCTTCAGCGACATAAGGAGCACGAGCGGGGAGCTGAGAGACCTTGTGGCCGAGACAAAACCCGCTATCGAATCCGTAGTGCAGAGGACGGACAGGCTTACGGCGGAGGTGGAGCAGGGGAAAGGCACGTTGGGCAAGCTCCTCAAAGACGAGAGCCTGTACCAGAACCTCTCCCAGGCCGCGGAAAGCGTCCATGAGACCTTGGGCGCCATAACGAGGTTCAGGACATTCCTTAATTTCGAGGGGCATTATCTTTCGGAGGTGGGGGAGGCAAAAGGGCGATTCTTTGTCACGCTCCAGCCCCGTTTCGATAAATACTACATTCTCGGGGTCACCCAGGACCCTATAGCCCACGTAAGAGAGAAAGAGATCGTCACGGACGGGCACGTGATAACAAGAGAGGTCATAGAGAAAGAGGTGGAGTTCACGGCGCAGTTCGCCAGGCGCTTTAAGAACACCGTCCTTCGCGCCGGGTTGACCGAGAACACCTTCGGGGTGGGCGTGGACCAGTACATGGACAAGGACCGGATGAAGCTCTTCGTTGACGCCTGGGACTTTTCGAACGACGAAAGGGATTCAAAGAACCCCCACGTAACGGCCGGCATGGACTATTTCTTCTTCAAGTATTTCTATCTTTCGGCGGGTATGGACAATGTCCTCAACAGGCGCTGGAGGGGGCCCTTCGTGGGCGGCGGCATAAGGTTCGAGGACGAGGATTTCAAGTATCTCCTCGGTACGGCCCCCCGTATCCGTTAAAAACCTTCCTTTAAAATGGGTAAGGGATGGTTACAAAGTCTTTTTTTATTTTCAGTCATGCCCGAGGTTTTAATCGGGCATCCAGTTCTTTTGTATTTTTCCAGCGGAGACGGGTTCTGGATTCCCGCTTTCGCGGGAATAATGGCCTGGAATGTTGTAAAGACCTATCTGGCTTGGAGAAACCAGGGCGCAGCAAGCGGCGCCCCTACGTATCAAATAAAATCGAATTTAAAAATTTGGGATTATAAGCAAAGATTTTATCTTTTTTTTCGTTAAAGGGGTCTTTTAAAATTGTATGTAGAGCGCTGCTTGCTGCGCCCTGTCTGTTTTCTCTCCTGGATTCTGCTATAATCTTTAGGGCTTTTATGGCTGAAAAATTAGGTCAGATCCTCGTCCGGCTGGGCTACGTGAGCGCCGGGGAACTCGAGCGTGCGCTCGCGGTTCAGGCCGCCGCCCCGGGGCGGAGGATAGGCGAAATATTAATGGAGTCCCGGCTCAAGGAGGAGGAACTCCTCCATGCGCTTTCGGTTCAGTCGGGGCTCCCGGTAATGGAAGATAGCCAGTTCCCGGACACCTTCCCGATTGAAAAATTCTCCTTTCCTTTCTTGAAGGAAAACTCCTTATTGCCCTTAAAATTCGACAACGGGGCCATTCACCTTGCCATGGGCGATGTAACGAGGCTCGAGTCGGTGGAGAGGATAAAGGCCTCTTTCGGGGCGGACGTGAAGCTCTACCTCGCCAAGCCCTCGTCCATCATGAACCGCCTCGATTCCCTTTATGCATCAAGGGACGCGATGATGCAGAGGATAATCGCAGGCGTGATCGAGGAGGAGGCCCCGGTCGACGAGGGCGGGGCCGATGAAAGCCTCCTTAAGGACCTTGCCCGCGAGAAAGGGATAATCCAGCTTGTGAATGTTGTAATAGAGAACGCGGTAAAGGACAGGGCAAGCGATATCCATGTGGAGCCGGAGGAGACGGTCATCCGGGTGCGCTACAGGATAGACGGCATCCTGTACGAGAAGGAGATGCTCCCGGTGAGGATGCAGGCCGCGCTCGCATCGAGGATAAAGCTCCTCAGCTCCATGAACATAGCCGAAAGGCGCCTGCCCCAGGACGGCCGCATAAAAGCAAATTTTGGCGGGCGGGATATAGACATAAGGGTCTCAACGCTCCCCACCGTTTACGGCGAAAGCATCGTTATGAGGATACTGGATAGGGAGAGTTCGTTCATTTCCCTGGAGGAACTGGGCTTTGACAAAACCCTTCTGGTGGGCTATGAGGAACTCATCAAGAGGCCCTACGGGATGATACTGATAACCGGTCCCACGGGGAGCGGAAAGACCACAACCCTCTACGCCTCTCTTGCCAAGCTGAATTCCCCCGAGGAGAAGATAATAACGATTGAAGAGCCGGTGGAATATCTTCTTAAGGGGATAAACCAGATACAGGTGCGCCCCCGGATAGGCCTCACGTTCGCAAGCGGGCTCAGGCACATAGTGAGGCAGGACCCGGACATTATCATGGTGGGCGAGATAAGGGACCTGGAGACGGCGAGCATCTCCATACACTCGGCCCTCACCGGACATCTGCTCTTCAGCACGCTTCATACCAATGACGCCCCGAGCGCGGTCACAAGGCTCATAGACATGGGGGTTGAGCCGTATCTCGTCTCTTCCACCCTGATAGGGGTAGTCGCCCAGAGGCTTGTGAGGAAGGTCTGCCCCAAGTGCAAGACCTCCTTCGAACCGGACAAGGACATAAAAGAGAGCACCGGGATAGACACCCTTTACAGGGGCACGGGGTGCGACCATTGCAACGGGACGGGATACCGCGGCCGGGTGGCGATATTCGAGGTCATGGTCGTGGACGATCGCCTGAGAGAGCTTATCACGGGGCGGGAGACCGCCATGAAGATAAAGGAGGCCGCCACCGGGATGCGCTCCTTGAGGCAGGACGGCATTATAAAGGCGAAAAAGGGGACAACCACAATTGACGAGGTCTTCAGGGTCACCCAGCAGAATGAGTAGGCGCGAGGGGGGCTTTGCGCTTGTCATATCCGTCTGGGTGCTTGTGCTCCTTTCGGCGCTTGCCATGAGCTTTTCTTTCTTCACAAAGGAGGAGGCCATGGGCGCCCGGAATTTCAAGGAGGAGACGCGCGCATACTATGCGGCCCTTGCCGCCCACGAAGACGCCCTTAAATACCTCTCCGGGGACAAGGACCTTTTTGTGGATTTTCTGGACGAGGATGGAAACCTCCTCACGGACAAGGAAAGGCCGGGCATTTCGGGCAAGAAGAAAGAAGGGGATTTCGAGATAGAGGTAATTATTTCCGACGAGGAGTCCCGGCTCAATATCAACGCGATAACGCCAGAGACGTTCAGGGAGGCCCTCGAGTACGCTGAGGTGCCGGAGGATGAGATAAACGAGATCTCCGATTCGGTCCTCGACTGGAAAGACGCGGACGACGCCCACCACCTCTCGGGGGCCGAGACGGACTATTATGAGATGCTGGCAAGCCCCTATATCGCCAAAAACGGGCCTTTCGATTCGGTGGGGGAGCTTCTGCTTGTAAAAGGTTTTAAAAAGGAATATCTCTACGGGACGGGCGGAGAAAGCCAAAAACCCCTGTCCGGACTCCTTACCGTGTACGGGGAAGGCATAAACGTGAATACCGCGCCCAAGGCCGTCCTGGAAATACTTGGGGTGGATTCGCCGACGATAGACAAGACCATCGAGGACAGGAAGATACTCGGGGGGCTCAAGATGCCTCCCCCGGTCTTCGCCCTTGCCGGGGCCGGTCTCATTGCCTCGAAGCATTTCAGGATTGAGGTCCGGGCAAGGCCGCTCGCCGGAAAAGAGAAGGTAAAAATAACCTCTGTGGCGGAGCGGGCGGAAAACGGCAAGAGGTTCAGGATAATCTACTGGAGAGAGGGAATTGAATACGGCGGGACTTAACATAGAAGGCAAGCGCCTTCAAATAGCCGTTCTCAGGAAGGGCATGAGGGGCTTTAACCACATCCATTCCGAAGAGGTCCAGCTCCCGGAGGAGGCTTCCTCAAGGGCCGGGGCTCTTAAAGAGGCCATCCTCAAGCTCAGGGAGGATTTCGATGTAAAAAGGGCGGTCATCGGCTTGGAGCCGGGGAAATTCGCCCGGTTTACGGTCGAACTCCCCGCGCTTAAGAAAGAGGATATAAGAAGCGCCCTTTCCTTCGAGCTTGAAAGGCACCTGCCCCTCCTGCCGGAGGAATATATCTTCGATTACGCGCGCCTGCCCTCCGAAAAAGGTAAATTGAGGCTCCTCGTATTTGCCCTGAAGGCGGACTCCATCTCCTGGATTAAAGAGGCCGTGAACGGGGCAGGGATAAAATTAAAGGGAATAAAATGCGCCTTCCTCGAGATGCTGGGGGAATTCGCGAGGGGAAACCCGAAAGCCGGGGCCATTTTCGCCTACGCGGGCAGGGAGGAGTGCTTTCTGGCCTCACTTGCCGATAATGCCCCGGAATGGATAAGGACCATGAGTTTCGAAAGCGCGAAGGAGGAATTGGCCGCCGCGGGGAAAGAGGTGTTCATAGCCGGGGAAACGGGCAATTTCAATCCGGCCCTGTCCTACTCGAATAGCCCTCTCCAGCCCGCGTTCGTGCTCGCTTACGGCAGGCGGAACACGCTCGGGATGGATTTTCTGCCTTCTGCCTCCTCGAACATGGATTACCACGTTTATGGGCTTTATGCCCTCGGAGCGGCGGCGATATGCCTTTTCCTTCTCACGCCCATCCTCGGCTATTACAAGGAATACAGGGCGCAGACGGAAATCAAGGAGGAAATGGAATCCCTCAAGGCGACCGCGCACGAGCTTGTGGAAATCAGGCGCGAGCTTGAGAGGATAAAGGGAAAAAAGGAATTCCTCTTGGGGGTGCGCTCCGGCATGAACAGGCCCATAAAGGCCCTCTCGTCCCTGAGCGCGACTCTGCCCAAAGATGCCTGGCTCTGGAGCTTCTCCATGGATGAGAAAGAGAAGATGGAGGTAAAGGGCTTCTCGAAGACGGCAGCGCTCCTTATAAAGCCTCTCGAGGTGTCGCCGGTCTTTAAGAACGTGGAATTTTCGGCCCCTGTCCACGCCCGCGAGGGATGGGAGCGGTTCACGATAAAGATGGAGATGGAAGAATGAGGAAGTCGCTCATGCTCATCGGGCTTGCGACCCTCCTTATATGCGGGTACGTCCTCGTGCTCGTCCCGCTCGAAGAAAAAAGAGCGGGGGCGAGAGAGAAGCTTGAGGCCGATTACGGGAGGCTCTTGAAATACCGCGGGTATGCGAGCGGGGCCCGGATATCCAGGGAGGAGCTTTTGAGGGCGAGGGAGGAACTGGAGAGGCTCGAGAAGGGCGTCATCAGGCAGGCCCAGGAGCCCGTAGCCTTCGCGGAACTCCAGCTCAGGCTTCAGGAGACGGCCCAGAAGACAGGTTTGGCCGTGCTCACCTTGCGCCCTATAAAGGCCGAGAAACAGGCCGGTTACGGGAGGCTTCCGATAGCCATAGAGGCCGAGGGCGGCATAAAGCAGGTCTCGGACTTCCTCAAGGCCCTGGACAGCGGCGCTTCTTATATCAAGATCGAGACCCTCGAGATAAATAACCGGGACCTGAGGGGCGAGCAGAAACAGCTAAGGGTCAAGATGCGGATTTCGGGGCTTATGAAGGCATGATCAGAAAGGGCTTTTTATTAGGCATTCTGGCCTTTGTTGTGGTAATCTTATTGGCGGATTTCCTGAAAGAGGTGGTCTTTTACGACCCCCTTGCCCCGGCGGCCGGCGAGCCTGCGCGGGACGAGGTCAAGGAGGAGAAAACTATCAAGGGCTTTGAGCCCGGGTGGGCAAAGGCTATACATGAGAAAGACCTTTTCAACAGGGAACGGGGGTATGTGCCTCCGCCGCCTCCGGCGGCGTCCCTCGAGCCGCCCCCGCCGCCACCTCCGCCCAAGCCCGAATTCCAGCTTAAGGGCATAGTCGTGCAGGACGGAAGGGAAACGGCCATCATCGAAAGCGCAAAGGGCGGCACTTACGCCCTCGCGCCGGGGGACGTGCTCGAAGAGGCCCTGCTAATAAAGCTCGATCCCAGAAGGGCCGTATTCAAGTGGATGAACGAGGAGATAGTCCTCTCGATGGAAAAGGTCAAGACTCTAAGAAGATGAAAATAAGGAAAGCCCCGCTCTCATTAATCGTACTGCTTTGTCTTGCGCTCGGTTTCGGGTGCGCCCCGAAAGAGAGCGTTAAGCCCGTCTTGTCGGGGGCGGCCCCCATTGTAAACGGCCCCGGGGCGCAGGGCCAGACTGTCCCTCCCGGTGCGGAAGCGGAGAGGGCCGAAAAGAGGGGCGAACCCTACAGGATAGAAACAAAGGAAGAGGAAAAATACCTGGTCCTCAATTTCGACAATGCCGAACTGGATACGGTCATATCCACCTTCGGCGAGCTTTTGAACATAAATTATATCCTCTCCCCCGGGATAACCGGGAAGGTTACGATCCAGTCCTACAGGAAATTCCCGATGAACGACCTCTTCCATATCTTCCAGAGCATACTCGAGCTTAATGGCCTGACGGCCGTGAAGGACGGCTCCCTGTACCGGATCGTGCCGATAGACTCGGCGAGGCAGCAGCCCCTGTCCGTGGAGCAGGGGAAAGAAGAGAAGATTGTCCTCGATTCCGGCTTCATAACCCAGCTTATACCCCTCGAGTACGTGAAGGCCCAGGACATAAACAACATCCTCCAGAAGCTTGCCCCGAGGGGCACGGACATAATCATATACGAGCCCGCCAACCTGGTGATCGTGACGGGCCTGCCCGCCACCCTTTCAAGGTTCATGAAGCTCATCCAGGCCATAGATATCGAAGAGACCGAGCGGGAATCCATAAAGACCTTCGTCTACTACGTCGAAAACGGCGAGGCCAAGAAGCTGGAAGGAATACTCAAGAGCATTTATCCGGAGAAGAAGGAGACAGTGGCCACGAGGCCCGTTACCCAGCCCGCAACGCCCACGACACCCGCGAGGAGGACGGTCGTCCAGACGCCGGGCTCGCCCGAGGCCCTTGCGGGCGAAGTCGGGGAGGTCGCCGTGACCGCCTATGAGGACATCAACGCCCTTATCATAAAGACCACGCCGAGGGCTTATCTCTCGCTCCTTGAACTGCTGAAGAGGCTCGACATACCGGCAAGACAGGTCCTGATAGAGGTGATGGTGGCGGAAATTACCTTGTCCGATGATCTGCAATTTGGGATCGAATGGATCTTCCAGAATGCCAATTTGGGAGATGTCTTCCTGAAACAGGGTGGCTTTGCCCAAAGTTTGGATGATCAGGGAAACCCTATTCCCATATTCCCGGGATTTTCGGGTTCCTTTCAGGCGGTAATTGATAACAATATACTTAATTTCGCCATCTCAAGCCTCGCCAGTCAGAGCAAGTTGAACGTGCTCGCGAGCCCTCATATCCTCGCCATGGACAATAAAGAAGCAAAGATCGAGATCGGCAGCGAAGTGCCTGTGGCTACTCAAAGTGTTCAACAGCCCCCTACCGGCGGAGGGACACAGTTCCAGACATCGAGCCAGATCCAGTATAAGACGATCGGAACCCTCTTGACTGTCACGCCACATATAACGGAAAAGAACAAAGTCAGCCTCAAGATATCGCAGGAGGTGAGCCAGATCGGCGGCGGGGTTTTAATAGCTGATCAGGAGTTCACCAGTTTTGATACCCGTAAGGCAAATACGACGGCCGTTGTGGAATCCGGGCATACGCTCCTTATAGGGGGCCTTATGAGGCAGAGCAAAACTTTCATCAGGTCAGGAATACCCTTTCTCAGCAAGATACCTATACTTGGATATCTGTTCTCGACAACAAGCGATAAATTCAGCAAGACAGAGCTTCTCGTCATGGTCACCCCTCATGTTATAAGCAGCCAGGATGATGCCGACGCCCTGACCGAGGAGTTCAAAAGCAGGGTCAAGTCCGTAAAAAAAGCGATGGACAAGCACGAAGCCAGGCTCAGGAAAGAGCTTGATAAAGAGAAAGAGCCCGAAGAGCCCGGAGAGCCCGCCGCCAGCCCGGAATAGGCCGGAGAAAAAGGGCGCGGCAAGCGGCGCCCCTTCATCTAAAATAAAACCTGAAACCTGCTTTTAAGACAGGGCAGAAATCTTTCCGAATACTGTAAATTAATGTCCTATGTCTGTCATTCCGGGCTTGACCCGGAATCCAGCGACTTTTGGCCTCATGTCTTAACGTCACTGGATTCCGGCTTTCGCCGGAATGACGGAAAAGAGCACCCTGTCTCCTTAATTGAGGGCGGAAATTTTTCTCCGGCTGTATTATTCTATTTAAATCACCTTTTATGGAGGTTATTCTTTGAGGCGGAAATACGTCCCGGGCGAGATAGAGCTCAAATGGGAGCGCCGATGGGAAGAGAGGGGCCTTTTTAAAAGCGACCCCCCCGGCCCTGATAATGCCGGCAAAGGGAAATTCTACTGCCTCGAGATGTTCCCATATCCCTCGGGCAGGATCCACATGGGCCATGTCAGGAATTACGCCATCGGCGACGTGATCGCCCGCTATAAGAGGATGCAGGGCTTTAACGTGCTCCACCCCATGGGCTGGGACGCCTTCGGCCTGCCCGCCGAAAACGCCGCCATAAAGGAGGGCGTGCACCCGGCCCGGTGGACTTACGCCAACATCGATTACATGAAGAAACAGCTCGTGAGGCTCGGCCTCTCCTATGACTGGCGAAGGGAAGTCGCAACCTGCGCCCCGGAGTACTACAGGTGGAACCAGTGGTTCTTCTTGAAGATGCTCGAAAAGGGGCTTGCCTATAAAAAAGCCTCGTTCGTGAACTGGTGCCCCTCGTGCAAAACCGTCTTGGCAAACGAGCAGGTCATAGACGAGCGGTGCTGGCGCTGCGACAGCGTTGTGGAGCAGAAAGAGCTTGAGCAGTGGTTTTTGAAGATCACCGATTATGCCGCGGAACTCCTTGATGCCTGTGATACACTGTCAGGCTGGCCCGAGAACGTCATCCTCATGCAGAAGAACTGGATCGGGAAGAGCATTGGCCTCGAGGCGGCGTTCGAGATAGAAGGGTCCGGTGAGTCCATCCCGATATTTACGACGAGGGCCGACACCCTTTTCGGGGCCACTTTCGTCTGCCTTGCGCCGGGCAGCGCCCTTGCCGAAAGGCTCGTTGCCGATAAAACCGCGCTCCAGAAGATAAAAGACCATTACGGCCATGTGGAGGAAAAGCTCGGGCTCTTCACGGGCCATTACGCCATTAACCCGGCAAATGGAGAGCGCATTCCCATTTACGTGGCCAACTTCGTCCTCATGGAATACGGCACCGGCGCGATAATGTCCGTCCCCGCGCACGACCAGAGGGACTATGAGTTCGCCCGGAAATACGGGCTTCCCATAAAAGTGGTGATAAGGCCGGAAGTAGGTGAGCCCCCGGAGGTGAGGGCTTTTGAGGAGGACGGAATACTTATTAACTCCGGGGAGTTTACTGGACTAAAGAGCGCCGAGGCGCGTGCAAAGATCGCAGAGGAGTTTGAAAGAAAAGGCCTGGGAAGAAGGGTGGTGAATTACAAACTCAGGGATTGGGGCATCTCGCGCCAGCGCTACTGGGGAACACCCATCCCGATAGTGTATTGCGAAAACTGCGGCATAGTGCCGGTCCCGGAGAAAGACCTGCCTGTCATACTGCCCGAAGACATAAAATTAACGGGCACGGGCGGGTCGCCGCTCGAGGAATCGGAGAGTTTCGTGAATACTGTCTGCCCCGCCTGCGGCGGGAAGGGGAGGCGCGAGACGGACACGATGGATACGTTCGTGGACTCCTCCTGGTATTTTATCCGGTATTGCTCATTATCCGAGTCGCGCTTGCGCGCGAAGGGGTCGGACGAGGACGCCCTCGATAAGAAAAATATTCAATACTATATGCCTGTGGACCAGTATGTAGGCGGGGTCGAGCACGCGGTCCTTCATCTCCTCTATTCGAGGTTTTTCACGAGGGTATTGAGGGATTTGGGGATCACGGAGATATCCGAGCCTTTTACAAGGCTTCTCACGCAGGGGATGGTCTGCATGGAGACCCTCCGCTGCCCGGAGCACGGCTGGCTCTATCCCTCGGACGTGAAGGAGGAGAAATGCGCCCTTTGCGGCCGTCCCGTGGAGCGCGGGAGGACGGAAAAGATGTCCAAGTCCAAAAGGAACATAGTGGACCCCGACCGCCTGATTGAGAAATACGGGGCCGATACGGCAAGGCTCTTCTCCCTCTTTGCCGCCCCGCCCGAGAAGGACCTGGAGTGGTCGGAAAAAGGCGTCGAGGGCACGTACAGGTTCCTCCACAGGCTCTGGGCACTGATTTACGACAACATGGAAAAGCTGAATGCGGCCAAGGGCGGGCCGTCCACAGTGTCCCCCCTTGCCGGGAAGACCCTTGTCAGGAAGACGCATCAAACGATTATGCGCGTCACAAGGGACATAGAGCGGGACTATCACTTTAATACGGCGATAGCCGCGATGATGGAGCTTGTGAACATGCTTGGGGCCTTTGAGGCAAAGACGGACGAAGACCTCCGGGCGATGAGGTTCGCCATCGAGAAGCTCCTTCTCCTCTTGAACCCTTTCTGCCCCCATATCGCCGAGGAGCTATGGGAAGCACTCGGAATGGCCCCGGGCCTTCAGGAGCAGGCCTGGCCGGGGTACGACCCCGAGGCCGCGAGGGAGGAGGAAGTAGAGCTTGTGGTGCAGGTGAACGGAAAGGTAAGGGCCAAACTCATGGTGCCCCAGGGCCTTACGGATGAGGCACTTAAGGAGAAGGCCCTCGAAGACACGAAGATAAAAGAATTCACCGGGGGAAAGACGATCAGGAATATTATCGTGGTTAAGGGAAAACTTGTAAACATAGTAGTGTAGTGCTTCGAATGCTTTTATTAAATTCATGCATAATGATTTTTTTCGTCATTCCGGCTTTCGCCGGAATGACAACTAAAGGAAAGGACCTATGAAGCGGTACAGTACTCTCATAACACTCTTCTCATTTATATTAATGGCGATATTTCTCCTTTCAGGCTGCGGCTATACGCTCTACGGGGCGAAAGAGGCCGGGGTCCGGAGCGTGAGCATCGGCAGGATCGAAAACACGAGCGGGGAGCCCCGCTTGGAGGACATGCTCGTCGCGGCCCTTGCCGACGAGCTTTCCCGGCAGGGGATCGCCCTTTCGAAAGAAGCCACTCGTGAAAATCAAATATATGGCGGTGAGATACACGGGGTCATAAACAGGTTCGAGCTCACAGGCATCGCCGAGTCCGGCCAGGAGGTCTTTACGGAGTATGAAGTGAGGATAAACGGGGCTTTTTTCCTGAGGACGCCCGAGGGGAAGGACATCCCCCTGAAGGGCGAAAACCCCTTCATCGTGACATTCCCCTCGAGGGCCGACTTGAGCCGCGTCTTCGCGGCCCGCGAGCAGGCGGTCAAAGAGATGCTGAAAGGGCTTTCGGCGGAGATAGTCTCCGGGCTCGTTTACGCGCAAACACAATGAGGCTTTTCCTTTCTGAACTCAAGGGCGGGCTGAAAGAGCCTCTGTATGTCCTTTATTCCCCGGACCTCTACCTCCTCCATGAGGCAAAAAGGATGGTGAAAAGGACGGTGCCGAAAGAGGCCGCCGATTTCTCATTCGAGTCCTTCGACGCCGATGGGCTGGGTTTTTCCGTGGATGCCCTCCTCGATATGGTTAAGAGCATCCCCTTCCTCGGGGGAAGAATGACCGTCGTCCTTGAGAATGCGGAGGAGCTTCCCGCCTCCGATTTGAAGAAACTAAAATCCTATGCCGAAAGGCCCGAGCGGGAAAACCTCCTCGTGATGCTCTTTAATTCCAAGAAGCCCCCGCAGGGGTTTTTAGAGGGGATACGGGGGAAAATCATCTCCCTTTACATGGGAGAAAAAGAGCTTCCCGCCTGGATAACGGAGAAGGCCCGCGATGAGGGCCTGAAACTTTCGGGAAAAGTCATCTTCCGGCTTATCGAAAATTTCAACGCGGAGCCCGGCCTTATCGCCCCGGAGATAAAAAAACTGGCCCTCGCCGGGAAGGCGAATATCGAGATTGAGGACATAAAGGAGCTTGCCGGGGACATGGCCGAATACTCCGCCTTTGACCTTGTGGATGCCCTGAATACGGGCGACTGGGGCAGGATATTCAAGATCTCCAGGATGTTCACGGGCCAGGAGGACCTTATACTCTTCATGGGGGCCTTAAACAGCGCCTACAGGAAGAAAAAACTCCCCCCCGCGCTGGAGGAGAAGGTATTCGGCCTCCTCAAGGAGGCCGACGTCAGGATACGCGCCTTCGGGGGCGCTTATCCGCTTGAGGAGCTTTTAGTAAGGCTTGCGAGGCTTTAATAGCATATGAACGCAGGCTAAAGCCTGCGGCTACATTATTCGGAGGCTCTTAGTTACTTGGGTTTCGCGGCGAGCTTTGCGAGCCTCGATATCTTTCTTGAGGCCGTATTCCTGTGGATGATCCCCTTCGAGGCGGCTTTCGAGTAAGCTGCCATCGCTTCCTTCATGGCTGCCGGGGCTTTTTCGCCCGCGCCTTCCGAAACGGCGCCCGCGACCTTCCTGGCGATGGTCTTCAGCCTCGTTTTTTCCGCCTTGTTCTTCTGGTGGCGCTTTTCGGCCTGTTTCACTCTCTTTTCGGCCGATAGGTTCCTTTTGCGTTTGGGTGCTGCCAATTTATTTACCTCGCTTTATTCCGGAATAAAATCTCAGCCAATAAAATATCATATTCAAGGCCCTCAAATCAAATGCGTTTTGGGGGGCCTTCTGGTAATATTATACCGGTGCAAAGGTTGATAATAAAAAAGCGCTCGCAAAAGACCGGCCTTCCTCCCGGCACGCCCGTCCTTGTGGGCGAGCGCAAGGCCGAAAAGACCCGGATAACGCTCACCCGCTATACGGAAGACGAGACCGAGGTGCTCGAGCCGGAGACCGTCGGGGAATGCCTTGCCGCAAGGGGTAAACCGGGCATTCTCTGGATAAATGTGGACGGGCTCCATGAGGTGGAGCTAATCTCGGCACTGTGCTCGGGGTTCGACATCCACCCATTGACCGTGGAAGACCTCCTCAATACCCAGCAGAGGCCCAAAATAGATTTTTTTGAAAATTACGTGTTTTTCCTCATAAGGATGCACGAGGCCGCGGCCGGAATGTTTGAGAGGGGGGAGTCCATCCTCGTGGAGCAGGTGAGCATCATATTCGGACAGGACTTCGTGCTCTCTTTTCAGGAGAAGGCAGGGGACGTGTTCGAGCCCGTAAGGGCTCGAATAAAGAAGAATAGCGGGCTCATAAGAAAAGGGGGCGCGGACTATCTCGCGTATTCGCTCCTCGACACCGCCACGGACAATTTCTTTCAGGTGCTGGAAAAATTGGATGAAGAGATAAGCTCGCTCGAGGAAGGCCTCGCCTCCTCTCCCACGCCGGAGACCTTCCGCCGGATACATTATCTGAGGAGGAAAACGCTCTTCACGCTCAAGTCGGTCCGCCCGCTGAGGGAAGTGGCCTACAGGCTTGAGCAGGCGCAAACGCCGCTCGTTAAAAAATCCACCGTCATCTACTTCAGAGACATCTACGACCACACAATACAGATCATAGAGAGTGTCGAGACCCTCCGGGACATAATCACGGGCATGATGGACGTCTATTTGTCGGCGACGAGCAACAGGCTCAACGAGATAATAAAAGTGCTCACCGTGGTGGGCGCCATCTTCATCCCGCTGACATTCATAACGAGCCTCTACGGGATGAACTTCCGCTTCATGCCGGAGCTTTACTCCCCCTGGGGCTATCCGGCTGTGCTCCTCCTAATGCTGGCCTTGGCCCTTTCCATGCTCTTCTATTTTAAGAAGAAAAACTGGTTCTGACATAATATCCGCTATTCTCATAAAGCCCCTCCCTTTTACGCTCATTGTCCTTGAGATAATCCTCGGGATAGACAATATAGCGGGTTTGTCGAGACCTTGAACATTTTTACGGGGTTACGGGGCACAGGGGAAAGTGCCATCGGGCGGGAGGGGGCCTGAGGGGGGCGCTTTCGGCCCGTCAGGCCTCGGCCTCTTTAACTTCTCCTTCCGGTTCGCCGACCCCTTCCTCCGGCTCGCTGACCCCTTCCGGTTCCCCCTCTTTGTTCTTCACGAGACGTTTCTGCCTTTTTTCTTCCTGTTTCTTCTGGCGCGCGACTTCTTTCTTTCTTTTTTCGCTCTTGTAGGCGGGGCGTCTTGCCAAATGTTTTCTCCTTTTTTTTATTAATTAATAGAATTATAACACGATATGGCCGGGTCGTGATTTGTCTTGACTTTTATAGCTTAAAATGTCATTCTATATCCCGGAGTTTCAGAAAAGTTTTTGTACCAGCAATGACGCGGCCGCAAAGACTTTTTAACTTTGCGGCTGTTTTTTATTGGTTTTCTGAAGCTTTAATCTTTAAAAAGGAGGGTTCTAAGATGAACGGAACGGTTAAGTGGTTCAATGAGTCAAAAGGTTTCGGCTTCATAAAAAGCGAAGACGGCGACGAAGTGTTTGTCCACTATTCATCCATTCAGGGCAACGGTTTCAAGAGCCTTGCAGAGGGTGATTCGGTCAGCTTTGATACCGAAAAAGGCCCCAAAGGCCCCAGGGCAGTAAACGTCGTAAAGCTGTAAAACGGGTCCGAAACGAAGGCCCCCGCCGGAAGGCGGGGGCCTTTTTATTTCCCCGGCCCGATATGTTAGATTAAAAAGTTAAGTCAGTCTTGCTTAGGAGCTGCTGATGGGAAAAAACATAGTCGAGAAGATAATCGGGTCGCACCTTTTCTCGGGAGAGCCGAAAGCGGGCTCCGGGATTGCGATAAAAATAGACGAGGTATACACGCAGGACGCCACCGGCACCATGGCCTGGCTCCAGTTCGAGGCCATCGGGGTCGAGAAGATAAAAGTCCCCCTCGCCGTCTCCTATGTGGACCACAACATGCTCCAGTCCAATTTCATGAACGCCGACGACCACGAGTTCCTGCGCACTTCGGCCGCGCGCTTTGGAGCGTGGTTTTCGAGGCCCGGTAACGGCATCTCCCACCAGGTGAACCTGGAACGGTTCTCCGTCCCCGGCAATATCGCGCTCGGCACGGACAGCCACACACCCACGGGTGGGGGCATCGGGATGCTCGCAATCGGTGTGGGGGGGCTTGACGCGGCAACGGTGATGGCCGGGGCGCCTTTCGAGCTCCGCATGCCCCAGGTGGTGCGCGTATTCCTCAAGGGGAAATTAAAACGCCCCTGGACAGCGGCCATGGACGTCATCCTCGAACTCCTCCGCAGGCTCACCGTAAAAGGCGGCGTGGGAAAGATAATGGAATACGCCGGGCCCGGCGTGAAGAACCTGAGCGTTCCCGAAAGGGCCGCGATAACCAATATGGGCGCGGAACTTGGCGCGACCACTTCCGTGTTCCCTTCCGACGAGCGGACGCTTCATTTCCTCAAATCCCAGGGCAGGGAAAAGGACTGGGTCGAGCTCAAGGCCGATGACGACGCGGAATATTCGGAGACCATAGAGATAAACCTCTCGAAACTGGAGCCCCTGATAGCCATGCCCTACAGCCCGGATAACGTGAGGCCCGCAAGGGAACTTGCCGGCACAAAAATAAACCAGGCCTGCGTTGGAAGCTGTACGAACTCCTCCTATATGGCACTGAAAGAAGTGGCCTCCTTTTTAAAAGGGCGGACAGTAGCGCCGGGCGTGAGCCTTCTTCTCAACCCCGGCTCGAAACAGGTCTATGAGATGCTTTCGCGCGAGGGGATCACCAGGGACTTTATTGCGGCGGGCGTGCGCGTGCTCGAGTCCTCATGCGGCCCCTGCATCGGAATGGGAGGCGCTCCGGGGAGCGAGCATGTCTCCGTGAGGTCCTATAACAGGAACTTCAAGGGACGGAGCGGCACGAAGGACGCCCGGGTCTATCTTGCAAACCCGCTCCTTTGCGCCCTTTTCGCCGTTAAAGGCGAGATCGTGGACCCCTTGCGTCTCTCTAATGAAATTAAGACGGACTTGAAGGTCAGGGTGGCCAAGGAGCCCACGTCATATCTTATAAACGACAACATGCTTATCCCCCCGCCCGCGGAGCGGGTGGAAATCGTTAAGGGTCCGAATATCAAGGAAGTCCCCTTAAAAGAGCCTTTGACCGAAGAGATAGAGGCCGAGGCTTTGTTGGTCTTGGGTGACAACATAACCACAGACGACATCATGCCTGCGGGCTCCGCCATATTGCCGCTTCGCTCCAATATCCCGGCCATCTCGGAGCATGTCTTTTCGGGGATAGACGAGAGTTTTTCAAAGAGGGCCAAAGAGATAAAGCCAAAGGGCGGCGGGATAGTCATAGGGGGCGAAAATTACGGGCAGGGCTCTTCGCGGGAGCACGCGGCCCTTGCCCCGATGTTTTTGGGCATTAAGGCCGTGATAGCCAAATCCTTTGCCCGCATCCACAGGGCAAACCTCGTGAACTTCGGCATCCTGCCCCTCACTTTCAAAGACCCCTTTGATTACGGGAAGGTCTCACAGGGAGACATCCTCCGCATACGGAATGTAAAGGACGCGCTTAAGGGCGGCCAGGCCTATATCGTGGATAACCTCACAAAAAATATTTCCTTTGACGCGGCCTCGGACCTCACCCCCCGCGAAGCGGAGCTTGTAGAAGCGGGCGGGCTCTTGCCATATACCAGGAAGAAGGTATCCGGGTAGGAATTTTCTGTTTGAGGGCCTGTAACTCTCCCCTGGCCTTTGTCCGTCATAATACCTATTTACATATTTACATATAATACGTATAATAAAACAAATCTTAAAAAGGGCAGGTGAGACAGATTGGAGACCGTAATAGTCGGCGAAAGAGGGCAGGTAACAATCCCCAAGAAGTTGAGGGACCGGTTCGGCATCAAAGCAAAGTCCCCTGTAGTATTTGAACTCAGGGAAGACGGCATCATGATCAAGCCGGCCATGACCGTCACGTTGCGGGAGTTCCCCGAGGACCTTATCCGGGACCTTGCGAAAGCAGATCGATTGAAAGAGGGGGAGAAAAAGGACATCCTCGCTAAATGGAAAGGCAGATAAAGGTCTTTCTCGACAGCAATGTGCTGTTTTCAATCGCTTATATGGGGAAAGAAAGGTCGCGTTCCTACCTCGTCTATGAGATTCAGGCGATGGGCAGGCTAAAGGTTTACCTATCCCGCCTGGTCTCTGAGGAGGCCCTTTTCAATATCAGAAGGAAAAGGCCCGAAGCGGAACAGCTTCTCAAAGACCTTATCCACAGGTCAAAAGTGCTGGGAGACATCGCCGCCGACCTAAAACGTGCGGAGATAACCAAACTCCCCCGGAATGACAGGATCATCCTCTCAACAGCCGTATTTCACAAGATGGACGTTTTTGTGACCGGCAACGACAGGGACTTCAAAAATCTTTACCGCACAAAAATCCTGGGCACGCTCATACTCAAGCCGGTCGACTTCCTGAATATGGAGTTTTGAGCCTTTTCCGGAGAGTCTTATTTCACAAACGGAAACGGCAAAAGCTCTTTAATGGACGGCATCTTTATCCCCTTCTCTGAAACCAGCATCACTTTTATCTCCGGCGCGAATTCGTAAAGCGCCTGCCTGCAAATTCCGCAGGGGTAGCAGTAATCCCCCGTGTGGCAGGCGATGGCAATCGCCTTGAATTCCCTCGCACCTTCGGAGAGGGCCTTGAAGAGGGCCACCCTTTCTGCGCAGGCCACAAGTGTGAGCGAATAGTTTTCGATGTTGGCCCCGGTGAATACGCGGCCGTCGGACGAAAGTATCGCCGCGCCGACCCTGAAGCCCGAATAAGGGGCGATGGCGTTCTTAAGGGATTCCGTTGCTTTTTCCGCGAGGGCGAGGATATCTTCCTGGCGCAAGCCCCTGCACGTCATATCTGAATATCAGTACCTGAATATCTCGACGAGGCTGTCCATGTCCTCTTCCTCGACGGGGACGGCGGCCCTCTTTTTGATCTTTTCCTCCGCCTTGTCCATCTGACCGGCGAACTGGGGGTCTCCCTTTATGGCCTTTTCAAGCGCGGCGGAGGCGGGCCCGTATTCGCTCAGGGCGTTATGGGCCAGGGCAAGCCCGTAATAGGACGGGTAGAACCCCCCATCGCGCTTCAATGAGTCCTTGTAGGCCTTTACGGCCTCCGGGAACTTGCCCTGTCTGTAGTAGCTGTTAGCCAGGTTGTAGAAGGCCAGATGGGGCGTTATATAGAGCGGGTTTTCGAGGGCCTTTTTGCAGCTCTCAACGGCCTTCTCATAATGCTTTTTATCGTAATAGACCTTGCACAGGTTATTGTAGGCGTCCGAATAGTCCTTGTCGATGGAAACGGCCTTGAGGAACGAGGCCTCCGCCTTCTCCAGTTCCTCGAACTTTAGATAAACATATCCCAAGGCGTTATAGGTGTCCTTCTGGCCCTTGTCGTATTCGAGCGCCCTCTGGAACTCTATGAAGGCCGCCTGGAGCTGGTTGCTCTCGAGATACGAAACCCCTAACTTGTAGTGCATCGAGGCCTGTTTGTAGTTGTCGGTCCCGGCGCACGATATGAGAAAAAGGCCCACCGCAAGCGGAACGAATCTCGCCAGCATGAATTAAGTTAACAGAAAAGAAGCTGCAAGTAAAGGTTTGAGGAGCCCGGTAAAACTTTTTGGGGAACTCTAATCGGTCCAGTTCGGGCGCGCGCTCATGTATCTTTTCACTTCAACCTGGAGCCAGCCCCGCAGTTCCTCTCTAAGATAGAACCTGGGGAAAAGGAGGTCGTCACGGGGAGTTATCATCCCCTCCTCCAGGGCCCTGCGGGCGAGCTCCGTACCCGGATATATGCGTATGCCCGTGGTCACCTTCATCGCTTCCAAGGCAAGGGAATCCGCGAATTCGAGGCTTTTTCTTGCCGTTTCGCTCGTTTCTCCGGGGCCGCCAAGCATAAGGAAACCCATCCTCTTTATGCCGTGTTTTTTAAGAAGGCCCGAGACTTGCCGCACCTCTTCAGGGGAAAATTTCTTTTTCATAAGGGAAAGGATATCAGGCGAGCCGCTCTCAAACCCGAGGCTCACATGGACGCACCCGGCCCGCGCCATCTTTTCGATAAGCTCCTCCCCTTTTTTTGCCGGGTTAAACGAGGGATAGAATATTGCCTGGAACCGAATATCGAGCCCTGCCCCGATTATACCCTCGCACAGGTCATTCGCATACGAGGGAGGCATATTGAAGGTATTGTCCACGAAAAAGAACTGTTTGTAACCGGCGTCAACGAACCTTGAAAGGGCCTCGATAGCCCGGTCCGGCGAAAACCGTCGGAGCATTTTCCCTTCGATAATTGACGTGGAGCAGTAATTGCATCCCATGGGACAGCCGCGCCTTGTCTGGAAAGGCATCCAGAGGGCGTCTCGCGAGATGCCCGGATGGTTCTTAAGGTGAATATCCGGGATGGGAAGGGGGAGCTTATCCAGGCCGGAGTTGAATTCCTCCTTTATAAGGCTCTTTCCGGCAAGGCAGAGGCCGGGGACCGGCCCGGCCTCTTTTCCGGCAAGAGTTTCGAGAAGGAGCGGAAAGGATATTTCGCCCTCTCCTTTTACCCCCATATCGGCCCCCAGATAGGAGAGGGCGCTTTCAGGGAACATGCTGTAACCGGCCCCGCCGAGGATTACCGGGGCATTTGAAAATTCCTTGCAAATCCGGACCGCTTTTCTTACCGGGTCAAGTAGAAGAGTGGTATTTTCAAGTTTCTGGTCGTCTATGTTTCGCAAGGAGATGCCGATTGCTTCAGGTCGGAATGATGCTGTTATTTTATGAAGGAGATTTGCGGTCTCCTCCGGCCTCAAATAGATTTGCTCCACTTCGTGCCCTTTTGCCTCAAGCGAAGCCGCCACATAGGCCAAACCCAACGGCAGGACAGGCATATTGATGTTTTCGGTAACTACATAAATCAAGAGTACTCTCATTCGGAATTACAGGCCGCGCCTTATTGCATCGGTTATTGCATCGGCCACTTTCACAGCCTTGACGGCTTCCCTCACGTCGTGCACACGGACGATATCGGCCCCGTTTGCCACGGCAACAGCTATGGCGGCAAGCGTCCCCTCAAGCCTCTCTTCCGGAGGAGCGCCCCCGAGTATGTAGCCGATGAAGGCTTTTCTTGAGACCCCTGTAAGAATAGGCTTTTCAAGTGATATAAGCTCGCTTAGATTTCTTAAAATTTCAAGGTTATGATCGAAAGTTTTTCCAAAACCTATGCCGGGGTCTATTATTATCCGGTCTTCCGGTATCCCGGCGTCGAGCGCTTTCCAGATGGAGCCGCGCAGGTAATCCATGATTTCCGGCATCAGGGCATCGTATGCGGGGTGTTTTTGCATGTCGCGGGGGCTTCCTTTGATATGCATGACTATTACGGGGGCCCCGTGCCGGGCGGCGATGCCGGCCATTTCGGGGTCAAAGCGCAAGCCGCTTATGTCGTTTATGACATCGGCGCCTTCATCGAGCGCTTTTTGGGCCACTTGGGATTTATAAGTATCGATGGAAATTGGAATGGGTGAGGCCTTCCTAATCCCTTTTATCACGGGCAGGACGCGCCTCGTCTCCTCTTCCGGGCTTACGGGCTCCGAACCGGGCCGGGTCGACTCTCCCCCTATATCTATAACATCGGCCCCGTCCCGGGCCATCCGGAGGGCCTGTTCCACGGCAATTTCGGGCGCGTTGAAAAGCCCGTCCCCGGAGAACGAATCGGGGGTGGCGTTAACCACCCCCATAACGTAAGTCTTCTTGCCGAAATCGAAGGAAACGCCGCTTTTAAGCGTAAGAACAGAAGGGGAGGCGCCCATCAGGCGCTTTCGAGCGCCTTTCCGGCCTGGAACTCGCTTAAGAGCGCGGCTATCTCCTCGCTGTCCATCGTTTCGCGCTCCAGGAGCTTTTTGGCGAACCTTTCGAGGAGTTCCCTGTTATCGAGGAGGAGCTTCCTCGCATCCTCGTAGGCCTGCATTACAAAGTGCTTGACCTCGTCGTCGATCTCCTCGGCCACCTTTTCGCTGTAGTCCTTGTGCCTGGCAATCTCCCTGCCGAGGAATATCTGCTCGTCCTTCTTGCCGAAGGTGAGGGGGCCCAACTTATCGCTCATTCCCCAGTCGGTCACCATCTTCCGGGCAAGCTCGGTGGCCTTTTCGAGGTCGTTGCCGGCCCCGGTCGTCATATGCTCAAGGGCTATTTCCTCCGCCGCCCTTCCGCCGAGGAGCACCCGGAGCGCCTTTATAAGGAATTCCTTGGAGTAGGTATACCTGTCGTCTATGGGAAGCTGCTGGGTCACGCCCAAGGCCCTGCCGCGAGGTATGATGCTCACCTTGTGTATCGGGTCCGTACCGGGCGTGAGCTTTGCCACAAGCGTGTGCCCGGCCTCGTGGTAGGCCGTATTCCTTTTCTCCTCTTCGCTTATTATCATGCTCTTTCTTTCCACGCCCATGAGGAGCTTGTCCTTGGCCTGCTCGAAGTCCGAGACCTCGACCTTGCTCTTGTTCATGCGGGCGGCAAAGAGGGCCGCCTCGTTGACGAGGTTGGCCAGGTCCGCGCCCGAAAAGCCCGGTGTGCCGCGCGCGATCTTCTCCAAGTGCACGCTGTCGTCCAGCGGGATGTTCTTCGAATGCACCTTAAGTATCTCCTCCCTGCCCCTCACGTCCGGAAGGGGCACCACCACCTGCCTGTCGAACCTCCCGGGCCTCAGGAGGGCGGGGTCCAGGACATCGGGCCTGTTCGTGGCCGCTATGACGATTATGCCTTCCTTCCCCTCGAAGCCGTCCATCTCGACAAGGAGCTGGTTCAGTGTCTGTTCCCTTTCGTCATGGCCGCCTCCCAGTCCCGCGCCCCGGAGCCTTCCCACGGCGTCTATCTCGTCTATGAAGATGATGCAGGGGGCGTTCTTTTTTGCCTGTTCGAAGAGGTCCCTCACCCTCGAGGCGCCCACCCCCACGAACATCTCCACGAAATCCGAGCCCGAGATGCTGAAGAAGGGCACAGCGGCCTCGCCGGCGATGGCCTTGGCGAGCAGGGTCTTGCCCGTTCCGGGCGGGCCCACTACGAGGACCCCCTTGGGGATCCTGCCTCCCAGTTTCGAGAATTTCTGCGGGTCCTTGAGGAAATCGATGATCTCCGTTACCTCTTCCTTGGCCTCATCGATGCCCGCCACATCGGAAAAAGTCACCTTTATCGATTTATCCGATATCAGCTTGACCTTGGCCTTTCCGAAGGAGAGGGCCTTGTTGCCCCCCGTCTGCATCTGGCGCATGAAGAATATCCAGATGACCACGAGGAGGAGGATGGGCCCAAAAGAGAAGAAGAGGCTCACATACCAGGGGTTCTGGTCCGGGGGCTTGGCCGTGATGCGCACGCCCTTCTCCCTGAGGAGTGGCACGAGGTCAGGGTACTCGGGGGGCGTGTACGTCTTGAAAAGCTTCCCGTCCCTGAGCTTCCCCGTGACGGCGTGCTCTTTTATTATGACCTCCTCCACGTCCCCGCCCTCCACCTTCTGCATGAACTCGGAAAAGACCATTTCCTCCTCGGTCTTTTTCGGGGTGTTCAGGAGATTGAAGAGGAGTATCATAAGGACCCCTATAAGGAGCCATATGAATAAGCCTCTGGCAATGTTCAAACTTTTCATTTCCTCCGTTACTGAACTATTTTAACATATCAAGACAGGCCTATTTCGGCTTTCTGGAACATTATGAGCTCCTTTATCCCCTTTTCGGCCAGCGAGATGAGCCCGTTTAGGTCCTCCCTGCCGAAGGGGGTCTGCTCTGCCGTCCCCTGGACCTCCACGAACCTTCCCGAGCCGGTCATGACCACGTTCATGTCCACATCGGCCATTGAATCCTCGGCATAGCTCAGGTCCAGGCGGGGCTCCCCGTCCAGGATCCCCACGCTCACGGCCGCAAGGTAGTCCTTGATGGGCATCTTTTCCACAAGCCCCTGCGAGAGGGCATAGGTCATGGCCTCCCACAGGGTTATGAAAGCCCCGGTGATGGCCGCCGTCCTCGTGCCCCCGTCGGCCTGGATGACGTCGCAGTCTATCCAGACGGTCCTCTCGCCCAGGGCCCCCATGTCCACGACCGAGCGGAGGCTCCTCCCTATGAGGCGCTGTATCTCATGGGTCCTCCCGCCCACGCGTCCCGCCACCGATTCCCTCATTGTCCTTGAGGGTGTTGCGCGCGGGAGCATCGAATATTCAGCCGTGATCCACCCCCTCCTCTGGTCCTTGAGAAACTGAGGCACTCTTTCCTCAATTGACGCAGTGCAGATTACCCTCGTATTGCCGAACTCTATGAGGACCGACCCCTCGGCCGCGGGGACGAAGTTCCTCGCGATGCGGATCTTTCTAAGCTCGTCATTTTTTCTTCCATCGGGTCTCATCCCAAACCTCCATAAGTTCCACCTCTTTTATATAATGTGCTCTGTCATAAAGAAACCTGCTCCCCAGGGCCTTGAACTTGGCCGGAGAGTCGGTCACAAAAAATTCCCGCGAAGCATCGATACTTGAAGGCTCATTTAAAAGGGCCTTTTCTTCGAGCAGCTTTTTCAGTTCAAGGGAGGTCTCCCGCGCCGAATCTATGAGGGAGACCCCGCCTCCCATGACTTGAGCAATGGTCTCCCTGAGCAGGGGATAATGGGTGCACCCGAGGACAAGCGTGTCTATTTTTTCCTTAACAAGCGCTTTTAAGTATTTTTCCGCCGTGAGGCGGGCCACCTCGTTATCCACCCAGCCTTCTTCCACAAGGGGAACGAAAAGCGGGCACGGGAGAGAGAATACCTTCAGGTCCGGGTTCAATGAGTTTATCACATCCGCGTATGCATTGCTCTTGATGGTGGTTTCGGTGCCGATAACGCCGATGCGCCCGGTCCTTGTGGCCCGAATGGCCGCCTTCGCCCCCGGCTCGATAACGCCGAGCACAGGGACCGGCATCCTTTGCCTGAGGAGGTCAAGGCTCGTTGCGCTTGCCGTATTGCACGCGATCACGAGCACCTTTATCTCCCTCGAGAGCAGGAACATGGCGCTTTCGAAGCTCCACCGGATTATCACCTCCGGGCTCCTTATGCCGTATGGCACCCGAGCCGTGTCCCCAAGGTATATAGTGTTCTCGTCGGGGAGCAAGGCCATTATTTCATTCAATACCGTGAGCCCCCCAAGCCCCGAATCGAATACGCCTATGGGGGCATCAGTTCTTTTCATTCATTTCCCTCCGCCTGCCCCCCATCATCCCGTTTATTATCCTCCCCTCCATTATTATCCGATGTGCTCACGACCACCCGGCCCAAAGGCAAACCGGCGAGGATGTGTCCCCCTATGCTTTCCACCTCTTTGCCTTCCACGAGGAGTCTCACGTCCGTTGTCTCCTGCACGTTGGAAAGCAGGCTCTCGTAGATGCCCCTCAAGAGGAGGAACTCCGAGACGGCGTCTCCCTGAAAATTCCTCCTGAACTCCTCCGAGAGGTCGACATAGAGCATCCGGTCCGCCCCGGGATAGACCTCCCGCACCTTCGCGTTCCGGGGTATGTAGGATGGCTCCATCCCGGCCGGCCCTTTCAGGAATTCTTCCATTACGGCCCTCGCCCTCTCTTCAGTCTTTCCCGTGACGGCAACCCTCCGCTCTTCCATTTCGAGGCGGCCTTTTGCCGGGTAATAGATATTTAAAAAGCTCGGGTTTTCGGCAAATTCGTCCACTTCCTCCGTCCGGGCATCCTTCGGGTCCCCCTTCCCGAAAAAGAGATAGCCCGCAAGGAGGCCGCCGGAAAAGAGGAGGACAAGTATGCCCAGAAAAAGCAGGACGAGGTAGAGCCATTTTTTGGGCTTTTCTTTCTTTGGCTGGACTAAAGCCTCATTGCGTTTCGGCGTTTCCATTTTCTCCTTCCCCGTAAGAGACCACTCCGGCGGCGATTGCCGCCGCTACGAGTTTTGTCCCGTCGCCGCCCGAGTAGTTGAAGTAAAGAGGGTTCGGCGCCTCTATCATGATGGCCGGGGCCGCTATCTGGTCAAGAAGCGGGAGCGGCATCTGCCTGTAAAAAAAGGCCTCGCCGGGGAACAGCTCCTTTATGGCCTCTTCCAGTTCCCGTGCCAGCCTCTCGCTTTCGGCGATGAAGGGCCTCTGCCTGCCCATCGGGCCGTAATATCCGGCCGGGTCGTCCCCGCCCGCGATAGACGTGTAGATGTTGAAGCCCCGCCCCGCCGAGGTATGAATGCTGATGAAAAGGGACGGTTTTTTCGCCTGGGCCGCATATGCCCGCTCCGAAATCCGCATGAAGCGGTCGCTGTC
>Ga0214473_10001027_pt1 | contig 37830 bp, 30 predicted proteins | sample RVTome_7_FD_203509 | JGI IMG/M metagenome (GOLD analysis project Ga0214473, IMG submission 203509) | Soil microbial communities from uranium-contaminated site in the Upper Colorado River Basin, Wyoming, United States - RVT98D197 | ecosystem: Environmental > Terrestrial > Soil > Contaminated >...
CGGCTGAAGGAAGCCCCGCCCGACCTGATTATCCTCGATGTGATGATGAGAACCTCGCAGGAGGGGTTTGAGCTTTCGAGGGAGCTCAAGCACAACCAGAAGTACAAGGATATCCCCATCCTCATGCTCACGGGCGTCAAGCAGAAGACGGGACTGGATTTCAAGACGACCGCCGGCGACGAATCCTGGCTGCCCGTGGATGAGTACCTCGACAAGCCGGTCAAGCCGGATGTGCTCCTGGCCAAAGTCGAGGACCTGCTGTCACACCCCTAGGGCGCGACGCATTTATGATTTACGAATTACGATTTGCGATTCGGCTCTGCCCACTCACAATCATAAATCGTAAATGGCAAATCCCGTATGGAAAACCTTCTAAAAAGCCCCAACCTGATCCAGAGAGCACATTGGCTCGTTCGACTGCGATGGATAGCGATAGCAGTCTTGGCTGTTGCCACTTTCGTTTCTCACGAGTTGATGGGCGTAACCCTCGCCGCCGCGGCGCTGTACACCCTCGCCGCCATACTGGTTGTCTACAACGTCATTCTCCACGGCCTGCTGCGATACTGGACGCGGCGAGACGAACAGGGGGCAGAGAGCAGCAGCACCACTTCGTCGCCGGCTACCCGCTCGCCGGTCGAGGGGATTATCACGTTTCAGATCTCCGCCGATCTGCTGATCCTCGCCACCATTGTCCACTTTTCCGGCGGCATCGAGAACCCGTTTTCTTTCTTCTTCGTCTTTCACATGATCATCGCCAGCATCCTGCGATCCAAGCTGCAGAGCTACCTGCAGGCGACGCTGGCGGCGCTTCTGTTCGGGGGACTGGTCCTCCTCGAAGGCACTGGACTCCTCAGGCACTACAGCCTGGTGGGTTTTGCCGGGCATGAGCTCTACCGGAGCGGCACGTTTGTCTTCGGCTTTCTCTTCGCCTTCATCGTCACGCTGTATCTCGTCGTCTACATGACCACGTCCATCAGCGAGCAGCTCCGCCTCCAGCAGGAGGCCATGGAGAACGCCAACGCACAACTCGAGGAGAAGGACCAGGTCAAAAACCAGTACGTGCTTCGCGTGACGCATGACATCAAGGGACATCTGGCCGCCGTGCAAAGCTGCCTGGACACCGTCATCGGCGAGATGGTCGGGCCGCTCAATGAAAAGCAGAAGGACATGGTCGGCAGGGCTCATCGACGCACGACCAGGTGCATGGAATTCGTCACCGCCCTGCTGAAACTGACCCGAATGAAGCTGACGGGGCAGCTTGAGAGGGAGCGGTTCTCGTTGCGCAAGACCATCCTCAGCGCCCTGGCCCTCGTTCAGAACAGGGCCCGGAGCAAATCCATCGTCCTGCATCATCACATCGATCCGGCGATCGACATGATCGACGGGGAAGCCGTCCTCATTGAAGAGACGATCACGAACATCCTTCTCAACGCCGTCAAATACACCCCTGCCGGCGGACGCGTGGCAATTGAGGCGAAGCAGGACGGCGCGTTCATCCAGGTGAAGATCACCGATACGGGCATCGGCGTCCCTCCAGCCGACCTGACGCGGATCTTCGAGGAATTCTACCGGGCCGACAACGCGCGTGCGACCGAGCGGGACGGGACGGGCCTGGGACTGGCCTTCGCCAGGCAGGTGGTCGGGCGGCATGGCGGCCGGATCTGGGCCGAGAACAACCCCACCGGCGGCAGCACCTTCACCTTCACGCTGCCCGCCGGCCAGACTGCGGCGGGTGGCCGGTGATTCCTGCCTCGCTTGTTCTGAAGGCGTACTACGAGCGATTGTACGATCTCATGGAGGCCCGGCGCGCCGATCTGCTCTCGCGAATGGATGATCTGCTGGCGGCGGAGGTGGCAAGGCGAGGCTTCAGTGACATGAATGAGGACAAGCTCGCCGCCTATCGGGAGGCCTGCCTTGCCTTCATCGACGAGCGCTTGGAGAGTTATAACCCGATCGGGATTCAGTACACCATTGACCGGTCCACTTCACGCACAGCAGCCGAGCTGGAGTTTCAGCTCAACTGGTACAACAGCCGGCCTGAATTCGCAGAGCTTGTGGCGATGGCCCGGTCCCTTGCCGCCGGCGTTGCGTCGGACGACCTGCTGCCGGAAGCGGTCGAAGAGCTGATCCGCCGGGCGGGCGCCTTTCCCGACCGAAGCATTATCGAGGCCTACCACGCGGCGCCCGCCCTCCAGAAACTGCCCGACTACATCGTGGCCTGTACCATGGAGGAAGTCATCTGCGGCCGCAAGTCCTCGCAGTGACCGCTTTGCGTGGTCCCCGTGCGACCGAGTGGCGTAGCGGCCCGTCCATTTGTCCTGTCGAGCTCGGGGCGATAGCAAGAGCCTGTTCTGCCAGGAAACTCAGTCGCACACTACTCCGGGACCTGTCCTGGTTTTTGCTTTTCGTTCCGTCGGTTATCGTGTATAATCAAGGTTTCTTGCGACGGACACCTTTTGGATACTGGGTTGAAAGGAACCATTTATGTGGCGTGTAGGCAGGCGGAGAGACATGGACTATGAGCAACCCGGACGAGCGAAAGGCAGGGAGAGCCGGAAGAGCTGACGTTTCCAAGGACGCCGTTGACGGGGTCGGTTCACCCTCCGATCTCGAGGTCTGTAAGGGACACGGGGAGAGCATCGCGCCCCAGCCGGACGGCCGGAACGAGGATGACGTATTAGCGGAGTTTGATCGCCAGTTTCGAACCATGTTCGAGGCCACGACGGATGGGATCGTTGTCGCCGACAGCCAGACGCGGCGATTCTATACAGCGAACCTGGCCTTTTCCCGCATGTCGGGGTACACCCCACAGGAGGTCAGGCAATTGGCCTTGGTGGACATCCACCCGCCGGAGACTGCACCGTTCGTCACAGAACAATTCATGAAGCTCGTGAATCGCGAGATGGCCATCGCCCGCGATATCCCGGTGAAGCGAAAGGATGGCGGCGTCTTCTACGCCGATATCAGTCCCCACCTCGTGACGCTGGCGGGCAGGGCCTGCATCATGGGATTCTTCCACGATGTCAGTGCGCGTAAGCGGATGGAGGACCGCCTCCGAGAGACGGAGAGCCGCTTTCAGAGCATTATGGAGCAGTCCTCGGAAGGGATCGTCCTGACCGACGAGGCGGGGAACGTCGTCGAGTGGAACCGGGCGCAGGAGGAGATCACGGGCCGGCCCCGCAGCGAGGTGCTCGGCCGGCCTCTCTGGGACGTCGTCCAGGAACTGACGCCCACCGGGCGGGGCCACCAGGCGTTAAGGCAGTGGGCAGCCGAGGTCTACAGGACCGGAGAGATCGCGTCGTCCCAGAGGTTGCACGAGCATGAGTTCGTTCGCCGGGACGGAGCCCGCCGGTATCTGCAGATCGTCATCTACCCGGTCCGCACCAGGAAAGGGTTCCGAATCGGAGGCATCTGCCGGGACGTTACGGACAAGAAAACGGTCGAGCGGGCCCTGCGGGAAAGCGAGGAGAAGTACCGAACGCTCGTGGAGAGCGCGGGTGAGACCATCGCTATGGTGGACCGTAGCGGCACGTTCCTGTTCCTGAACAAGACGGCCGCCGCACGTATGGGCGGCATGCCCACCGACTACGTCGGAAAAACGATGTGGGATCTCTTCCCCCAAGCGATTGCGGACCGGCAGGCCGGCAGCGTGCGAAAGGTGATCGACACGGGCGAGGGGCTGAACGTCATCGTCCAGACGGAGATCCAGGAACAGCAGCGGTGGTATAATACCACGCTTGAGCCGATCCGGGATGCCGCCGGCCAGGTCACGGCCGTCCTCATCGTGGGCAGAGATATCCACGAATTGCAGCAGGCCCGCCAGGAGCTCGATCAGTACCGTGAGAAGATGTGCCAGGCCGAACAGCTCGCCTCACTCGGCGCCCTCAGTGCCACAGTCGCGCATGAGTTGACGCAGCCTTTGACGGTCAGTCGCCTCTCTCTGCAAGAGGCCATGGCGGAGATGGAAGCCGCGGGGGACTCTCGCAAGATCATGGAATCGCTCCATGAATGCCTGGAGGGGATCTCCGATGCCGCCAGCCGCGTCGGCCGGTTCCGGAATTTCAGCAGGCAGTCCTCGCGGGAAGCGCCTCGCGACGTGCAGTTGCAGGATGTCGTGGCGCGTACGGTGACGCTGCTGGAAGGAAAGGCCCGGGAGCGACACATATCGCTGTCCATGCGGGGCATGAGCACACTGCCTCCCGTCTACGCCAATGAAAAAGACATGGAACAGATGTGCTTTGCCCTGATCGAGAACGCCATCCATGCCGCCGATGGCAGGAACCAGTGCAAGCTGGTCATCAGTGGCTGCAGAACGGATGGCGGGGTCACGCTTCGATTCGAAGACACCTGCGACGGCATTGCACCCGAGCAGGTAGACAAGATCTTCGAGCCCTTCTTCACGACCAAGGCACCTGGTGAGGGCACGGGCCTGGGACTATGTATCGTCAACCGAGTCGTCACTCAGGCCGGCGGAACCATTCGCGTGGAGAACCGCCCCGGCGAAGGCGCCACGTTCTGCGTTACCCTGCCCCTGCCGCCGAAAGCGTAATGGCACTGAGGACGGCCAGATTATAGGTCGAGCCAACCCTGTGATCGTTTGAGAGACACAGGAGTCTCTGACCCAGGTCCTCATTGTGCCCGAGGCACTCAGGGCCTGCGAGCGGCTACTTGCCCTCGGCCGGCGCAGCCGACGGTTTCGCGTTGGCGCTGGAATCCGGGGTGCCGGCGGTTCCAAGACACTCGGCGCCGAACACGGCGACCATATCATGGCACGCCTGGGGCAGCCGGTCCGGCGTGATCACGCACATCTTGTGCTGGGAGACCACCGCCAAGCCCTCCGGCGCAGGCAGCACCTCTGCGCCTCGCAACAGTAGTTGCATGTCCCGCTCCAGCGGCGCATCCTTCAGCAAGCCGGTAGCGATGAAATACCGGCACGCCTGGGCCAGCGCCTGCAGCATCTTGGTATGGATGCCGTGCCGCTCGACGATGAACGACAGTCCCACGGCGACCGTCGCTCCTGACGCATCCGTCAGCTCTGTCGTCACGACTCCGAGGGTCCAGTCGGCGTCGTTCTCCACCAACTGCACGCGTCCGCGCGCCTGGAGCTCCGTCGCGAGGTGTTCGCGGATCGCGCCCTTGAGCTCGTCACGGGCGCTGATGTCCAGCTTGATTCTGGCCGGGGCGAGCGGGGCCGCCACTGCCATCCCACACGAATCGGCGGGTGCAGGGGTCCCCAATGACATGAGCCACGCGAGAAAGAAAATCGAAGCATTCATTTTCAACCTCCTCCAATGTGATTGAAATGAATTCACCCTGTGGGGAGCAAGAGCGTGCGTCACCGGCAGCGGCGATCCATGCCGCCGAACGTCCGGCCGCACCCACTCCTGTCCCTTCTCACGCCGCCGATTGTAGTGTCCCCGTCCAGGATGTCAATGATTTTCTGGAAAAAAGGCCCCGCGCTCGAGCGGGGCCATGGATTCAACATTCCTTGTGCGTCTGCAGGTTGCTCAGCAGGGCGTGACCGCCTTGGCCTCCGGGCCCTTCTTGCCCTGGGCCGCCTCGTACTCCACCGCCTGCCCTTCCTTCAGCGTCTTGAATCCCGCGCCGTTGATGTTCGAATGATGGACGAACAGGTCCTCGCCGCCATCATCGGGGACGATGAATCCGAACCCCTTCTGCTCACTGAACCACTTCACTGTACCTCTTGCCACGATTCTCTCCTCGGCCCTCGCAGGCCTCTAACACACGTTCCCTCTGCTGTTCGTTAGTAAGGGGTATACTTCGAGGGAGGAAAGCGTACTCCTTAACACGCATGACATTCTACTGCGTCCCCCTCGTGTCAACCAGAGAATTAGCAAAAAAGTCACGCCATTTTGACGCCAGCATCTGATTGCTCCGAATGGCGTGAGTGCCTTCCAGCATATAGTCTCGCTGCGTTCCATGCGGACGACCCCTCTCCGTTGTCACCCCCGCAGAGGCGGGGGTCCATGCAATGGATTCGTGGATTCCCGCCTGCGCGGGAATGACATGGGAGCGACCTTTGGCCGCGCTCTCACTGCTGGCGCCTCTGATGTTTGCCATGACTTTTGAAGTCACGGCGGACAAATGCCGAAGACTGTGTGGGGGCGTGCGTCGAAGGATGGCGCAGGCTCCGTATCGGCATCCGCCGGGGGTAGATAGAACGACACGCTGGGGGTCGAAACTCGCAGCAAGACACGTAAGTAAGGATGGAAACATGCGCTGGTCGAATTCTGTACTCATGGTGGTTGTGGCTTTGGTTGTCGGTGCGGGTTTTGGCTACCTTGTGCCGCGCAGCGCCACCGGCGAGGAGGACCGCAGTTGGCTGCCGATGATCTTCGAAAAAGGCATGGAAGTATTCATGGGAACGTCCCATACATACGTTCCCCGCGAGCCAGGTTTTGTGAGCGAAGGGAATTGCCGCCTGTCGGGCCTGGCGAGGTTCCTCCCTTCGGCGAGCGATGACTCCCAAGTTGTGCGGCTCGGCTATGCCGTGGACTTTGCCGCACAGGCCATTCCCGCCGAGGCGCCCCTGCACTTGTCTTCGCCCCATAATGTGCAGTTCAGCTTCGCCCTGCTCGACGCCGACGGCTTCCCCCTGCACTACGTCCGGGCCGCCACGCAAAGGCTCAATCCCAGCGAGTCCTGCATCTTCCAGGGCATCGCGGAGCAAACGATCCCCTGTGACATCGCCTCGCGCACGGAGAAGATCGAATGCCGCCTGTGCTTCGAAGGCATCGAAATCCCATAGCCGCCCTTCAGGAGGAATCTTTCCATGTCATTCCCACGAAGAACCTGCCCTCGACCTGATCGGGGACGGGAACCCAGAAACCCATAGACACGGATTCAGCAGTGGATCATCCGATAACCAATCCAAAGGCCCAGGCCCACAGGACTCCATGCGAATGCGGCGACAGCCGGGAGCATGTAGACTGGGTCCTGTACCCCCGCATCAGAGTCCCTCGCCGCAAAGTCTTGAGAGGCACGCACGCGCCACCTCATGCCATCCCCGGAGCGGACACGGAATCCACACGCCAGACCGCCGAGCAAGCCCGGACTACGACTCCGGCCCCGCATCTCGACGCCGATAACCGCGGGTTTTCACCAAACAACCAATAACCAACAACTGACAACTCCCTCCCCCCATGCGGACCCTAACGGGTAGCCCCCGTCACGGCGAGACCTGCTCGCACAACTCCTGAATCCCCCGGCCCGACGACAAGCGATTAGAGGACCTTCGGGCCGTTTTCTCATTGATTCAGAATCGAGAGTGTGGGCCGAGAACACGTGAATAGCAGGCGTTGTGAGACCTGAATTGGCATTGAGGTTCAGCAAAGACCTGGATGCGAAGAGTCTTGGGTTGAATGGTCTGCGACACGCGTTTGTGGATGGGGAACTTGTCGCATTTGGGCCTTGTGGCGGCGGAAAAGGTCGGGAATTTGCGCGGAGAATCGGTGGGAAATGTGATACAATATGGGGGTGGTGAGCGTCTGATGTTTGGTCAGACGGATCGCGGCCGTCAGTTGTGCTGCGACGGCGCGGCGGGCGGTTGGGGAGAGACGGCTGATTGCGCAAGTGTAGGATAGGACGAGGGTTAGGAAGAGTGGCAGGACGGGGCCAAACCGGCGGATTCGGCCGCCTACGGAGAAAGGATCGAGCGTCTATGAGAGACCGATGTCACTGGCATTGTCTGGGGGTAGTGGTCTGCGCACTGGTGCTGTGGACGGCCCAGCCGAGCCTTGCGCTGGTGGTCAGCGAGATCATGTACCATCCGGCGGAGGACGTGGTCACCCAGGACGAGACGCTTGAATTCATCGAGCTGTACAACGAAAAGCCCATGTCGGAAGAGCTTGGCGACTGGGCATTTACGAACGGCATCGAGTACACCTTCGAGCCCAATACGCTGCTCGGCCCCAAGCAGTACCTCGTGATTGCCTACGACCCGAATGCGATCAAAGCAGCCTATGGAATCACCAACGTGGTCGGCCCCTTCACCGGCCGGCTCAATAATGACGGCGAGCGGATCGACCTGTCCAACGCCAATGGCGGAATCGTCCTGACGCTGCGCTACAACGACACCGACCCGTGGCCGACCTCGCCCGACGGCACGGGACATTCCCTCATCTTCGCCAAGCTCAGCGGCGACCCCGAAGAAGCCTCCTCCTGGTCCGCCAGCATGGTCCTCGGCGGCACGCCCGGCAAAGCGGACCAGGTCCAGGCGCAGGCCCAGCCGGACGGTCCTACCCAGGTTACGCTCATCGACATCGGCTCGCCTGGCCGGTACTTCAAGGGCGTCAAGGAGCCTTCGCCGGGCTCGGGCGTGCCCGCCACAATCGGATGGACGCAGCGGGAATTCGTCGATGATCCGACGAAAACGGAATGGCTTGACGGCCCGAACGGCTACGGCTACAGCAACCAGAGCAACGAGCTGCAGTACATCAAGACGCAACTGAACGACATGAACGGCAAGTACATCTCCGTGTACGCCCGCCTGCCGTTCACGCTCACCGCCGCACAGATCGCCTCATTCTCCCAGATCATGGCTGAGGTCCACTACGACGACGCCTTCGTGCTGTACCTCAACGGGACGCGCGTGGGCGATTCGGGCAACGTGCCCGGCGATCCACCCGCATTCGACCAGACGTCGACGTCGGCGAGCGACTATGACGCGTTCAACCTGGACTTGACGAGCCGTAAGAACCTGCTCGTAGCCGGTGTGAATATCCTGGCAATCCAGGTCCACAACCAGTCTCTCTCCAGCAGCTCCGATTTCGTCGCCGCTCCCGTCCTGCGAGCCATCGTACAGCCGGCAAGCACCGGCGGCGATCCCCGCGCCCGCCTGGTAATCAACGAGCTGCTGGCCAACAGCGACGCGGCGCCGAGCGTGGACTGGGTCGAACTGTACAACCCCGGGCCCATCGCGGTGGATCTTGGCAATCTCTACCTGAGCGACAATCGGCTCAACCTGCTGCAGTACAAGCTGCCGGCCGGCTCGCTCCAGCCGGGCGAGTTCCGGGTCTTTAGCCAGGGCACACCTCCCGGCGGCATGCCCTTCGCTCTGGATTTCTCGGGTGAAACGGTGTTCCTGACGGCGGCTACGGCGGACGTGCCGGCTCAGCCGCTGCGCGTGCTCGACGCCGTGCGCTACGGCGTCACGGAGCCGGAGGTCACGTTCGGCCGGTTCCCCGACGGTTCTCCCCACCTCGGCTGTCTGTCCTCCGCCACGCGCGGGGCCGCCAACGCCAATCCGCTGGTGCGCGATGTCGTGATCAACGAGATCATGTACCACCACGCCATGCGGGAGGACCAGTACGAGTACATCGAACTCCATAACCGCGGCGCCAAGCCCGTCTCGCTGGCGGGCTGGGCCTTCACGGATGGTATCGAATACCCGTTCGGCAGCGGCGCCGTGATGCAGCCCGGCTCCTACCTGGTCGTCGCCAAAGACCCGAACTTCCTTGCAGCCCTCGACAGCAACCTCACGATTGGCACGAATCTCGTCGGACCCTACGTCGGCTCGCTCGACGATCACAGCGAGCGCATCCGTCTCAGCTTCCCGGTGCAGGGGAGAGACCCGCAGACGGGCAAGCTCAAATCGTACATGGCCACCGCGGACGAAGTCACCTACTACGACGGCGGGCGATGGCCTGAATGGGCCGACGGCATGGGCGCCAGCCTCGAGCTGCGCGACCCGCGCAGCGACAACGACGCGCCCGACGCCTGGGCGGACAGCGACGAGAGCGGTAAGACGACCTGGAAGCAGTTTTCGTACAGTATCTACACGGGCGATACCAAATACACCCACGATACGATCACGATTTTCGACCTGATGATGCTCGGCGCCGGTGAGATCCTGCTCGACGATCTGCAACTGACGATCGACGGCGCCAACCGTCTGACCAACGCCGGCTTCGAGAGCGGTGAGACCCCCTGGCGAATCCTCGGCAACCACACACGGTCCTTCGTGACCACGGAGGACCGTCATGCCGGCTCGCGGTCATTGCGCGTGATCGCCACGGGCCACGGCGACCCGGGGGCCAACCGCATCAACCAGTCCATCTCCAGCACCACCGCGGGCAACGTGCTGCTCAGCGGCTGGGCCCGCTGGCTGCGCGGCAGCCGATTCCTGCTCCTGCGAACGACGCGGGAGACGTCCCCCATGCATCCGCCGAGACCGTCGCACGCGTTCGAGCTCGAGATGCCTCTGGACCTGGGCACGCCCGGCCGGCAGAACACGGCCTTCGTAGCCAACCGGGGCCCGGATGTTCTTGAAACGCGGCATGCCCCTGTCGTGCCCAAGGCCAATGAGCCGATCGTCGTGACCGCCCGCGTCGGCGACAACGACGGCGTCGCCTCCGTCACCCTCTACTACCGTTCAGAAGGCGCCGCCACATTCTCGAGCACACCCATGACGGACAACGGGTCGGGCGAAGACAAGGTCGCCCGGGACGGCATCTACACGGCGGCGATCCCGGCCGCTCCCGCCAACACGATGCGGGTTTTCTACATCGAGGCCTCGGACGGCTCCGCCACGACCCGATTCCCCACGAAGCTGGAACCATCGGCGGACGTGCCGGAGCGAACCTGTCTCGTCCGCGTCGGCGACACGGCGGTGACGTCCCAAATGGCGATCTACCGCATCTGGATGTCCGACGCCGTCGTCAACGCATTCCGGTCCCGGGCGAACCTGTCCAACGAGTTGCTTGACTGTACGTTCGTCTATAACGACGGCGAGGTCTACTACAACTGCGGGATCCGGATGCGGGGCAGTCCGTTCCTGCGATCCGGCTCCGGCCGCGACCCGCGCAGCCGCTACGCCTATCGCATCGAGTTCGGCCCCGATCAAAAGTTCCACGGGCGGGAGGAGATCAATCTCGACAACACCGAGGGAAGCAACCGCGGCCCGCTCCAGGAACGTGTCGCCTACTGGTTCTACGCCCAGATGGGTTTGCAATACTCCAGGCAAGAGTGGGTGCGCCTGGTCATCAACGGCACACACCATTCCAATTTCGACGACGTCCAGAAGGTCGACGGCGACTACATCGACGCATGGTTCCCGGGCAATGACGAGGGCTACCTCCACAAGATCGACGACTACTTCGAGTTCAACGCGGACGGCACGGCCCACAGCGGCGAGCAGGCCGACGAGGGCCTGTTGTACAACGCCCAGCATCCGCTCATCCCCGAGACCTACCGATGGCATATGGAGAAGCGATCTCACCCCGAGGACGACCACTGGCAGCATCTGTTCGATCTGGCGGTGGCTCTGAATACACCGACAACCAACTCCCGGTATACGCAGTTGGTCGAAGCCCAGATGGACCCCATGCACTTTGCGAGGGTCCTGGCGATTCGTCATGCGGTCGGGGATTGGGACAGCTACGGGTACACACGAGGCAAGAACAACGCCTTCTACTACGCCTTGCCGGAGGGCAAATGGTACCTGCTGCCCTGGGATATCGACTTCGCATTTGGATCGGGTCGCGGCGCCAACAGCAGCGTGTTCGAGGTGAGCGGCGAGTTCCCGGAGGTAAACCAGTTCCTGAACCACTCAAAGTACCGGCAATTGTACGCGAAGGCATTTTTCGAACTGCTGGAGGGGCCTTGGCAGACCTCCTTTGGCACAAACAACCCGCCGACGCCCTTCGACCGTTACATCGACGACAATGCCGCCGTCCTGATTGCCGAAGGCCTCGGCGATGGCCGGCGCGACCAGATCAAGGCGTTCGTCCGCGACCGCCGGGCCGCCATCATCCTGCAGATTCCGTCGATTCCACCCGACGAGCCCGAAAAGCCCCCGGTCCCGCCGCGATAACCGCCGAGGATCGAGCGCACAGTACGGAAAGGCGGGAGGTTGCAGGGCGGAGCCGCGGGAGATGAGACGTTGCGCACCTGTCTTCCCCGGCTACCACGCGTGTACGTGACTGACTTCAACCTGGCAGGACTCCAGGGCACTGGTCAGCAGGCGGACGTCCTCGTCAAGTTCTGAGACCCAGCCAATCTCTTGCTAACCGATCCTGACAGGGAATTGACGCACGTCTGACACTGTCTGGTGGCCGGCAGCAAAGGCTACGTAGCGCCCCGGCTCTGGCCATGAAGACCTCAAGGCAAGCTCACGAGGAAGCGGCCGGCCAGGAGGTAGGCGACGGCGGATATGATAGCCGCGGCGGGGATGGTCAGGATCCAGGCCCAGATGATGTTGCGGGCCACGCCCCAGCGGACGGCGCTGAGCCGCCGCAGCGAGCCCACTCCCATGATCGCCCCGGTGATCGTGTGCGTGGTGCTCACCGGGATGCCGAAGCCGGAGGAGATCGCCAGCGTCATGGCAGCACTGGATTCGGCGGCGAAGCCATCCACGGGTCTCAATTTGGCGACTTTCTGGCCCATCGTCTTGACGATGCGCCAGCCGCCGAACATGGTGCCCAGTGCGATAGCGGCGTGGCACGAGAGCACGACGTAGAGCGGCACGTGGAATTCACCGTGCAGGAGACCGGCACTGAAGAGAAGGCTGGTAATGATACCCATCGTCTTCTGGGCATCGTTGCCGCCGTGGCCCATGCTGTATAGAGCGGCCGAGAGGAGCTGCCCCTTGCGGAAGAGATGGTCCACTTTCCCCGGCGTGCTCTTGCGGCACACCCAGTACACAGCCGTGCCCAGCGTAACACCGAGGATCAAACCAAGGATAGGCGAGACAAAGATGAAGATCACGGTCTTCGTAATGCCGTGCCAGACCAAGGCCTGCGATCCGACCTTGACCAACGCGGCGCCGACCATCCCGCCGATGAGGGCATGGGAAGAGCTGGTCGGCAGGCCCCAGTACCACGTAATCACATCCCACGTGCAAGCGCCGATGAGGGTGGCGAAGATCACGCCCTTGTCCACGATGGTGATGTCGATAATGCCCTTGCCGATGGTGTTGGCGACGTGCAGGCCAAAGAACAGGAAGGCGATGAAATTGAAGAAGGCGGCCCAAACGACGGCTTGGCTGGGTCTGAGGACCCGCGTCGAGACGATCGTGGCAATGGAATTGGCCGAGTCGTGAAAGCCGTTGAGAAAATCGAAGATGAGCGCCAGTACGATCAGCGACAAGATGCTCAGCGTCATGGTCAGGCCTGCTTCACCATAATGGAATCGACAACGTGGGCAACGTCCTCGCAGACATCCAGGACGGTTTCCGCATCCTGGTAGATGTCCTTCCACTTGATCACGGCAATCGGATCCTTGGAGTTGGCAAACAGCTCCGAGAGCACCCGATCCCGCATCGCGTCGCCCACGTTCTCCAGGCGGTTGACCTCGATGCAGGCATCGCAGACGACCTGGCTGTTCTTGTGATTGCGCAACCCGCCGATGGCCCGGGATACAGCCCGCACGGACTGCTCGATGACCACGGAGAATTCCACCAGGTTCTTATCCACGGTACGAATATCATACACCCTGAGCCGGGTCAGGATGTTATTGACCATGTCGGTGATGTCGTCGAGCTCCTTCGCAAGAGCGTAGATATCCTCCCGGTCGAATGGAGTGATGAACGTCTTGTTCAACTGGTCGATGATGGCGTGCGCTACGTCATCGCCCTGATGCTCGATGGCCGCCATTTTGCTCAACGCGTCCTCCGTAACGCAGCCTCGGGATACCACCTCCTTGAAAAAACAGGCGGCCTCGACGGCATGGCTCACCTGTTTTTCGAATAGATCGAAGAAGTTGTGTGTCTTGGGGAAGAACCTGAAAACCATGCACATCTCCTTAATCTCAGTAGAAAGGGCCATTCCAGCCGTTACGTGAACTCTACCTGTGGCCGGGACGACAAACGCCCTTGCGACGACATGCCGTTCGTCCAACCGGCCTCAGTTTAACAAAATCCTAACGGGTTGCTAACAATTTCCTAACATGGTTCTGATAGGATAAACGCTTTTATCAGGGTATCTACTCATTTTCGGGCGTGACAATCAGCGAAGGTTTTATGGGACTGAGACATCAAGCCATCCTGACCTCCGTCATGGCCATCTTTCTCGCGGGCTGCGGCGAGAGCATCGACCCGAATGAGCCGCAAGGGTTCATTCAGGCCAAAGGCTCCGATACCATGGTCAACGCCATACAGATGGTGTCCGAGGAGTTTATGAAGCAGTACCCGCACGTCTTCATCGCCGTCACGGGCGGCGGCAGCGGCGTCGGAATCGCCTCGCTCATCAATAAGACCTGCGACGTGGCCACCGCCTCCCGCGAGATGAAGCCCAAGGAAATCGAGATCGCCAACAAGCGTGGCGTTTATCCGAAGGAAATCGTCGTCGCTTTCGATGGCGTGGCCGTCATCGTCAACAAGAATAATCCCATAGGTAAGCTGACCATTGAGGACCTGCACAACATCTTCACAGGCAAGGCGACCAACTGGAAGCAGTTCGGCGGAAGGGACCTGCATATCGTGACACTCTCCCGCGAGGTCAGTTCCGGGACCCACATGTACTTCAAGGAAGAAGTGATCCAGCTCGGCAAGAAGGACAGCAAGGAAGAATTCTCCGGGGAGACGCTGCTTCTGACGTCTTCACAGGCGATTGTCGAGGAGGTGGCCGGCAACGAGGAGGCCATCGGATACCTGGGCATGGGATACCTGTCCGACCGAACCAAGGCGCTGCAGATCGCCAAAAGCGCCGAGGCCTACTCCCCTAACATCGAGAACGTGCTCAAGAAGACATACCCGCTTTCGCGAGGGTTGTACGCGTACACTGACGGCGAGTCGCAGGGAATCGTAAAGCTGTTCATCGAGTTCACCCTGAGCCCCGCGGGCCAGAAACAGTTCGCAGAATCAGGTTTTGTGCCAGTCCAGGTTTCACCCCCTACCACCGGCTCACAGAGCAGCACAGGAGAGACCGTTGCCCGCTGAGACTAACGAATCGACAATTCGACTGTGTGTCAGGCCGGAAGCCCAGGAATCCGGGTTCTATGCATCTGTGAAACGACTGTGGCGAAGGATCAGCGAGCCAATCATCGAACTCTGTATCAGGCTCAGCGGCCTCATCGTGGTCATTTTCGTCTTCCTGATCTTCCTGTTTCTGCTGCGAGACTCACTCTCGTTGTTTCGCGATTATCCACTCGCTCAGTTTCTTTTCGGCAGGAAATGGCTGCCCATTTCGGATCCGCCGCAGTTCGGGGTCATCCCCCTGCTGCTCGGCTCACTGTTCGTGACATTCTGGGCGGTCCTCATCTGCGTGCCGCTGGGTGTAGGCTCGGCTATGTTCATCGCCGAGGTCGCTCCCAAGGCTCTCAAAAACGTGCTCAAATCCTTCGTGGAGATTCTCGCCGCGATCCCCAGCGTGGTATTGGGTTTCCTCGGCATCATCTGGCTGGGGCCGGTGCTCAGAGACACGTTCCACCTGTCCACGGGTATGTGCGGCCTGACGGGCAGCCTGCTGCTGGCCTTCATGGCCCTGCCCACGATCATCAGTATTTCCGAGGACGCTTTGACAGGCGTGCCGAGATCGTACCGCGAGGCGGCCTACGGCCTGGGCGCCACCCGCTGGCAGACGCTCTGGCGGGTGGTCCTGCCCTCGGCCTCCTCCGGCATCGTGGCCGCCGTCATGCTCGGCATCGGAAGGGTCGTCGGCGAAACCATGGTCGTCCTGATGGTCACGGGAAACGCCCCGGTAATCCCCACCTCGATCCTCCAACCGGTGCGAACGCTCACCGCGACGATCGCCGGGGAGATGGGCGAAACCGTCGGCGGCTCCGAGCACTACTACGCACTGTTCGCCGTCGGGCTTGTACTCTTTATTATTACATTCGCGGTCAATTTTGTCGCTGATCTGTTTCTGCGAAGGGCCAGAAAATGACTGGAGCAAAGCTCCGCCAGAATGTGGCGTTTTCCATCCTTGGCGCAGTGACGCTGCTGATCGTCATACCGATCCTGCTGGTCATCCTTTACATCGCGATCAACGGCGCGGGGGCGATCTCGTGGGAGTTCCTCACGGCGGCGCCTCGCAACGGCATGAAGGCCGGCGGCATCTTCCCCGCCATCGTCGGCACGATCCTGCTGGTCATCGGCACGATGTTGTTCTCGCTCCCGCTGGGAGTGCTCTCCGCTATTTACCTTGTCGAGTACGCCAGCGACAACCTGTTCACGCGGATGATCAAGCTGTCGGTAGTGAACCTTTCCGGGATTCCGTCGATCGTATACGGCCTGTTCGGCTTCACGGCCTTCGTCCTGCTGCTGCACTTCGGCACGTCGATCCTCGCCGGCTCGTTGACATTGGCGATCATGAGCCTGCCCGTGATCATCACGGCTTCCAAGGAGGCGCTGGAGTCCGTGCCCTTCACGTACCGGGAGATCAGCCTGTCGCTGGGCGCCACGCGATGGCAGACGGTGCGATACTGCGTGCTGCCGTACGCCATCCCCGGCATCCTCACCGGCACGGTCCTGAGCCTCAGCCGGGCGGCGGGCGAAACGGCCCCGATCCTCTTCACCGTCGCCGCGTTCTATCTGCCCCGCCTGCCGCGAGGCGCCTTCGACCAGGTGATGGCCCTGCCCTATCACCTGTACGTGATCTCGACCCAGGTGCCCAATATCCCGCTGTCTCTGAGCTTTGCCACGGCCCTCGTGCTGATCGCATTGGTCTTCCTGATGAACCTCGTCAGCATCTTCCTGCGTGCGCACTACAGAAAGAAAAGGCTATGGTAAACGAACCGGTCATCCAGACGTTCGGTCTGAACTGCTACTTCGGCTCGGCGCAGGCGTTGAAGAACGCCAATATCGAGATCGCGCGCAACGAGATTCTCGGGATCATCGGGCCGGCCAATAGCGGCAAGACCACCTTTCTGCGGGCGCTCAACCGGCTCAACTACCTCCACAGGAACTACTCGCAGACCGGGGAGATTCTCCTGGACGGCCGTGACATCCGCAAGATCAGCGACAACCTGCTGCGCAAGAAGATCGGCATCATTTTCGCCCTGCCCCAGGTCCTGCCCGTCAGCATCTTCGACAACGTTGCTTATGGTCCCAAGGTCCACGGCACGACCGACAAGGAGACCGTCAGCCGGATCGTCGAAGAAGCCCTGCAGAGAGCGTATCTTTGGGAGGAGGTCAAGGACCGCCTGCAAGAGCCGGCCGTACGTCTCTCCGGCGGCCAGCAGCAGCGGCTGTGCATCGCCAGGACCCTGGCCGTCGGGCCCGAGGTCATCCTGTACGATGAGCCCTGCTCCGGCCTCGATCCCATCTCCACGGCCAAAGTCGAGGACGCCATGCAGCAGTTGAAGCGGGACTACACGCAGATCCTCGTCACGAACAACACCAAGCAGGCCTCGCGCGTCAGCGAGCGATGCGCGTTCTTCCTGATGGGCGAGCTGGTCGAGATCGGCCTGACGAACGACCTGTTCACCATCCCCAAGGACAAACGCACGGACGATTACATCACCGGCAGATTCGGATAATATGGAACGCGAAACCAAGATCCAGACCGACAATCTGAACCTGTACTATGGGACCTTCCAGGCCCTGATCGACGTGAACATCAAGATTCCGGCCCGGAACATCACGGCGATCATCGGCCCTTCCGGCTGCGGCAAGTCCACCCTGCTGCGCTGCTTCAACCGGATGAACGACCTCGTCGAGAATACCCGTGTGGAGGGACGGATCGTCATCGACAGCGAGAACATCCTCGCGCCGGAGACGGACCTGATCGCCCTGCGCCGCAAGGTCGGCATGGTCTTCCAGCGGCCCAACGTCTTCTCCCTGTCGATCTACAACAACCTCAAGTTCGGCCTGCGCATCCACGACATGCTCAGCCGCAAAGACGAGATCATGCAGGCGATTCGGGAGGGCATCGAGCACGTCGGGCTCTGGGACGACCTCAAAGACAAGCTCAAGAAGAACGCCCATTCCCTGACGCTGGAGCAGCAGCAGCGGCTGTGCATCGCCCGCGTGCTGATCCTCAGGCCCGATATTATCCTGCTCGATGAGCCTTGTTCGGCCCTCGACCCCATTTCGACGCTGCGGATCGAGGAGTTGCTTCGTGTGCTTCGGCGAGACTACACTTTGGTCATCGTGACGCACAACATGCAGCAGGCCGCCCGTGTTTCCGATTTCACGGGCTTCATGTACCTCGGCAAGCTTATCGAGTTAGCCAACACAGACAAGATTTTCACGAACCCGGCAGAGCAACTGACCGAAGACTATATTAAAGGATCCTTTGGGTAATGGATGATTGATAATGGATTATTGATGATTGCCAATGGAGGGTGGACAGGGCAATAATCAATCATCCATCATCAATGGAGTCAGCCATGGCAAGAGAAGGTTTTCATAGACGGATCAAAGAGCTCGAACAAGATGTCCTGCAGTTGGGCGACCTGGTAATCACGGCGATCAACCGCTCGGTCGAGGCGTTGAAGAACCTCGACGCCAGGGAGGCCAAGCGGGTCGTTGACAATGACGCCCAGGTCAACAAGAAACGTTGGGCCCTGGAGGACAAGTGCGTGGATCTGATCGCGACGCAACAGCCGGTGGCGTCGGACCTGCGCGAGATCATCGCGGTCCTGAGCATCGTCCGCGACCTGGAGCGGATCGGCGACTACGCCGAAGGCATCGGCAAGATCGTCCTCATGCATGGCGATCAGCCGCTGATCAAGCCACTGGTCTACATCCCGCAGATGGCGGAGAAGGCCGTCAGCATGCTCCGCAGGAGTCTCGACGCCTTCGTCAAGCGCGACGCCAAGCTGGCCCGCGAGATCTGCGCCGAGGATGACGCCGTCGATATGCTCTATGACCAGGCCTATCACGACATGCTGTCGCGGATGATCGAGAACCCCTCGGTCATCACGCGAGCGACGTACCTGATCTGGGCCTCTCACAACGTCGAGCGAATTGCCGACCGGGCGACGAACATCGCCGAGAGCGTCGTCTATCTCGTCACCGGCACCCCCGGCGAGATGCAGGTCTCACGGTACTGACCCATCTCACGGGACCAGGTCAGGCTCCCATTTCTCGGCATGCGGCGCCGGCTTGCCCTCAAGCAAGGCCGCGAAGGCCGGCAGCGCCTTGCGGGCGTCGCCGACGGGGTAGTAGAACGCGTCCCAGTTGTCGCTGTCCTCGCCGTCATGGTTGGGAATCACGTAGTCGAACCGCCACGCCTGCTGGAGCTCGACGTAGGCGCCGGCGGCTCGGATTTCGATGTTCTCCAAGTCTTTGAGCGACAGGATGCCCTTGTGCCTTGCGGTACGCCGCAGGAGCTTTCGGCGCATCATATCCGTCAGCAGGGCTGATAAGGAAGCCGTCCGCCCGGCCGCTTTGAATTCCAATACCTCCTCCCGCGATAGCGGCGAGAGGAAAACGCTCAGTACCGACGTGCCGCGCTCGCGGACAAAGTCGAGCAGCCCGGAGCCGATGAACGGGTTGCCCTCGAAGATCACATCCGAGGCCGCCAGTTTGCTTTCGAGCTCGCGGCCGTCCAGCGCCTGCAAGTCGCCGCGAACCTCAAAGATGGTGAATCCCTCCCGCTTGCGAAGCCCCTCGATGTACTCCCGGCTGCGAAAGTGATAGTCCACCCCGTCCGCCTCCCCCGGCCGGGCGGATCGGCTGTCATAGAGCACGATCTTCGCAAGTCTGCCCGCCACCTGCGGGTAAAACCTTGCCAGCGCCGCCCGAAGCGGCCCCTTCCCCACGCACGACGGCCCCGACAGTACCACCAATCGTCCCATGCACGTGGTATTAGACCAACTCAGCCCCGCAATCAAGGAAAAACAAGGATGGCAACAAAAGTACGGAGAAATGGGTGATGAAGGAATCGAACCTTCAACCGCCGCATTAAGAGTGCGATGCTCTACCGATTGAGCTAATCACCCAGGCAGCAATCCGGCTTCGCCGGATGCATGGCCGGCCGGCATTGCTGTGCAAGCCTAAACCATAAGTGTACAGCAATTTGGACGCGATTACAAGAGGTTTATACGGATTCTGAGGGATTCTTGTGCCGCGTTTATGCGGCCCAAGCATACTTACGCTCGCGTAAGCATGGCGTCTCGCGGGATGGCGAATTCGTGCGCCCGGGGTGGATCATCAGGGCAGGTCGATGATATAGTCGCGGACTGTGCTGAGGGTGCGGCGGCCTTTGCTGCAGGAGATTGCGATGCGGACGGCAGCCCGGTCGGTCTGCACTTGCGTGATCTTAACGGTCAGGCCGGCGTTTGGGGCATCGAACGCCTCGGTGCTTAGCTCAACGGGCTCACCGACGGCGGCAGCACCATTGGCGGCGATGTTCGCCCGTGCCCAGGCCAGGCCGCTGGCGACCAGGTTGCGCTCGACCGCCTGCAGCCAGGCGGTGTCGGCGTGGAAGAGCATCGCATTGGATCCTCCGGCCAGGACGAACAGGATCGTGCCCATCAACGCCAATGCGACAATGACAAACGTCAGAAGGAAGCCCTTGTTGTTTCGCGTTCTCATCGAACCTCGCGCCCCTTTCCGGCCCCATTGACGAAGAAGACCTGCGAGTTGGCGAGCCTTTTGCGAAGCAGGTCGGCGAACTGCTGCTGCACGTGCGAGTGCATCTCGACGGCGTATGCCCTGCCGTCCCGCGTCCACGGCTGCCACGCAATCACCGCGTTGGGCATCCTCCAAACGCGCTGGCCATTCGGATCGGCGGCTCCCTGCCCTTTCAGGAGCGTCCGCACAGCGCGGCCATCCTCGAACCGGTAGCAGATCACGACATCCGGCCGGCCTACGAGTAACGTGCGCTCGTTGGCGAGTGTGTCGCCGAACCGCTCGGGCAGCCCGACTGCCTCATCCACGTCCCGCCGGACCTGCCCCAGCATGTCGAGCATCGTCGTGCTCTGCTGGACGACTCGCGTCTCTCGCGGGATGTCCTGAATGAAAGTCGCGAATATCCTGCTGATCACCACCAACATGAGCGGGGCGATCGTGATGACGAGGAGCATCTCGACCAGTGTGAACGCTTTTCGCATCAGCTCTGCCCTCCTTTCGCGACGGCCGGCCCGGGCTGGATGTAGCGCACGAGGCGGACCTTGACCTCTCTCGCGGCGGCCGTGACCTGCACCAGCTCCAGGCCGGCCCACGGCCCATTCGCGGCCGAGCGGTCTACCGTGACGTTCACATGCGGCCACAGGCGCTGTAGCTCCTGCTCCTCGATGGGCGAGCCGGTCGCCGTGATACTGTCGAGCTGCGCCGTCGCGGCGGCCAGGCATCGCTGGCGCGCCCACTGGTACTGATTGAACTTCGAGAACCCGTTCATCGAGGCCGCCAGGATCATGATGATCAGGCCCAGCAGCACGATGCTGGTCAGGAAGTCCGCCAGGAAGAACCCTTTATGTCGCGTATTCCTCATAGATCATGCCTCACTATGGATACACATTCGCGATGTTTTGCGACAGCGTCGCCATGAGGGCCGAGAAGACCGCAAAGACGACGAATCCCACGGTGGCGCCGAGCATAATGATTCCCACCGGCCAGAGGATGAACCTCGCGAGATTCACGCGATAGCTGTAGTTGGACCGGTAATGGGCATCGAGCATTTCGAGCACCGCCGGCGTGTTGCCGGTTTCCGCGCCGCCATCGAACGCCCAGGCCAGGGCATGGCCCAATCCGCAGCGGCGGGCGGAGTCGCCGATTGCTTCGCCTCGCTCGACAAGCTGGAGCCAGCGCGCCAGGCGCATTCGAAAACACAGGTTGACATCCAGCCGCAGCGTGCTTCGGATCGCCTCGTTGACCGGGCAGCCGGCGTCTAGCGACATCCGCAGCACTTCCACCACCTGCACCATGGCGCGGTTGTTCTCGAACCAGTGCAGGATCGGCAAATGCCACTTGAGGGAGTCGCCAAGGCGAGAGAGCAGGTACGGCTTCTCCGGCCGCCGCCTGCGCCACGCCCCATAGATCCAGAGGCCGGAAGCACTCATGGCAATGAGACAGAGCAACAGGAACAGACCATCGCCGGACATCACAGGCTCCACGACGCGTATGAGCAGGCGCGTCGCGGCGGGCAGCTTGCCTTCGTTCGTCTCCTCCAGTATTGCTTTGAACTGAGGTATGACAAATCTCAGGAGACCCATCGTGAACAGAAAGAGAATGATGAGCATGACCACGGGATACGCCGGATGGACCGGCCGCAGCCAGGTTCTCTCCTTTGCGCGGGATTTCATGTCCGCCTCCACCGCGCGGACGGCCGCCGGAAGCTGGCCGATTCGCTCGCCCGCCGCAAGCAGGGCTAAGGCCCGCGAGGGACATTGCGGGTAACCCCGGCTGACCGCCTCGCTCAGCGAGTACCCTTTCACCATCCACGTCTTGATCCTCCGCAGGACCCTGGACGTGGCGTCGTTGCGTCCGACCGCGGCACAATCCAAGGCCATCGGCAAGGGCAGGTTCTGCCTCATGCTCGCGCCGACGGTCGAAAAAACACTCATTGCGACCGTCCGGCGGGACACCAGCCCGTAGCCGATGGACGATAGAATGATCACGACCAGCCCCAGGATGAACAGCACGGGCAGGATCGCGCCGGCCCCGATCTGGCCGAATCCCGCCAGGAGGATTCCCACCACGAGCACCAGGACGAGCCAGATCAGCACCAGCACAGCCGCACGGTGGTACCACTCCCTCGATTCGGAGGTATATGTGGAGGCGACGACGGAGACCATCGCCACCACGAACAACACGGGCGCCAGGAGGACGTTCTCCTGGTAGGAGGAAATCCAGGCGACATAGGCGAATGTCACAGCGGCCAGCGGGGCCGTGACAAAAGCGATGGCTGGCTTCTTGTATCCGACGATGCCGTAGAGGAACAGCAGGGCGAATCCAATGACTGTCAATGCGGACATCATTCACCTCATTTAGCCGCGTGCATCAGCCTGCGGAGGAGAGACTTGTGATCACCTGGATCATCGGCAGGAACACGCCCAGGATGGCGCAGGCGATGATGCCGCCGATGGTGATAATCATCATGGGCAGCAGGAACGTTTGCAGCCGGGATTGTCCCACGCGGGCCTGATCGGCGTACATCTCGCCCAGGCTGTAGAGGTTGTCTTGCAGCTCGTTTCGCTGCGCGCCGAGCTGGACGGAGTAGAGGAACAGTCTGGGCAGCATGCGGGCGCCCTGCCCCGCCTCCAGGACGTTCGCCCCTCGCTCGATCTGCTGCGCGACCAGGTCGCTCTCAAGGGTGAGTGCCTCGCTGCCGGAGGTGACGGCCCCCAGCCGCATCGCCTCCGGGATGTCACAACCGGCGCCGACCAGCAGCGCCATCGCCTCCGCCATCCGGCTCAGGATGCTGCTGTGGTACAGCCGGCCGATCACCGGCAGATTGAGGAACAATCGCTCCTTGAACCTGCGGCCGGCGGGCGAGGACGAGAGACTCACGAAAGCCGCCGCCAGGACGCCGCCAAGAACCGCGACGCCGATCCAGAACGGGATGATGTTCTCGGCGATGCCAAAAATCGCGGCCGTAACTGGATTCAGGTGGCCCGCCACCATCTCCTCGATGACGGTGCGGAACTGGGGAATCACGAACCGGAAGACGCCCGTGACGATGATGGCTCCCAGGACGAGGATCACGGCGGGATAGCTCGTGGCCTCGAAGACGATCCGGCGGGTCTGGCCGGCCAACTCCAGGTGGCGATTGAGGCTCGTGAGCATCTCGCTGAGGCGGCCCGTTTCAACCCCTGCCTTGAGGATCCGCCCGTAGAGCGGCGGGAAGTGCTTCTCCCTTTTCTGGAACGCCTCCTCCAAAGGCACACCGGCCTCCAAATCGGCCGCGATATCCTCGACGAGCTGCCGCATCGCCGTCGAGGAGACATCCTGCGCCAACTCGCGAAGGCCCCGTTCCAGCGGGATTCCGGCCCGCGTGATCGAGGCCAACTGCTGATTGAACAGGAGAAACTCGTTGCGGCCGATGGCCGTGCGGGGCTGGTCCTGCCGGGCCTTCTCCAGCGTATTGACGAGCAGGCCCATCCCGGCAAGCTGCCCGCTGGCTTCATCCGGCGAGCCCGCCTCGATGGTGCCCTTCATCAGCCGTCCTGCCGACGTCAGTGCATCATACCTGAAAATCGCCATATCTGGCTCCTCACTTGCCCATAGTCAGTTCGTATCGGACAGCATCCTCGCCAATGCAAGCACCCAATTCATCCGGTTCATGCGCACTTGTTCCCGCTCCTTTCAATCGCCACGCTTGGGGTCATGGCTTGATACATCGCCATCGGAGGCGATCCCACAGGCTTTGTGCAGCTCGGTCCGGGTGGTGATGCCCGCCTCGACCAGGCGATTGCCATCGGCGAGGATGGTCGCGTGGCCCTTGATTTTGAGCAGGGCTTCGAGCTCATCGAGGTCGGCCTTGGCGAGGATGGCCTTGCGCAAGTCGCTATCCAGGCGGACCATCTCAGCGATGAGGACGCGGCCGTGATAGCCCGTGCCGAAGCACGATTCACAGCCGACCGGCTCGAACTGGTCGTCACCGCCCTGCTTTCTGCATTTTTCGCAAAGCCTTCGGACGAGCCTTTGACTGACCACCGCGGATATGCTCGACGTCACCTGGTAAGGCTCGACGCCCATCTCCAGCAGTCGCAGCAATGCGCCCGCCGGACTGCCGCTGTGCATCGTGCTCATGAGCAGGTGACCCGTCAGCCCCGCCTCAATCGCGATCCGGGCCGTTTCCGCGTCGCGGATCTCGCCGATCATCAGGACCTGCGGGTCCTGCCGCAGCAGCGAGCGGAGAGCCGTCGGGAAGGTCATCTGCCCGTGCGGCGTGATCGGCACCTGCGTCACGCCCTCGATCCGGATTTCCACCGGGTCCTCCAGCGTCACGATGCTCTTGCCCGGCAGGGTCTCGACAATGTGCCGGAGCAAGGCGGCCAAGCTCGTGCTCTTGCCGCTGCCCGCAGGACCGGTGACCAGCAGGACGCCCTGGTTCTGCACCGCGATGCCCTTGAGCAACGACTCGATATGCGGGGCGAATCCGAGGCGGTCGAGCGACAGCAACTCCTGGTTCCGATAGAACAGTCGCACGACGGCCCGCTGGCCATGGATGGTCGGGAAGATGGCCAGACGGACATCGGTGACCTTATCGGATGGGTTGCCGGACAGCTCCAGCCGGCCTTCCTGCGGCACGTCGTTGCGGTATGTAAGCAGGCCGCCTAGTACCTTCAGTCGGGCGATCATGTTGTCAGCCATCGCTGCCGGCAGACTCTCGACCGGGTTCAGCACCCCATCCAGCCGGTATTTCACCTTCAGCTCGGACCCCATCGGCTCAAAATGGATGTCGCTGGCCCCGGAGGCGACGGCCTTTCTGAGCAACTCATCCACGATACCGACCACATCCTGAGCCTCAGGCGATGCTTTCGGGTGATGATTCCTGCGCGTTTGTGCACTCATAAGACACAGCTATAGTATTTCGTTCGCGCAGCCCCATCGGGCTGTTGTACCTATCCTAAGACGTGCGGGACCGGCGGCTGTTAATCAGAATGAGTTTTTTTCATCTCCGGCGGCATTTTGTGTTAACATAACGGGCGACGGACCGTCATATAGGGCGAAGCAAAAAGGCAACAGGACAGGGCGCCTATGTTCGGTAAGGCCGTCAGCTACGACCTCATCTGGGATTCTGCGGCATGCCAGGCTGTGGACGAGAGCCAGCGCTGGATTGTCGTCGCCATGCAGAAGTATGGGCATGAGTTGGTGACGATGCTCTGGCGAATCCTGGGCAACGAGCAGGACGTGTGCGACGCCTACCAGACCATTTTCCTGCGTCTGGCCCACCTCGAAGACAGCCGCAAACCCCGGTGGATCAAGGCCTACCTGTTCCGCACGGCCAGCAACGCAGCCATCACGATGCTGCGGGAAAGGCTGGTCGAGAAAAAGACATTGTCAAGTATGACCCAGGCGGCTGAGGAGCCGCAAGTCAGCGAGAGAGATTTCGATACGAGGCACCTGGCCGAGAGCCTCCGGCAGCATGTGGCCCAATTGCCCGAGCACCTGCGAAACGTGATCATGCTTCGCGACCTGGGGGAACTGTCGTATCCGGAAGTCGCCCGCATCCTGGGCGTTTCAGCCGGGACCGCCAGAGTCTACCGCTGCAAGGCCGTGCAACTGCTGGCCACGTGGATGAATACAGAGGACGACCAATGAGACTCCTGATACACAGGGAGAAGAGCGATTCGTGTGAAAGCAAGGCGGCGCCGGGCCGGTGCAAAAGGATCCGGCAGCGCCTGACGGATTCGGCGCGCCGCCGATTCGGCCCCGAGGCCCTGTGGGTCCAGAGGCACATGGCGGGCTGTCCCCGGTGTCAGAGGCGTCTGGCGGCGATCTCCAAGGTGGACTTGGCGCTATCGGCGATCAAATCACAGCCCCACCGGCTCGACCTGCTGATGCGTGCGAACTCCGCCGCCATGCGAATGCTCACTCACCAGTTGCGCGAGGCCGCCCAGGCCCGCCGGCTCGACGAGGCCAAGCCGGAGCCCTGCCTCATGGAAAGATGCGGCAGGTACCGCGGCGCTGTCACGAACGTGGCGGCGTGCGTGGCCATCCTGTTCCTTACCAAGGCCGGAATCTTCTCCTCCTTCGACAAGGCCCGCACCCGGGGCCAGGCGGTCATGAAGCAGTACTACACCGCTCAGGCCGGCGAGGACTTGGCCGGCGAAGTCTTCAAATCGTGAGACATACCCGTGGCGCCGGTCCCGTCACGCACACGACGACCGCACCTGTGCCGCTTTATCGGACAATCCGGCACTTCCGCCGGATTGCGAGGAAAAAAACCACCGGCTGTCCCGCCTCCGCATTATCGGCACTTAGACAACAAATCAGTAGTGCCGAGGTGGCATCGGCCAGCGCAAGCGTGCCGATGGTTTGCCTATCCGCCATCGCCAAGGCCTTCGGCCTTGCCGCTGCCGCCCGGAGTCCAGAGACATGGGATTCAAGTACCCGATTGTCATAGGAGGGTCGCTGCAATTGACGCTGCTACACAGTTGTCGCGCCTGTGTTGCCCCGCGAGAGCCTCGGTCGCGGCCTATATAACCTCTCAGATGCGGACGTTTGGCCCCAGCCGGGCATTTTCTATACTTTGGTAAGCGGTTGGTGCGGGTGTTCCCGTGCCATGACCAGGGCGCTGGAGTTGCGCATGCGTAAGCATGGTCCGGCCTTGATGGCAACCACGGCCATGCGTGTGCGGGCACCGCGAACGTTCGGGCAAAGTCTGAGCTTGGCGCCCGGCGGCTTGCGCCGCGTCGAGCTTTTTCTCAACCGGCGCAGCGCCTGAGCCGAAAATGTAGTGAAGAATCAGGTTATCTAATGTTTGCAGATTGCTGCTGAATCATGCTGAAGAAGTGTGCGATACTTGGCGTGGCCGTCCTACTCGTCGGTGGCCTTGCGCTCGGATGGCTCATCAGGGAGACGCGGAGCGAAGAGGCACAGACGCGCCATCTGAGGACAAAATCCACGATCAGGCCCGAGGAGTACTTGAACAAGTACGGCCGCTGGCACCTGTTGAGTCCCGAGGAACAGACCCGGCTGGTGCTTGAGATGGACAAGGACCGTCAGGGCAAGACCCGCCAGCAGTTCGCCGAGGAGCAGCAGGCCAGGCTCAGGGTGGACATCGAGAAGCTCGCCGCCGGTCAGGTCAGTTCGGGGGAAATCGCCGACTTTCTCTACGGCCCGGGCTGGGAAGAGGAGGTCCGCAAATACAAGAAACTCCAGGAGCAGAAGGAAATCGCGCACACGACGTCGATCGTCTGCATCTCCATCGGCGGGACGATCCTGGGCGGGTGCTGTGCGATCTGGCTCGTGTACGCTCTCGTGCGGCTGGTGCGTGCGATCCGTGCCTGGCGGTCGCGGCCGGAAGAGCCGACGCCGGCCCCGCGAGAAACCCCGGAATTGACAGAGATTCCCGCTGAAGTCCCCGTCGAGGTTTCCAGTGCTGCACCAGCCGGACCGACGGGCAAATCACGCGGCCTGTCCCCGCTGCCGCCGTCCAACAACCCATCGGAATCGAGCCCTCAAAGCCTGCACGAAGAGGGATTCCTGCCGCGCACACTGGGCGCCTATACCACAACGAGGCGCCCCACCCTGATGGTGCGCAAGGCCCCGGAGGAGAACCCCACGGCCATCCTGATGTCCGATGGGCCATCGAACCAGGAATGGTCCCCGGACATGCAGTGGTCGGTCAGCTCGGTACGCGACGGCGCCTATGAGGATACTGTCAAGGCCCCACAGTTCAGCCGGCAGCCGGCAGTCTGCACGCTGGAACAAGAGGAACGCATGCCAGATTCGCCAAACGGTCTGAAAGAACACGCGGAAGACCTGCAGAAACAACTGGCCGAGTTCAAAGAGGTGGCCCAGAGCGTCCAGCAGGCCACGCGAGAACAGTCCGAGCCGCTCAGCAGCACCCTCAAAGAGCTGGCCCAACAGGTCTCGGCGATCCGCGATTACGCCGCCTCGCAGCAGGACCGCGTCGAGAAGCTTCAGGACGGCTATGACTGGGGCATCATCCGGACCTTCTGCCTGCGGGTGATCCGCTGCCTCGACAATGTCGAGAAACGGATCGAAGACCTTGGCCAGGACGACGAGGCCACCGCCCATCTCGAAGAAATTCGCGACGAGTTGCTCTTTGCCCTGGAATCCAGCGGCGTGGAGCGGTTTGAGCCCGAGATCAACGGCGATTATCGGGGCCTGGAGAAGCTCGCCGAGGCCGTCAAGGAAAAACAACCGTCCAACAAGCCGGAGCACGCGGGCAGGATCGCAAAAGTCCTGCGTCCCGGCTATCGATATATGATTGATGATGACAACTTCAAGATCGTCCGAACGGCACAAGTGAAGCTGTTCGGCTGAGTGGCGTCAGGAGCACTGCTCGTGACACGAAGTACGCCGAAAGGCACTACCTAGGAGAGTTTTATGGCCAACATCGTCGGCATAGATCTGGGAACCACCTTCTCCTCTCTGGCGATGCTCAACTCCATCGGCAAGCCCGAAATCGTTCCAAACGCGGACGGAGACCGACTCACTCCGTCCGCCATCTTCTTCGATGAAGAGAATCCGGAGATGATCCGCATAGGGATCGAGGCGCTCAATTCGCGCTATCTGAATCCCTCGCGTGCCGTCCGCTGGATCAAGCGTCACATTGGCACCGATTACAAGGTGAACATTGACGGCAGGGACTGGACCCCGACGGAACTGTCAGCGATGATTCTCAAGAAGCTGTGGCAGGATTGCTCCGCCCAGTGCGGGGAGATTCGCGACGCCGTGATCTCCGTGCCCGCCCACTTCGACGAGGTTCGCCGCAAGGCCGTCATGGACGCCGGGTCGGCCGCCGGGTTCAATGTCATCGGCATCATCAATGAGCCGGTGGCGGCCGCCCTGTGCTACGCCACGACACGCGAGGTCGCCGGCAAGGTCCTCGCCTATGATCTCGGCGGCGGCACCTTCGACGTCACGATCATGGACGTCAAAGGGCTCCAGATGGACATCATCTGCTCCCAGGGCGACCACGCCCTCGGCGGCATCGACTTCGACCGCAAGGTCCTCGAGATCCTCCAAAAGCTGTACAAGGACCAGTTCAACGCGGAGCTGATCACCACAGAGGAGGAAAAGGCCAAGTACGAGGATGAGGCGGAGGACGTCAAGAAGACGTTGTCGCGACGGCCAGCGGCCAAGAAGATGCTCTACGGCCAGGCCGGCAATCTGCGCGTCGAGATTCCCCGCGAGATGTTCGAGGAAGCGATCACCCCGCTCGTGGCCCGGGCCGACATGCTCGTGGAGGTCGCGCTGGAGGAGGCGGGCCTGAAGCCCTCGGACATCACTACGGTCCTGCTCGTCGGCGGAAGCACGCGCGTGCCGCTGGTGCGCAGCCATCTCGAGGAGATCTTCGGCTTCCCGCCGGAGGTGGGCGTGAACGTGGATGAGTGCGTCGCGCTGGGCGCGGCGCTGCACGCCGGGCTGGTCATGATCCGCGAGAAGCCGGACGAGGTGCCGCAGGGCATCGCCGCCGGCCTCAAGGACATCACCCTGACGGACGTCTGCAACCACAGCTACGGCACGCTCTGCGCCCCGATCGACAAGGAGACCGGCCAGCGCATCATCCAGAACAAGATCATCCTGAAGAAGAACACGCCTCTGCCCTGCGAGGCCTCTCAAACCTTCTACACCGTGTCGGAGGGCCAGAAGCGCGTGGAAGTGACGGTCACCCAGGGCGAGGACGCGGACCCGTCGTACGTCAACAAGATCGCCACGCACAGCTTTGACCTGCCGCCCGACCGGCCGGCGGAGCGGCCCATCAAGGTGACCTACAGCTACGATCTGAACCAGAGAATGCATTGCCGATTCGAGGACCTCGAGTCCGGCCGAATCCTCGAGGTCGATTTCTCTCTGGGCCAGGACGGGGGCGTCGCCGGCAGCAGCGCGAACCAGAAAGCGAAGGAGTTGCAGCCGTTCAAAGTCCAGTAGGTCGTGCGTCGCCGCCAGGCCTGCCTTCGCGTAGACGGGGGATGGCCGCGCTGCAAAGGACGAGCGTCTTGCCCGGGACTTGGGGGCAGATAGCCTGCGAATACGCATATGCATATCATCCCGACAAGTGTTGGTTCACTGATTCGCCGAGTGTGGTCGGCCGTGCGAGGCAACGGAGACTCCGCCCCGACCGCCGGCCACGGCTGCGACGGGCTGCGCAGGTGCCTCGAACAGATCGGGCGTCCCATCGGGATGCACCGCGAGGCGGACGTCTCCGCCGACGTGTACACGCCGGTCGATCCCACGGTGCTCAACGCACGCGTGCGGATCGGACGCCAGGCCGACGGCGACTCCTGGCGGTCCACTCTCATTGTCGAAATCTGCGGAACGATCGAAGCTCCCGATGACGATCATGAGGTCCGCCTGCAGGTGTCGCTGAGCGATGTCACCGACAGCACGGTCCCGCCGCTGCCCATCCTGAACCGTCCGAAGAACGGGCCGCTGCAAGCCTCCTCCCTGTTCGTCCATCAAAGCGCCATGGGCAAGCTCTGCCATCGGACGACCTCCCTGGCGGACTGGACGGTCGTCGCACAGCTTTCCCCGGAATGGTTCGTGCTGCCCCGCCAGGGCAGCCGACGGCTGCAAAGCGACGTCGCCATCCTCTCGCAGGCGAGAGGACAACGCCTCGCGTCCGCTCGCTGCGTCATAGGCTTCGAGAATCTGGAGATTGGATATCTCGATATTGAGGACAATATCCAGCGGGCCAAGACCCTGGCGGTGGGTCTGGCCTTCAGCGTGGCGGCGGCAGACAACGAGCTGCCCGAGTCCGAGGTCCTCGTGATCGAGGGATGGGTGCGCACCAATTTCGGCGCGGGTCAGGCCTCGGCCGCCGCCCGAGGCGAGCTCGATCGCGCCCTGCAGAAAACGACCGCCTTCTTCCGCAAGGGCGGACGGCTCAACATCCAGGAGATCTGCCGCGAGATCGTCGAGATCGCTCCGATGATCGGCAGGATCGAGATCATGGACTTGTGCCTGAGGGTCGCCGGCGCCAAGGGTCAGGTGACCGCCGCCGAGATGCTGCTCCTGAAGGACCTGGCGGCCTGCCTCGTGATCGACCGGACGCGGCTTCGCGCGATGGTCGAGAAGATCCTGCCCGTGCACATGCACACCAGCCAGGACACCGAGATGATCCTCGGCGTCACCAAGGAGATGAGCGAGGACGAGGCCCGCCACCAGTTGAACCGCGAGTACGCCAAGTGGAGCTCCCGCGTGATCAGCTCCGATCCCGCGATCCGCACACAGGCCGACCAGATGCTCAACCTCCTGGCCAACGCCCGCACCCAGTTCGTCACCTTCAAGCCCGCCCGCCAAAACGCTTGACGATCAATCCTTCGGCGTCGGGAACAGCTTCTTGAGTTCCTCGACGGAGGGCCGGCGGCCGTATTCGCAGAGCTCGAAGGCCTCGGCGTACGTGACCTTTTCCGCCTTGTCCTGTCCGTAAAGCTCGACGAGCTTCTCGCGATACCGTTTGGCCACGCCGCCGTCACGGCCGGCCTGACGCTCGTACTGCTGCTTGCGCCGCTGCTCGCGCCCCGCCGGATCGTCCGGGATCGGCACCACCTTCTCGAAGTTCCCGGTCGCCCACAGCGATTCGATCTGAGACTCGAGCGTCCAGATCGCGCCGGTCTTCTTCTCGAAGACGCTGTCGATGGGCACGACGATGTCCGGCGAGAATGGGTTGGGCTTCTGGAAGCCGTCCGAGAGGTATAGGAACACGGGGTTGCGGGACAGTTGCGGGACATCCGGGCAGTAGTGCGCCACCGTCACCATGTACGCCGCATCCTGCATCAGGACGCCCGTGTAGCGGTGGTCGGGATGGTAGTCGTTCGGCCGGTGTCCCATGACGATGTCGGCCTTCCACTGGCGGATCAGGCGGACGAACCACTTGCGGTTCTCCAGCGTGGGCATCAGCTCGCCGTCGTGGATGTCGAGCACTTCGCTCTCGATACCGAGGACCTCGGCGGCCTTCTTGACCTCCGCGGTTCGGCGTTTGGCCAGTGGGCCCCCCGCCATCGCGGCATGACCGATGTCGCCATTGGTCACCGAGACGAACTTGACGTGGTGGCCCTGGGCCGCCCAGAGCGCCGCCGTGCCCCCCGCCTTGAGCTCGCAATCGTCCGGATGGGCCCCGAAGACGATGATGTGCAGCTTCCCGTCATCGCCCGGGGCCGCCCCGGCCTGCCCGCCGGCAGTGAACGTGGACACAAGCAGCAGGACCCCGGCAAGGGCAACCAGCCGGATACACGCTTTCAACAGACGCTCTCTGGACCTCATGCTTTACCTCCTTAGACAGATTCTGACGGGCGTTTCTCATCTAAACGTATTTCCAGGCCATATTGTCACATGGAACGTCACATCCGGCAAGTATTGTGGCACAATATATGGGGTGCAAGCTTGGAACGCCGTCAGCGAACCAATGGGATCGGGGGGGTCGCCAAGAAGGGCACTGCCGATGGCGTGAGGGGACGGGGGGCAAGCATCCCTGACGGAACAGACCGTCAAAAAAAAGTGGATTGAGGCTTGACCTCAGGATGCCCGTGTGGTATAAATTAAGATGAAATCGGACCATGGGTGTGGCCTGCGAAAACCCAAAGCACGGTTATCCGATCCGTACGGTGGAGTACGTGATGCGGAGGAAGGAGACTCTGCGATGGCGTTCGATGCCGTAGACGTATTTCGTACATCCCGACCTGGCATATCATGAGGAGTGTTTGCAGAAAGGAGGTGATACTCTCTCTGGGACGAAACTGCGCAGCCAGTGTCTGAGCACAGGAAGTACCTTTCGCGGTTTCCATGGGGAAACCGGCCCCGCACGGAAGATCAAGTCACCTTGTCTTCGTGTCGATAATGGGGAAACGTTCGGTTCTCGGCGTGCGCCGGGACGCGTAGCATGGATCCCTTTTTGAAGGAGGGACATTATGAGTAAAAAGTTGTGTTACCTTGTGGCATTCCTTGTCATTTTGGGACTGGTGGTTCCCGCCATGGCCCAACCGGGCAAGGGCTTCATTCTGGTCGAGCGGTATCAGGGCGGAGGCATCGACTACAACCTCGACAACCTCAAGAACAACTCCAACTATCCCAACAATCCAGCATCGAGTTTCTGGGACAACGACTACGATCAGCCGGACATCGGGTCCAACGACTACTGGGGTGAGCGCTATCGTGGATATCTGAGCCCGCCCCAGACCGGCGATTATACGTTCTGGATCGCCAGCGACGATGACAGCGAGTTCTATCTGAGCACCGACGACAAGCCGGCCAACATCAAGCTGATCTGCAGCGTCGAAGGCTGGACTGGATACCAGAACTTCGCCGGCACGGAAGGCGCTCCCGGCAGCAACCAGAAGTCCAAGACGACCGTCAAGCTGGAGGTGGGCAAGCGGTATTACACCGAGGCCATGTTCTCGGACGGCACCGGCGGCGGCCATATGAGCGTCGCCTGGGGCGGCCCGGGCATTGGCGCCGGCCCCATCGTGATCGCCGGCAAGTACCTGTCCGCCTGGATCCGCGACCCGGAGCCGATGTTCCAGGCCCAGAATCCCAGTCCCGCCGATGGCGCGACGGGCGTGCTGATGCCGATGGTCACAATACTGACGTGGACAAAGGGCGTCACCGCCGCATTGCACGACGTGTACTTCGGGACCGATCCAAACCCGCCGAAGGTGGGCCGCCAGGGATATGAAACGTTCTTCAGTATGGTTCCGTTGACCCCGGGCACGACCTACTACTGGAAGGTCGATGAAGTCGAAGCCAGCGGGACGATCCACCAAGGCAAGGTCTGGAGCTTCACGGCCGCGCCGCTGTCCGCCTTCGCACCCACCCCGCGCAACGGCGACAAGTGGATTGACCCGGACGGCGATTTGGCTTGGCAGGGTGGAACCAACGCTCTGTCCCACGATGTGTACTTCGGCACCGACAGGAACGCCGTGGCCAATCGCGATCCCAGCGTGAAGAAGGGCGATAAGTTGGCGGTTCCCCTGCTCGAACTGCCCGCTCTGCAACAGGGCACTGTCTATTACTGGCTGGTGGATGAATACGACACCGCCGACGTGAAGCATGAAGGAGAAGTCTGGAGCTTCACCACCAACACCCCCGGCGGCGGCGCCAAGGCCGAGTACTTCCGCAACATAACCGTCTCCGGCGCTCCGTTCCTGACCCAGATCGAGACGGAAATCAACCATAGCTGGGGTGATCCAGGTGGTCCGGCCCCCGGCGTAGACGACAACTTCTCCGCCCGCTGGACGGCGGACCTCGAGATCGCCATTGCCGATGCGTACACGTTCATCGCCACCAGCGATGACGGCGTGCGTCTGTGGCTCAACGATCAGCAGATTGTCGATACATGGTGGGATCGAGGCACGACCGATTCGGTCACCGCGCCGCAATCGCTCCAGCCGGGTATCTACTCGCTCCGCATGGAGTACTATGAGGCCGGCGGCGGCGCCGTGGCCCAGTTGTCCTGGCAGAGCCCGAATTTCGCTCGCCAGATCATCCCGGCCGGTCCGCTGCAGCCTCCGGTCCGTGCCAAACCCGTCAATCCGCAGAGCGGCGATGTCAATGTTCCGCAGGACGTGACGCTGATGTGGTCCGCCGGCGAGAAGGCCGTTTCGCACGATGTGTACTTTGGCACGGATGAAGCGGCGGTCGCCGCGGCTACACCGGCAGATGCCGCTATCTTCCAGGGCAACCAGGCACTGGATAAGAACACCTTTGCCCCCGGTGCTTTGGAATGGAACAAGACCTATTACTGGAAAGTGGACGAAGTCAATACCGCCAGCGCGGACAGCCCGTGGAAGGGCTCCGTCTGGAAGTTCACCACCGCCGACTTCCTCGTCGTCGATGACTTCGAGAGTTACACGGATGAGGTGGAAGGCCGTATCTTCCAGACCTGGATCGATGGCTGGGGCTTCACTGAGCCCGCGCCGGGCAATCCGGGCAACGGCACCGGCGCGACAGTCGGCTACATCGACCCGCCGTTTGCCGAGAACAGCATTGTCAAGAACGGCGGCCAGTCCATGCCGCTGGGCTACAACAACGCCGACAGCCCGAACTACTCTGAGACCGAGCGGACGTTTGCATCGCCTCAGAACTGGACGGTCAACGGCGTCAACACCCTGAGCCTGCAAGTCCGAGGCTATCCGCAAGCGACCAGCGTACCGGTCACCGAGACCGGCGGCAAGATGAGTCTGACCGGCAGTGGCGCCGACATCTGGGGTGCCAGCGATCAGTTCACCTATGCCTACAAGACCCTTAGCGGCGACGCCACCATCGTGGCCAAGGTCACCAGCAACGGCACAGGCTCAGACGCCTGGGCCAAGGGCGGCGTGATGATTCGCGACAGCCTCAACGGTGACTCGGCTAGTGCGCAAATGGTCATGACAGGCGGCAACGGCAATGGAGGTGCTTTCCAGAATCGCGCGACGGCCGGTCTGGATATGGGCGCGAACGACGCCACGTCGAACACCACGGTGAGCACGGTGATTGCACCGCCGTACTGGGTCAAGCTCGAGCGTATCGGCGATACATTCAATGCCTATACGTCGCCTGATGGCAGCGCCTGGACGATGTTGGCCTCGGCGGATGTGGTCATGACAGCTCCAGTGTACATCGGAATCTGTGTGACCGCGCACTTTGCCACGGAGCAGCGGACATTCCAGTTCGAGGGCATCAAGACCACAGGCAGCGTCACCGGCGCGTGGCAAGGCGCCGAGATCATGAGCCCGCTGTACAACAGCCCGCAGGACCTGTATGTTGCTATTCAGGACAGCACGAACAAGGTGGCTGTCGTGAAAGATGCAACAGCGGTGAACTCCGCGACGTGGGTTGAGGTGCAAATGCCGCTGAGCAGCTTTACCGGCGTGAGCATGACGAAGGTCAAGAAGATCTTCATCGGCGTCGGCGACCGGACCAATCCGGTGGCGGACGGCACGGGTATGCTGTTCGTCGATGACATCCGCGTGATCAAGCAATGAGGATTTATGATTTACGATTGATGATTTATGATTGGCTGTCGCCTTCCGGGCGGCAAATCGTAAATAGTAAATCGTGAATAGCGAATCCGAAGGCGTTCATCGCAGAGTCAAGAACAAGGGGCCTGAATCCCTCGGGATTCAGGCCCCTTTCGCATGCGCCGGCGCGCTCTTGTTCAGACTCACTACGCGAGGTATCATAGTGGGCCGACGGCCTTGGGATGTGGCCCGGGGCCCATGATCGGCCATGCCAGGATCAAGTCCGGAGAAAGGAGAACATCATGAGAGTCAAATCGAGGGTGGCGAAACCCGCCGGGTATCTGCTTGCAGTTGTGCTCTTGCTGGGCGCCACCGCCTATGCGGCGAAGGAGAAGTTCTCGGTCCACGACAAGGAGCGTCCGCACCCGCCGGTTGTCAAGTCGGAAGCTTACGGGCAGCCGCCATCGGATGCGATTGTCCTGTTCAACGGCAAGGACCTGTCGAAGTGGAGGAGCGATAGAGGAGGAGGCGAGGCAAAATGGACCATCGTGGACAATGATTACATGGTCGTCCCGCCGAAGGCCGGCGGCATCCGTACCGAGCAGACCTTTGGCAACTGTCAGTTGCACATCGAGTGGAGGACCCCGGAAGGCGTGCCCGCGAAGGTGACGGACCAGAGCCGCAGCAACAGCGGGGTGTCCTTCATGGGGCGCTACGAGGTCCAGGTGCTCGACTCCTACACGGACGACAACTACACGACGAACAAGACCTACGCCGACGGCCAGGCCGCCGCGATCTATGGCTCCCACCCGCCGATGGTCAACGCCTGCCGCAAGCCGGGCGAATGGCAGACGTATGACATTGCCTTCGTGAAGCCGCTGTTCGACGGCAACGGAACCTGCATCCGCAAGGCCCGCATCACCGTCTTCCACAACGGCGTGTGCGTGCACAACAACATCGAGATCGAGGGCACGACCTCGCACAAGGTGAAGGCCGCCTACAAACCGCACGGTGACGGCCCAATCGGCCTGCAGGACCACGGCAATCCCCTTGCGTTCCGCAACATCTGGATTCGCCCGCTGCCGGAGCAGCCATACTTGATTGAGTAGAACCGCAAACACAGGACCGCTGGTCTAACCATTTGGCGACGTCCCACATTCTTGAGATTGGCCCTGTGCAAGTTACGCAGACGGGTGGCAGTGTCAAGGCCGAAGGCCTTGGCGATGGCGAATGGGCAAACCATCGCCAAGCTCCTCTGAAAATGCGCCGGATGGAAAAGGATGTAAAGTTGGCCAAGCCTTGCATTGGCCGAGACTTACGCAAATGTGGCCGACTAACAGCATTTTCATCCTCTTCTGGTGGGCCGAAGGCCCATGAAGGGCTGCGCTTGACGATGCCACCCGG
>Ga0214473_10001028_pt1 | contig 37823 bp, 38 predicted proteins | sample RVTome_7_FD_203509 | JGI IMG/M metagenome (GOLD analysis project Ga0214473, IMG submission 203509) | Soil microbial communities from uranium-contaminated site in the Upper Colorado River Basin, Wyoming, United States - RVT98D197 | ecosystem: Environmental > Terrestrial > Soil > Contaminated >...
ATGGCATCTGGTGCCTTTATTCCTTCCTCTGCTCGCAAGTCAGAGGCTTTTTGAGCTACCTCTAACCCCATTTCATAAAAGGTAAGGTTTGGAAAAGTGGCCAAGTAATATTCGTAATCACGAACTACATTTATAAGGCCTTCGGCTTTTGGTTTAACAAGAATCTCCATCAATGTTAAATAAGATGTAATTCCCTTATTTGCTCCCTTTTCCAAGGCATTGAATATAATTTCTGTCAAGGGAGAATAGCGAGGATGGTCCTCAAGATGATAGATGAAGATAGAGGAATCCAAACCTATGAGAGGGTGATTTTTTAGGAAATCTTGGAGGCGTTTCATTTTTCTTCCCAGGCCTCTCTTTCCTTCCTAACATATTCATTAGCATCTACTCCTTGCCAGACTGACCGATGGAGCCCTCGCAAATGTTTTGTGTAGTTTTTCGGTTTCGGCTTCAGGATAAGACTATCTTTTTCTACATCGAGGATTAACTGATCCCCTGGTCCAATGGCTAACTTCTTGCGAGCGACCTTGGGAATAGCAATTTGGTTTTTACTACTCAGGGTGACCATTGTTTTCATAAAAAATCTCCTTTTCCAAAATCTATTTTATTTTTTATCATAAAGTAAAGCACTAGTCAAGATCGTTTTACCCCGTTAGAAATAATGCCCCGTTTCTCCCTCCAGGCCGGCGGCTGCAGCGGGGTTACATTTCAGATCAATTCCGGCTGGGTTTAATGCCCCGCTGGAATTTCTAACGGGGTTTACTCCAATGATAAAACTACCAATGAGATTTAAGCTATTGAAAGAGCCTTATTTTTTTGATACATTATGCCCGGTATGAATGATATTGACCAACTGTTGCCCAAAGAAATCCGCACCCTCATCCGACAGGGAAAGTGGGACAAACCCACCGCGGGACTGGCCATGGGGTATGCCCAGGCCAATCTGGTCATTCTGCCGGAGAAATATGCTTTTGATTTCCTCCTCTTCTGTCAGAGGAATCCGAAACCCTGTCCCCTGCTGGAGGTTCTGGAACCGGGGAAGTTCCGGACAGAATTTTTATCCCAGGACGCTGATATCCGGACCGATATTCCCCGTTACAACATCTATCGAAAAGGCAAGTTGGAAACCACCGTCAAAGAGATCAAAAGAATTTGGAAGTCTGATTTCGTGACCTTCCTTCTGGGTTGCAGTTTTTCTTTCGAGGAGGCATTGCTCCGGGCGAACGTTCCTGTCTGGCATATCGAAGAGAAAAAGAATGTCCCGATGTTTATATCTAACATACGCTGCCACCCTGCTGGTGTTTTCCATGGACCCATGGTGGTTACGATGAGACCCATTCCTCCGGACAAGGTGAGCCGGGCAGTTCAGATCACTTCCCGTTATGCCTCGGTCCATGGAGCGCCTGTCCATATTGGTGACCCTTCAAAGATTGGGATAAAAAATCTCAGGAAACCGGACTTTGGAGATCCGGTGACTATTAAAAAAGATGAAGTTCCGGTCTTCTGGGCGTGCGGTGTCACGCCGCAGGTTGTTGTGATGGAGGCCAAACCCGATCTCTGCATCACCCACACTCCCGGACATATGTTTATCTCCGACCTGCTCAACGAAGAGTTGGCCAGCCTTTAACGATTGTCTAAATCCCTCCCCGCCTCCCTTTGCCCTCCGGGTCAGAGACCGCTCTGGGTTGGAGACCAAAGGGAGGAGAAAATATTGGAAATCAATTTCGGTTATCAGGTATAATTTCACTCGATGATGTTCAGCCATCACTTTCTCAACGGGAGGAGTCTTTAATGGATAAGAACGAAATCTATGAGAAATATCAAAAATATTTAGCCCCTTGTGTGACTCACTATTATCAAGAACCCCTAATCGTAGATCGAGGCAAGGGAAAGTATCTCTATGACATCGATGGGAAGGAGTATCTCGATTTTTTCGGAGGGATCGTCACGATCAGCGTGGGCCATTGTGACGAGGAGATCACTGAAAAGACCTGTGAGCAGATGAGGAGGCTTCAGCATACCTCGACGCTTTATCCTACCCTTCCCGCCATTTCCCTTGCGGAAAAACTGGCGCAGATCACTCCGGGAAGATTGCAGAAGTCATTCTTCACCAGCAGTGGAACAGAGGCCGTTGAGACCGCTGTCCTCATCGCCCAGCTTTATACGAAAAGCAATGAAGTCATTGCCCTTCGGCATTGCTACAGCGGATCGTCTCTTCTGACGATGAACATGACCGGACATCAGAAATGGCGTCTCGGAGGAAGCTCCGTCCCGGGCATCAAACATGCCCATAATGCCTACTGCTTCAGATGCACCTTCGGAAAAGAGTATCCCGATTGCGATCTCGAATGTGCGAAGGATGTGAAGGAATTGATTGAAACAACTACCTCGGGCCAGCCTGCCGCCTTCATCGCCGAACCCATTCAGGGTGTGGGAGGGTTCATCACTCCGCCGAAGGAATATTTCAGAGAGGTCGTCTCCGTCGTGAAGCGCTACGGAGGACTCTTCATCTGCGATGAAGTTCAAACAGGTTGGGGAAGAACAGGGGGGAGGATGTTCGGGATCGAACACTGGGGGGTGGAGCCGGATATCATGGTCATGGCAAAGGGGGCGGCCAATGGCTCCCCTGTTGGGATCACCATTGCTACGCCAGAGGTAGCAGAGGGACTTAAAGGTTCTCACCTCTCCACCTTCGGCGGAAATCCGGTGACTGCCACGGCGGTCTTAGCCACCATCGATGCCATTGAGAAGAGAGGGCTGGTTCAGAATGCCGAGCAGATGGGTCAATTCTTAAGAGACCGACTGGAAGGGTTGAAAGAGAAGTTCCGAATCATCGGTGAGGTCCGGGGAATGGGTTTAATTCAGGGCATGGAGATCGTTAAAGAGGAGAAAGAACCTGCTCCGGATCTGGTCAATGAGATCTTTGAAGAGACAAAGAAAGAAGGGCTTCTCATCGGAAGAGGCGGTTTATACGGGAACGTCATACGGATCACACCCCCGCTGACGATTGAGAAGGGTGAAATTATTAAGGCGGTTCAGGTTCTGGACCGGGTTTTTGAGAAGGTTTCTTCCTCCAGGGCGGTTTGACAATCGGAGGGAACTTCAGATAATATTTCTATCGCCCCCTCACCCATCCCCTCTCCCCGTTAGGGAGAGGGATGGAGTAAGGGGAGGAAAATATCGAAGAGGATAAAGATGAAAAGGTTTCTATTTCTGTGCTCAATTCTTATCGTTATTACTCTTTTTACTTCAATCACCTACGCCCAACCCAAGCCGGTCTATGGAGGGTCGCTCACCATCGCCCAGGGCGTTGAGCCTCCTGGCCTGGATCCGACCACGGCAACCTCTGCCGCCATTCCGAGGGTTGTCTATGGCAACGTGTTGGAAGGTCTGGTCAGGATCGAGCGGGATGGAAAGATCGTTCCGGCCCTGGCAAGGGAATATAATATCTCCAAAGATGGAAAGGAATATACCTTCATCCTTAAAAAAGGCGTCAAGTTCCACGACGGGAAACCCTTCGATGCGGAAGATGTGAAGTTCACCTTTGAGAGATTGATGGATCCGAAAACGAACATCCCGAACATCAAATATTATCGGGATATTGAATCGGTAGAGGTCGTGGACAGCCACACCGTAAAGTTCAAATTGAAGAATGTGAACTCGATGTTTCTCTTCAATCTGGCCAGGCCGGACTCTATTATCATCAACAAACAGACAGCGGATCGACTGAAGACCGCGCCGGTGGGCACAGGACCCTTTAAATTTGTCGAATGGATTCGTGGAGATCGGGTCATCCTTGCAAAATTTGAGGAGTATCATCGGAAGGGGTTCCCTTATCTTGATAAAGTCACTTTCAAATTCATTGGAGATCCGAGCGCCCAGATTGCCAGCCTCAAGGCGGGGGATGTTGATGTGATCGGTTACGACGTGAGTCCGGAGAATGCACTCCTTCTTGAGAAGGACCCGAAGTTCAAAGTCCTCAATGGCTATACAACCACAGAGGTCATTCTCTCGACCAACCAAACGAGGAAGCCTTTCGATGATGTGCGTGTCCGCAGGGCCATGGCCCATGCCATTGACCGAAGCGCCCTCATCAAAGGGGTGATGTCAGGTTATGGCGTTCCTATCGGAAGCCACATGGATCCTGGCAATCCTTACTACATCGATCTCACATCGGTCTATCCCTACAATCCTACAAAAGCCAAACAGCTTCTCGTAGAGGCGGGTTATCCGAACGGGTTTGAGGCTGTGATTAAACTGCCCGAACGGTTTGCCTATGCGAAGCGAAGCGGAGAGATCATTACGGATATGCTTTCTCAGGTTGGCATTCGTTTGAAGATCGAATTGACGGAATGGGGACAGTGGATCGATCGGGTCTTCAGAAATGCCGATTTCGATCTGACCGTCATCGGCCATGCGGAGCCGTTTGACATCGATATCTATGCTAATCCGAAATACTACTTCCGTTACGACAACCCAAAATTCCAGGAGATGCTTAAAAAGGCGGAGATGGAGCCTGATCCGAAACTAAGGAGAGATCTCTATGTTGCTCTACAGAAGATGATCACCGAGGATGCGGTCAACGGGTTCCTATTTGTTTTGCCCAGCCTTCCCACGATGAAGAAAGAGGTGATGAACTGGTGGAAGGACTATCCCATGACCTGCCAGGACGTCACGGAGGTGTGGATACAGAAGTAATAATTATTGCGGATTGCGGATTGGAAAAATCAACATCTAAAATCGGAAATCTGAAATGACTCATAGGCCTGAGGTATTCCTTTTAAGACTTCAGGCCTTTTCTTTCAAAGATGATAACTTATTTACTCAAACGGACCCTCATCCTCTTTCTGACGCTGCTTCTTGTCTCGATCGCCATCTTTGCTGTCCTCATGGTCATCCCGGGCGATCCGGCCCAGATCATTTTGGGCATCCACGCCACACCTGAGACGCTCCGGAATTTAAGACATCAAATGGGACTGGATCGTCCCGTGATCATCCAGTACCTTCACTACATGAAAAATCTGGCCCTTGGAGACCTGGGTCGATCCATCACATATGATGTCCCCATCCATTCACTGATCCTCTCTCGTCTTCAGGTAACGATCCCGCTGGCGATCCTTTCATTGATCTTCGCTGTTTCGATCTCCATTCCCATGGGAATCTACTCCTCATTGCATCGGAACCGACCGGGAGATTATGGTATCATGGTTTTTTCCCAGGTCGGTCTGGCTGTGCCTGCCTTCTGGGCGGGGATTCTCCTGATCCTTCTCTTTGCAGTCACGCTTCACTGGTTGCCTGCGGGTGGATTCCATGCCTGGCAGACTGATCCGATAAAGGCGTTGCGCTCCCTTCTTCTCCCTGCTTTTTCACTGGGTTTTGTGAGGGCCGCAGTCCTCACACGGATGACTCGATCCGCGATGCTTGAAGTCCTTGGTGAAGATTATATCCGGACAGCAAGGAGCAAGGGCCTTCCGAAAAGGATGGTTGTTTACAAGCATGCCTTCCGAAATGCGATCATCCCGGTTGTAACGATCATCGGGCTTCAGGCCGGCGACCTTTTAGCCGGAGCGATCATCATTGAGAACGTCTTCCACCTTCCTGGAGTGGGGAGACTGGTTTTCGAAGCGATCGGCCAGAGGGACCTACCGGTAATCCAGGGAGTTATTCTTCTGATCGCCGTGATGATTGTGGTGATCAATTTTGTGATCGATGTGGCCTATCGATATCTCGATCCAAGGATACGGTATGAGTAGTGTTATGGGATATTGCCAATGGGGAATAGTCAGATGAGCCTTCGTCGTCCATTTCGAAACATCAACTTTACGATCGGATTTTTCATCACTTTGATCATTCTTCTAACTGCCCTTCTCACCTTCGTCTTTACTCCCTTTGATCCGAACCGGATGAACCTCTCCGAACGATTTCAGGCTCCGAACCAAACCCACTATCTGGGAACGGATCAATACGGAAGGGATATCCTGAGCCGGGTGATGAAGGGAGCGGTCAATTCGATCATCGTGGGTCTGGTTGCGGTTTCCATCGGCATGGGATTTGGCATCCTCCTCGGCTCCATTGCGGCCTTTTATAGACGGTGGATGGATGAACTCATCATGAGGATCTCGGATGTGCTCTACGGGTTTCCGGCTGTGCTGAGCGCCATTCTCATCACCTCGATTCTGGGGCCTGGGACGATCAACAGCATGATCGCCATCGGGATCTTCAACATTCCCATCTTTGCGAGGTTGACCCGTGCGACCTCACTCTCCATCTGGGAAAGGGATTATGTGACCTCAGCCAGAGCCATCGGCAGAAGCGATGCAGGGATCATCTGGAAATATATCCTTCCCAATATCCTCTCCTCTCTCATCGTTCAGGGAACGGTCCAGTTTGCTATTGCGATCCTTGCGGAGGCTGGCCTGAGCTATCTTGGGCTGGGGACTCAGCCTCCTCATGCGAGCTGGGGAAGGATGCTCAACGAGGCCCAGACGTTTATGGGAACCTCTCCTTACTTAGCCATCTTTCCGGGATGTGCCATCGCCTTGGCTGTTTTGGGATTTAATCTCCTCGGAGATGGATTGAGAGATATGCTCGACCCGAAGCTGTCAAGAATTCAGAGGGGCATATAAAAAGAATGCAAACTGCGGAGCGCATAGCAATGAAGGGATCAAATAGTTACTTAGTCTAATAGTCTTTAGTCTCGTAGTCTTTTAGTCGACTATAAGACTATACGACTATATGACTTCCGAGCGGGAATTGCAGTGTAAGGGAGGAAACTGCCATTGAAGATCGATCAGGTACTGAAAAGCATCAAAAGAGAGGAATTGATCCAGCTCACACAGGAGCTTATTAAAATTCCGAGCGTCAGGCGTCAAGACCGGGGAGGCGAGGAGAAAGTTGCCCTCTTCGTTGCCCGTCTATTGGAGGAGATGGGGCTCGATGTGGTCATCGAAGAGGTGGAGCCAGGTTCTCCGAATGTCATCGGAATCCTACAGGGGCAGGGGGACGGGCCCTGCCTGATGTTCGAATGCCACACCGACGTTGTCACAGAGGGCGAAGGTTCGGAATGGAAATATGATCCCTTTGAGGGGAGGTTGGTGGGGAATCGAATTTACGGAAGAGGAGCCTGCGATACAAAGGGAAATTTAGCGGCAGCACTAAAAGCCATCGAAGCGATCTGCCGATCGGGCATCTCTTTTAAGGGTAAGATTCTCCTGGGCATTCTGGTCGATGAGGAAGGGCTGATGAGAGGGGTGAAGCATTTTATCCGCAATGGGTGGGCCAACAATGTGAATGCGGCCATCATCTGTGAGCCGGTGGACAACCATCTCTGCATCACACAGAAGGGAGCGCTTCGCGTTGAATTGATCACAACGGGGAAGATGAGCCACGGGGCCATGCCCCTGGCCGGATTCAATCCCATCCCTCCTATGGTATCCATCCTTGAAAAGATGAAACATCTGGAAGAAGAGGAGATCGAAAGGCTGGGAAAGGACGCTTTCCTGGGATACCCCAGCATCACTCCAACCGTGCTCCATGCCCCTGTGAAGGGGGAGCCTCAGCTCAATGTTGTCCCCCATCAGTGCAGGGCGCTGCTTGACATCCGGACCATCCCGGGCCAGTCCCATGAGGCATTGAAGAAGCAGTTAGAGGATATGGTTAAACAGGAGGAGAGATCAATCTGTGAAAGCCTCCAGTCCGGTTCTTTCAGAGAGATCAGAGAGAGCCTTGAGAAGGGGCTCTCAAAAGGAATCCCCTTTCAGGCCTCGCTCAATATATTTGAAGACCGTCCCTGGACGAAGACCTCTCGAGAGGAGGCGGTGGTTCAGGCGGTTTCGAGGGCGTACCGTGTTGTCACCGGAGAAGAGCCGATTTATGACGGTGTGCCCGGGGCGACGGATGGGACTTTCCTCACGGCATGGGCAGGAATCCCGGTCGTCACCCTGGGTGCGGGGAAGCGGATGATTCCCCACCAGAAGGATGAATGGGTCTCGGTGGAGGATCTCTGTTTAACGGCCAAAATTTATGCGGCCAGCGCCCTCGAATTTTTGACCATAAGATGATGTTTCAATTTTCCGCCAATTCATTTCCGCCTTTTCATGACTTTTTTCTTTAAGGAAACGGAAGGCTTCACCGGGGAATTAAAATTTTATGAATTTATGGACGCCCCATTCCCATAAAGAACGTGTACCACATACTATCTAGGCCAACCTAACTTCTTTTAAATGCTATATTGCAAGACCTGCCCTCTCCAGCGACATACCCGGAGCCTTTCTCTCCAATAAATATTTTTGCTTGACAATTAAAAATATTTAAAATAAGATTTGGTACAAAACAAGACAAGTAAGCCTTGCAAGTTTAAGGGGAATTAACTATAATATGAATGAGAATAGGTTATAGCCACCCGCAAGGTTTCGACCTTGCGGCGCGGGGCCTCTGGAAAGAGGCCCTTGCTTTTTGATGCAAAAGGTCCGAACTTTTATTTATATCGACGGTTTTAATTTTTATTATGGATCGCTCAAGGATACCACAAATAAGTGGTTAGATTTTAAGAAATTCTTTGAAAGTGTTTTAGATCCAAAACACTCCATTTTATCGATAAAATATTTTACCGCATTGGTTTCATCTCCTCCCAACGATCCACAAAAAACCACCCGGCAACAAGTTTACCTCAGGGCTCTTAAAACATACATTCCGGAAATCGAAGTTTATTTCGGTCACTTTCTTAGCAATCCAATTCGTGCCCCTTTGGTAAATCCTACACCAACCCAAAAATTTGCAGATGTGATTAAAACGGAAGAAAAAGGATCTGATGTTAATTTGGCCGTTCATTTACTCAACGATGCCTGGCTAAACAAATATGACTGTGCGATTGTGGTATCCAATGATAGCGATCTTGCTGAATCTATGCGGCTTGTAAGAGAACAACACAATAAGATGATGGGATTATTTGTTCCTGGTTTTCCAAAAGATAGAAGTATATCGCGAGAATTGAAACGTTATGCAGCTTTTGTTAGGCCCATAAGACCCGAAACTCTAAAGATCTCTCAACTTCCTGATCCGATACCCGGAACCCATATTCACAAACCAAAATCTTGGTAAATGTTTGATGAAGCGGTTTGCCCTTCAGTCGGCAGGTGCGGCATTCGCTGGACTATTTCTCTTCTTTTTTGTTTAGACGCGGAAGGAATCAACGGGGAAATCTTAGCCAACTTTTTTACGGATGCCACCTCTTCGTCGCACGCTCTGCATGAACATCCCCAAGGTTCTCTGAAGGAAACTTCATTTCAAAGAAGAAATACTATATTACTGATGCCTGCCCTCAAAGTCTTATGACTTGTTTCACATTTCAAGGCACCTTTTCATCTGCATTTACAAGAAAGCCATTCCTGATTCGGCAAGAAACCTGGCTACTGGTCCCCTTCTCAGCAAGTGGTGACAGAACTGGTTGTCATACGTTTTCAGGCAGGCATAGCAGGCAGTTTCTTCGTCGCACGCCTGGCAATGGGCCATCAAGCTGTGCGTTTCCTTGAGAACAGCGACAAGATTATCGCCAATACGCCGCACATGCCCCGCTCCTCCAGGAATGTTGTCATAGAGTACAATTGCCGGGGGGAGAGATCGCTCGCCATAGGGATACAGGCATCCGTTAATGTCGTCTCGCTCAATCCCGAGGACTTCGCTTGCCCCCTGCAAAAGAGCGTAAAGAAGAGACCACCACAGCGACCTTTCCGGATCGTGACGACGATCGGCGATGAAACGCAGTTCGAGGACATCGGATAAGAACTCGTGCCCCAGGTGCCGTGACTCAAGGATACCATTGCATGGTTTGTCGAAGGCGTTTTTATGATTTCGAGTTCTATTCTTTGGTCTAAGTGGTGCTGGTTCGGCGTACCCACATGATTGGCAAATGAGAAAACCTCTATTGGCGATACCGCTGTTCACCACAGCGAGTTTTCCTTGCCGGGAAAAACGCACAAATACCCCCCCACGTAGCCTTCTTCTCGTTTTACGACAACAACATAACCGATTTTCTGGCTGCTTTCAGTGTCGCGAGTTGGCTCCCTTGTCTATCCTCCTTTCCTCAATCCGTCGAGTTTGAATGGCATTGATTCTTTTCAAAAGGCGTTGACGAAGGTCAAAGATACTCATTTGAATGAGTCCTCTTTACCGGAAGGCAAAATGATCTATTGATTTTGGTACGAGTTTACCAGATTGGGAGAAAAAATCAACAGGATTGAAGGTTTGAGTGAGCGGCTATTCTTCGAGGCTTTCTTCTGAGCTTGAGGTCATTTCTTCTTCCATGGCCCCCTCTACCATCTGGTCTACATCCTCCCCCATGTCTTCGCCCATCTCCTTGCCCATGCGCTTCATCCATTTAGCCATGCTCTTCGGATCCTTTTCATCGATGTCTCCCCATTTCGATGGATCAGCCAGGCTCTCCATTCTGCTCTCCTCGGAGTGGATCACCCTCACCCTGGAGAGGACTCTCATCATCTTTTTACTGTTGCATCGTTTGCATTGGGGTGTAAACTTCTCATCGGTTCGGATCAGGAGAAACTCGGATATCTTTCCGCATTCTTTGCAACGATACTCATAGATGGGCATATCGGTTTTCCCTCTTTGTCCTGACGAAAAAAAAGAAATAGAAGAGATTGAGGGCTCCTGTGAAAGAGAGGCAGAGAAACATGATGGGATAATTGGTCAACTGCAAGACGATGCCCATGATCACCGCTCCCATGCCTGCCCCGAAATCGGAAAGGGCCATATAAGTGCCAATGGCTGGTCCGTGAGAGGGACCTGCGAGATCGATGGCATGGGCCACCAGGGTTGGATAAAAAAAGGCGTTTCCCAATCCCCAGATCACGGCAACGAGGATGAACATGGGGAGATTTGTGGAAAAGGCGAGAAGGGCCATGGCAATGATCTGTGCGGCCAGACAGGGGAGAAGGATTTTCTCCCTTTCATAGAGATCGAGTATCTTTCCGCCCAGGCCACGCGCAAGGATAAGGGTGATGGCTAAGGCGCCGAAGAAGAGGCCGGGATTGGAGACTCCGTGAAGGATCGAATAGAGCGGAAAGAAAGCGGTTACCGCACCCCAGATGAGGCTTCCCATGAAAGCCATGATCGCCGGAGGAAGGGCTTCCCGGCTCAGGAGGGGTTGATCTTTGATAGATCGGCTATCCGATGAGTCGATCTTCTCACTCCTTAATTTAAGAGTGATGAAGAGGGAGCCAAGGGATAGCCCTGCACAGACAAGAAAGAGTATGGGGAAATCAAAATGATTGATAAGGGCCATTCCAAAAGCGGGAGCCAGGGCAAAGGCGATGTTGATGGCTAAATAGAAATAGCTGAGACTCTGTCCCCTGTGGGCCAATGGACTGATCCGTGCAACCAGGGTGAAAGAAGCGGTTGCAAAGAGCGCCAATCCGATGCCCTGGAAAATTCGGACAACTAAAAAAGGCCAGAAGGGTTTTGCAATCAGGTAACCCGCCGAGGAGAGGGCGAAGAGAAGGGCCCCGGCGATCATAAATTCCCTCTCACGACCTTTGAGAAGGGCCCTCCCCACAAAAGGCCTGAGAATGAGCGAGGAAACACTGAGCGCTCCGATCAGGATCCCGATCCCTGCTTCCGTCGCCCCCAATCTGGAGAGGTAGATGGGAATGGTGGGGATGAGTATGAAGAAGACGGAGGAGAAGGCGGCCTGGGCAAAGAAACTGAGAATAAAATCGCGGGTCAATATTTTCCGGGCTGTCATCACCTCTTTATCTTATTTGATCGAAGGCTCCGTGTAAAGGACTTTTGAAATTCCCCCTCCGGGAGATCAAGTTCATATTGACAGTGACTCGATTTCTATTGATAATTCAGTAGAGTTTTAAAAAATAATGGATTGGAAGGAGGCTCATTCATGGCAAATCCGGAGAAGGTAATCTTAAAAATTGTCTCAGTGAAGGGAACCTGTGCAGCCGGACATCATGTGGGTCAGGAATTTGACTTGAGCAAGGACTTTATCCTGGGATTATCCGGAGACCCACGGGCCATCTGTCCTGCCGCATTTAATGCGATCTTCCCCTCGTGGCGGGTGCTCCGGCATGGAGGGGAATACCCGTGGGAAGAGGATCGGGACAAGACTACCATTGCTTGCCCCGATCCAATCAACCCCGTGGTCATGGAACTCCGGAGAGTTAAAGGATAGAGAGAATTGGGGACAGGTTCAAATTTATCATTTTTCGATGGTGTGGAGTGAGAATCCGTCCCCAATTGACCCAAAGAATTTGACACATCGATTCGGCTAAATTAAACTTCCCATCTATACCGTGGAAAAGGAGGTATTGAGAAGATGAAATATACCACCCTTCTGTTCGATGTCAAAAATCATGTGGCTCACATCACCCTTAACCGGCCGGAGGCGCTCAATGCGATCAATCTGGAATGGGCCCGGGATCTCATGTATGCCATCTTGCAATGCGATGAAGATTCCGCAGTCAGGGCGGTCGTGATCAGTGGTGCGGGAAACCATTTCTGTGCCGGCGGCGACCTCAAGGCTTTCACCTCGCAGGGTGAGAACCTGCCTTTTCATATCAAAGAGGTGACCACCTACCTCCACGCCGCCATCTCCCGGATGACACGCATGGATGCGCCCGTGATTGCCGCGGTCAACGGCTATGCGGTGGGGGCTGGAATGAGCCTTGCCCTTGCCTGCGACATTGTTCTGGCCGCCCGGTCCGCACGTTTCAGCGTGGCCTATACACGCGTGGGGCTGACGCCCGACGGAAGCATGTCCTATTTTCTTCCCCGCGCCGTCGGTCTCAAAAGGGCTCTTGAGTTGACATTAACCAACCGGATGCTCACCGCCGAGGAAGCGTTTGCATTAGGGATCGTCAGCCAGGTTGTTCCAGATGAAGAATTGCTCGCCCAGGCAAACCAGTTGGCCATGCAGCTTGCCTCGGGTCCTTCGAAATCGTTCGGAGAGGCAAAACGGCTGATGCAAACCGGATGGAATGAAACCCTCGAGACACAGATGGAGTATGAAAGCCAGACGATTGCGAGGATCACCCGTACCCCGGACACTCAGGAGGGCATCGCCGCCTTCGTCGAAAAGAGAACACCGAAATATAAAGGAGAATGAGTCTTCGATTGCAGATTGCAGATTGCGGATTGAAAAAATTGAAATCAGGACAATTCTCTTGAACTCCTTGGGGATAAATTTTAGAATAACGGCTACCGAATCAACAGAGTGAGGTCTCCACATGCAAAAAGAGGTCATCAAAGCGAACATCGTCGTCTTCATCGCCAGTTTCTGCACTCTGGTCATCGAGCTGGTGGCAGGAAGGATCATGGCTCCCTATGTGGGCGTCTCGCTCTACACCTGGACGAGCATCATCGGTGTCGTCCTGGCAGGCATCAGCATCGGAGCCTATCTGGGAGGATTGCTTGCGGATCGGTATCCTCGAACCTCCACGCTCGGCTGGCTTCTCTTTCTCTCCGGTGTAGGGGCGTTTTCGATTTCTCCCCTGACCAATCTGGTCGGAGGGGTTCATTTTGAAACCAGTTTGATGGTCCGGATCCTCCTTATCACCACGATCGTCTTCTTCGCCCCTGCCTGTATACTCGGGATGATCTCGCCCGTTGTGGTCAAACTGACTCTTAGCAACCTGGCCAAGACAGGCAATGTTGTTGGAAAGATCTATGCCTTCTCAACCCTTGGTTCCATTCTCGGGACCTTTGCCACCGGATTCTATCTCGTCTCCTGGATGGGAACGCGCCATATCCTCATCACCATGGGCATCATCCTCATCCTTTCCGGTCTGATCTTCGGAGGTTTCCTTGGAAGAAAGAGAGCAATGGCCCTCTTCTCCATCCTCCTCGCACTCATCTTTCTCGTCCTCCCCCTTGCAGGGCTTTATGGATATGCGGCCCTTAGTCCGGAAGAGATTTCAATTTCCACTTCTCCTGTCCATGCCCTCGAGATGGCCTATGGATATGCCTTCAAACCACCCCTCGATGAAGACACCTATTTTTTCAAGGAGAGCGATTACTATACGATCAAATTGAAACGGAGCATCAAAGGAAACAGCGGAAATCCTCTTGAGTCGCTCGTTCTTGACCATCTTGTCCACTCGTATACCGATTTGAAAGACCCTTTCTATCTTGAGTATGAATACATCCGGATTTACGAAGAGTTTGTGAAGTGGCAGGCGAAGAAGCGAAAGCCCTTTAAGGCCCTCTTCATCGGCGGAGGAGGATATACCATTCCCCGTTATATCGAATCGAAATATCCTGATGCAAAGATGGATGTGGTGGAGATCGATCCGGAGATAACCCAAGTGGTTCAACAGTATCTGGGCATCTCAGAAAAATCGAAGATTCGGTCCCACAATATGGACGGACGCTGGTTTGTTATGAATTGCAAGGAGAAGGGAAGTTTCGATTTCATCTTCGGAGATGCCTTCAATGACCTCTCGATCCCCTATCACCTGACGACGAAAGAATTTGCCGTGCAATTGAAGGCCCTTCTGAAGCCGGATGGATTGCTTCTGGCCAATGTGATCGACAGCCTGAAGAAGGGCGCCTTTATGCCCTCCTATATCCGAACGCTGGAAGAGGTGTTCGGAAAGGGAAATGTCCACCTCATCACCCTCAGCTCCGACTTTGACAGCATCGGGATCAGCACCTGCGTCGTGGTGGCAAGCCCGCAGAAACTCGATATGGATAACTTTGTCAAGGTGGTGAAGAAGGAGAAAGGGAAGGAGATGACCTCCTATGTCATGCCACAGGAACGATTGCAAAAGTATCTGAAGGAACGCTACTCGGTGGTCCTCACTGATGACTATGTACCTGTGGACAACCTGATCGCCCCCATCTTCGAAGAACGCTTCGGCTATCAGCGATAAGGGATTGTAGGGACGTTCGAATGGATGACAAGAAAGACTTCGTATTGGTGACGGTCTCCGGGCCGGACCGACCGGGAATCACGGCCTCCTTCAGCAGGATTCTGGTGGAGAATCAGGTCGAGATTGTCGACATCGAGCAGGCATCGCTTCAGGATTTTCTCGGCCTCTCCTTCCTCCTGGATATGAGCGGCGCAAAGCAGTCGAAGGATGGCGTTCTCAAAGACCTTCTCTTTGAAGCGAGCCGTCATGGCCTGACACTCAACTTCCGCCTCTATTCGGAGAACGAGGTGAAGGCCAGAAACAGTAAAAACCTCTTCGTCCTTACCTACTTCGGCGATACCAGGGCGCTGGCGGAGATATCAAACATCCTCGGAGAGGAGAATGCCAATATTGAGATGATCTCCAATCTCACCCGCCACTGTGCCAGTTGTGTGGAGTTGACGATCAATGTGAATGGCGTCCAGAACCTCTCGCGCCTCAAAGAGAGGGTGATTGCCAGGAGTCACGAACTCAATATCGACCTGGCCCTTCAGAAGATGGAGGCCTATCGCAAAAACAAACGAATCGTCTTCTTCGACATGGATAGCACACTGATCGACATGGAGATCATCGACGAGATGGCCGAGAGGGCAGGAGTCTTTAAGGAGGTGTCGAGGATTACGGAGAAGGCCCGGAGAGGAGATCTCGATTTCGAGGAGGCGCTCGTTCAGCGCGTGGCCCTACTCAAAGGATTGAAGGTGAAGGAACTGGAAAAGATCAGAGAAGAGATGAGGCTCTCCGAAGGGGCTGATGAACTGGTCGCAACGCTCAAACGATTGGGCTATAAATTGGGCGTGGTGAGCGGAGGATTCCACTACTTTGCCGACTATTTGAAGGATAAGATGGGTCTCGATTTTGCCTACGCCAATCAATTAGAGATAAAAAATGGAAGGTTGACGGGAAAAGTCGTGGGAAAGATCGTCGATAATACCTACAAGGCCAAGATCGTCAATGTGGTCTCCGATGCAGAAGGGGTACTTTTAGATCAAACCGTTGCCATTGGCGATGGAGCCAATGATGTGTTGATGCTGGGTCAGGCCGGTCTGGGAATTGCCTACAATGCCAGAGGAAAGCTCGATCGCGCGGCTAACATGAGCCTTGGCCAGGCCCGCCTCAAGAACATCCTTTACATTCTGGGCATCTCAGAGGAGGAGATGGATTCATGGAAGGTCTCTAACCGTCCTGTTTGAATAAAAAGACTCTTCATTTTTTTCGTTCTCCTTTGTTCATCTAAGATTCCTTAAACCGATGGGTTTAAATAACCTTGCCCCGTTTACCCCGTTAGAAATAATGCCCCGCTGCTCTGCAGTCCCGCCTGTGGCGGGATTACATTTCAGAATAATTCCGGCGGGGTTTAATGCCCCGCTGGAATTTCTAACGGGGTTTACTCACTCATTTCAGTTTTGTCCATTGTCAAGGGCTGACCCTAGCCCCTTACTCCCCCCTTAAAAATAGAACCATCCCCTTTTCATACAAGCCAGTGTCTTAATGGTTATTTTAGAAGTTCTAAAAATTCCTGGCTTGAGACAATCTTAATTCCTCGATATTCCTTTAAATCTTTTAGATGGTCGTCTTTGGAGACAATATAGTCAGCCTTCACTTTTAACGCACAAGCTAAAACATGATCGTCTCTCGGATCTCTTTCAATTACTCTTATTTTTGGTAATTTCTTTAGAACCTCTTTGGCAACTACCCTCAGAGTTGCCAAATATTCCAATGCTTCATCATCGCTATAATGATATTTTTTACGAATTCGTTCATAAGTCAGGAGGACGAGGCTGGTCTCTTCCAAAATATCTTCTGATAGATAAAGTTGATACCGGTCTTTCCCTCCAAGGAGAACCTTGGCGTTAACCCCGTCGTGTTTCAAAAAAGCACTCACCAAAATGCTGGTATCGAGGACGGTTTTGAGCATATCACTTAGACCTAACCGTCTTGATGGCGCCTAAGGCATCGCTCTCTACTTCCTTTTCAGAGATTTTGCCATGCCTTTTGCCCACTTTCGCCATGACCTGGTTAAGTTTTCTCCAGGCCTGGTTTCTGTCTACCAGGACTTTAGGTTTCAAAACTACTTTATTTTTCTCCATTTGCACTTCTAAAATGTCTCCTTCCTTAATTTCTAAAACCTTCCGCAACTCTTTCGGCATGGTGATTTGTCCGCCTCTTAACACTTTAACGAATGACATAATGATCTCCTTTTTGATGCATAGCCAGTATTTTACAGATTATGTATATCTGTAATTATGATAAGGAACTAATGATGAGGTGTCAAGAGGTTTGACGTTTCCCAGGTCTTCCAGGAAATACAGAAAGTGTCCCTGTTATTGCTGTTATTGGTTAACGGGTTAATTGAACCAGAGAACTCTCTGACCTTCCTTTGGGGAAATAGAACGCCCCCTTTTCTACTGATTTCAGTTTTGTCCATTGTCAAGGGCTGACCCCGGCCTTAATTTTTCCTTGACAGTAAATCCATATTTGCTATAATAAATTCAGTAACACTAAGTAACAACAAAGGAGTTAAGCTATGGCAAGGGTCACAAAAACCGTAACACTATCTTTACCCCCAGAAATGGATAAAAAAATCAGCGCCATGCTCAAGAAAGAAGGCAGAACCAGAAGCGAACTCTTCAGAGAAGCCCTCAGAAGATATATGGAAGAGCAGGAATGGAAAGAGATCACAAGGTATGGAAGGATGAAGGCGAAAGAAAGGGGGATTACTGAAGATCAAGTAGAAGACATTGTTGATGCTTATAGAAAGTAAAAAACCAAGAGTAGTGATAGATACAAATGTGTTTGTTTCGGGGTTAAATTTTGCCGGGAAACCAGGCGAAGTTTTAGAATTATTTGTCAAAGGGGACATAGACGTTATTATTTCCCCTTTTATTTTGTCAGAAATAGAAAGAATCCTTAGAGAAAGATTTGAATGGAGCGAAGGAAATATCCATCGTGTTTTGAATCGAATTAAGCGTCAAACAATTTTAGTGCACCCCAAACTCAAGGTCACCATTATCAAATGGAAGGATGACGACAACCGAATTTTAGAATGCGCTATTGAAGGAAAAGCCCAATACCTCATTTCTGGTGACCGAAAACACCTCTCGCCTTTGAAAGAATATCAAGGGACAAAGATACTCTCCCCTGCCGAGTTTCTAAAAGTTTTATTCCTATAGAATTGAAAAGTACCCAGTAAATAATGACGCTATCACTAAACCGCCCTAAACACACTTTTCTGTGAAATATGGGAAGTGTCCATCCAGAAAACCTTGCGGAAGCCCCCTTACTCCCCACTTGGGCCTGCTCATAGGCAGGGGGGGGTTGGGGTAGGGGTAAATAAAATTTCATAATTTCACGGACGTCCCTCATCTTCGTTCATTTTCGTTTCTTAAAACAGAGCTGTTCATGAGGAGGTGTGTCAAGATTTGGAGGATTCAAAGAAAGTATTCAATTCGAGTTCAAGTTGACGCAAAGTATTCTCACATTCTTTCACGAGTCCTGCCATTTTCTCCCATCGAAGTTCGAAAGTGTAAGCTTGGCGGAAAACGTGGCGAAAATATAAGTAACTCCGCAGGGCATCTCTAAGATGTACAGAAATCACTGCCGTCCGTTTGGAACCGGTAGATGCCATGTTATCTAAAAGCTGGCGGTGCCAAAATTCACCCGTTGGTGAATGGCCATCGAGCTCTACTGAAACACGTTTTAAGATGTTTTCAATTCCGGTATAAAAGGCGTGCAACATTGCGGCGAGAGCCGAAAGCTCGATATGATCGGGTTTGATACTTAAACACTTCCCCAAAAGAGGTTGGTGAGTTTCCAAAAGATGGTTGAGTTGCTCAATTTCAACTCCTACCTGTTTTCGAAGCTTATCCGACACTTTGTAACTCTTCCTCTTGCTTTAGATAGCGTGTGAAGGGGTTGACTTCATCTAAGTCTACCAAATCAAACGGGCGTTGGAGAATATCTCCGATTTGGCCCATAGCTTGGAAAAATTTTTCAGGAGCAAGTCCGGATACGGCCAGATCGATATCCGAATCTTCACGCAGGCCCCCCTTTACTCCTGAACCGAAAAGATACACCTCGTGAGCTCCGGCCTCTTTCAATGCCGCCGCTGCCCGTTTGATTAATTCTCTCGTTTCATCATTCATTGGATTTCGCTCCATTTCTGACCTTCCTTTTTTACATATTATCACTAAATAACGATAATTAAAAGACCCTACTCTTCCTGGGAAATAGATGTCATTGCGAGGGACACCCTCCCTGCCGGTAGGCAGGTGGGGGTGGGGAAATAATATTTCAAAATTTCACGGACGTCCCCTATTTCCTGCACATAAATCCTTAACCGGTTTGTCATTCCGGGCTTGACCCGGAATCCAGTGTTTTCCTGGATTCCTGCTTTCGCAGGAATGACGTGCTTTGTTGTGATTAATGACGCTGTTTATAACAATCCGCCGTAAAAATAAACCCGTCCCCTTTTCTATTGATTTCAGTTTTGTCCATTGTCAAGGGCTGACCCCGGCCCCTCTTTTCTAAAAATGTTTAGGACCCTTGAACATTTACTCCAAATGCAACATAGGCTGCTCCCCTCAGCTCATCGTCGCATGCCCCGTACTCATCTAAGATTTCAATGATTCTGTCGACCTGGTTCTGTGAACGCATTGGCAACGAAAGAACCTCATCAAGTTCAGGTTTCGTAAGATAGCGGTCTAAGTATTTGTATGGATCAAGCCCACGACCCATCACTGCTTGTTTGAGCATCAAATTCCACCAGGCATTCGCGTCGAATCGATTGAGTATACGTTCGTATTTTTGGTACTCGGAGAGATCGGGTTCCGAAACTCGTTTCACTTCGCTGTGAAACCAATTATGAAATTCTACAACACGAGTTCGGTACTTCTCAAAAAGAGCCTCCACGTCGATTCCGTCAGGGTGCTGACCTATGAATGCCTTTGCCAAGGGGTGCCAGTTAGAATAGTTAAGGAGTATATCTTGTTTGAGGAGAAATTGAGTGCGGTCTCCTGTTATCGACCAGTTCTTTCGCCAATCGGCTTCGATTATCCGTTGATGGTTTATACAATTTCGAAATGACTGAATGAATCTATGCATTTCGTTATTCGCGAAGGTTTCATTTACTCGCTGTTGATATACCGGCATCGAGCCCCTATCGTTTATTTTACGCGAATGCTCGACCAAAGCAATGGCGCTAGTAGCCGCCGCGAATACTCCTCTCCTGATTGCCAGTTCACGTTTGTCAAATCGCACTCGTGCAGGGCGGGTCCAGAATTCGCTTGACCGGCTCTCGATACGAAAGGCCTCAATTGAGTCGATTAGATCGGACACTGAATCAACAAATATGTCCAGTGATAGGCCAAGATCAGATAAATCGCGATGAGCCAGGAAGCCGGGATGTTCTTGGATAGCTTTCCTAGTCTCTATAAAATCTTTGTAATAGGCTTTTCGGAGGACTTCCTCACTCCACGGAAGAGGGCCAAGTTTGTAGATGCTCCTACTCCTATCGCTTCGGCACCGTGAGTAGGGAGAAACAATTCTGCCATTTTGATAATTTTTCCTCAATCTGATCTACCATCATCCTAAAAGCAAAAGCGGGAAGTTAACATTACCCATATATCACTAGAATTACTTTGTTTCTCCTTCGACAATTTGAATTTCCTCCTTTGTAAGACCATACAACTCATAAACCAGTTGATCGATTTGGTGGTCGGTGGCGTCGATCTGGCGTTGTAATCTCGTTTTGTCGTCAGGAGTTTTGGCCACAGCTAACTGTTTATGGAGTGATAGCATCTGCTCGACAAGTTTTACTATTTGGTCATGGTGGGCTTTGTTGGTGGGGTTAGAAATATTAATGGTATGGATAGGAAGGTTACGAATAAAGCGAGATTCGTAGCTGAAATAACCGCCACGCATCTGTGTGGCAGATTGGCGGATAAACCATTCCAACAATTTACTATTAAGCAGTCCCAGAATGTAATTGTGTAGGTATTCAGGCGAAACGAGAATACCATAACCACCAGCAACACCGCCCGTGAAAAAAACCTCACCTGTTTCATCCAAAGAAAAAGATGCACGAGCAGCGATGTCGGGCGTGAATATTTTGAGGAGTGACATGACTTCTAATGCCTGGGTGCGACCATAACTATACCAACGCACACCATGCATCTTGCCACCTTCACGATTTTCTAAATAGGACTTGTTGTCAACAAGGTAGGCGTATGTTAGAGGGTAGTCATTCTTAAGGGTTGATTCATCAATAAGTTCAGTAATATCTTTTTTTTGTTTCAAATAAGGAAATAGGATCAATCGATTAGTCCGCGAGAGGCAATAGCGCTTGCTATCGCCTCCCTTAATCAGGGGGTGTAACAGATTAGGTTCAAGCCAATACTCAGCGTTTTTCTCTTTAGAAAAAATCTTGACACGTTTTCCCTTCCGTTCAATCTCTTCTACAATGTAAATTTTGTCGGCGCTTGTTTTGATCCCTTGAAAAATACGTTCTGTCACATCCCCCAACTTAACTGGCATCTTGCTCAATTTATCGAGCAATTCCGCACTCTTTCCGACAGCAAAGTTCCAATCTGCGGGAGTGACTCTTGAAGAGGGAATTGTGCCATAGGTGGCTTCACCTGAACTTCGCCAAGACGTAAGGTCATCCACTTTAGTGAAATGGCATTTTTTTCTGCCTGCTTTATCAAGGAACAGTAAACAAGTGTAATTCGTTGCACCGGTAAACACCTGTTTGTCGCCGAAGTGGACGACTTCAGCGAGGTAATTGCCTTTTGATACCAACCCTCGCAACGGCTGGCCATATTGGGCATTAAAGAATTTATGAGGCAAGATAAATCCCAGCCATCCTCGTTTATTCAGCAAACCTAACCCACGCTCTACAAAAACCACGTAGATGTCATAGTTACCTTTACTTGCAGAGGCGAAGTTATTCTTATAAAGTTCTACTTCTACGGATGCCCATTCCTTCATCGTCTGGATACGGATATACGGCGGATTTCCGATCACGAGATCAAATCCCCCTCCCTTCATGATATCAGGAAATTCTTTTTGCCAGTCGAAGGGATTAATTCGATATATCTCCTCGTTTTCGAGGAAGTTCATTTGTTTGTCCTGGTAAAAATCGGGGCCAATCAGGGAGTTTCCGCATTTGATGTTGCTTCCAAGATCTGGCAAAGCCCTCTCTTTGAATAACTTCATCTGACGTTCCAGAGTGTCTTGATTTTCACCTTCCAACACTTTGAGAAGTAAACTCAGCTTGGTCACTTCCACGGCCTGCGTATCGATGTCCACACCATAGATATTGTTCAGGAGAATCCTCTTTTTCTCCTGAATGGTCAGATACCATTGACCGCCCCGACCGCGATACATTTCCTTTGGCGCAGGGCTGAAGCTCTGCGCTACATTTCCCTTTTTCGAGTGATGGGCAAGATACCAATTCAGGTGATAATCCAGGAGATATTGATAAGCTCCCAGAAGGAAAGAACCTGAACCGCAGGCCGGATCGAGGATTTTTAAAGATGCGATCTGTCTTGGGGTTTTACCTTCGCATGATTTCCCAACTGTATTCTTCACGATGTAGTCTACGATATAGGTTGGGGTGTAATAGACACCGCCGGCCTTTCTCACCTCGGGTTTCTCTTCCACCTTGGCCCGATGACCTTCTGTGAGCCGGATCACCTTTCCCAGGAACTGCTCATAGACATGGCCTAAAATATCCGTTCCCAGGACTGAGAATTCATAGGGCGATTCGGGATAGTAGAGGTTTTTAAAGATTTCTTTCAGCGGTTTGTCGTCTAATCTGAGTTCCGGGGTGAGCCGGTCTGTTTTAAAGTCGAAGAGGCCAGAGTTATATTTGTCATCGGCATGGTAGAAAATTTCCCTGAGACGGTGGTATGTATTGGCGCCGTTAAGGAGAGACTGGATCTGGCCATATTTTTCAATCCCTCGATCCTCACACATCCGGAGAAAGATGATGCGGTCAATCGTAAGCTGAACAGCAAAATTAAGTTCCTTTACGGAAAGCTTCGGGTTTCTTACGGCGATTTCTTTGGCCAGGGTTTCACGCCAGGACTCTATCTCCTTTAAGAATTCCGCATCTACCTCTGTAGTCCCCCGCTTCTGTCTCTCAGATTCCGCAAATTTATCAAAGGACCCTTTCAAGACAGATTCTTTTGATAGGAGGTTATAGATCTCTTCAAAGGAGTCGAGGTATTGAGTGTATGTATAAAACCGGACTCGTCCGATACTGGGCTTATCGCTCGGCTTTGGCCGAAGGCGGCAGTCATAGATCGCCAGCGCTTCAAAGTCTGTTAGAATGGAAATAGGGAGCTTGGCGCTCCAGGCATATCGTCTCAGTTGGTAAGCCGGGCTGGTCTGTTCCTTGATGTCAACGGAGGGCTTTTTCGTTTCGAGAAAAAACTTTCTAACACCACCCATACGAAAGCAGTAATCCGGGGCTTTAGTCGCGCCGGATACCTTTATCGCATCTTCATGGACTACATCTTTGTACTGCTCCGCATATCCTGCCTTATTGGCCACATCCCAGCCCAGGGCTTCAAAGAAGGGATCAATGAATTCTCTTCGGAGTTGGGTTTCATTGTAGGCAGGACTTCGGTAGGCTTCGATATTGCGTTCGAAGCGCTCAATAAGATCGGATATCTGTTTTAGGGCTTCTTTCATGGAAACTTTCTCCTCGCCTTTCCCTTACTATCAATTTTTAAATTTCCCTGAAACCCTGAACCGTTATTCAACTTCAGATTTCTTTTTCATGTACTCTTTTCATGATGCTCCAATATTTCCAATAAGGGATGGCCTCTACCGTAAGTTTCTCTTTGCGGTAAGCGGTTTCAGTGTCAAGCGTGACAAGAAGCGCTCTTTGCAGTTTATTTCTTTCTAAAAATTTAAAAAGGATCTTGATGTCTTCTTTGTCTATTTTCCCCTTTATCTTAATTTCAATAGGCAGGGCCTGTCTGTCCCGTGTGTGGATAATATCAATTTCTTCTTTCTGGGGGGTTTTAAGAAAAAATCGCGCCTCCAGGCTATTTACAAAAAACTGTTCTAAAATAAGAGAGAAATCGACCTGGGGATTCAGCGCCAATGTAAAAGCCGTGTTGGAGAGATAAAGACGCTTTACTTTCTTCTCGCTGGTGAGTAGATTTCGTGAATAATTGTAGAGTTTTTGTAAAAATAAAGCATACTCAAGATAGGAGATATAGTTCGAGGTGGTTCTCTGATCAATTTTCAGATCGTTGCCAAGGTTTTTATAATCGAGATAAAAACCGGGTCTTGATGCCGTGATCATTAGCAGTTTATGGAGAAGTTCTGGTAAATCGAGCTTGAAGGTTTGTGGGATATCGATAAAAATAACCCTTTCGAGCAAGCTTTCTTTGAAGTACTTTCGGAGAATAGGTTCATCGAATTCCAGAGCCTCGATGAAACCTCCTGTTCTGAGAAAACCCGTTAGATGCCGTTTTATATCCTTCTCAAAAACCTTTTCTCGGATGGGATCAATCTCTGAACCTTTGAATTCAAGATATTCATCAAAATCCAGGGGCTTCATGACAAAGTCAAAAAAACGTCCTGCCAAGCTCTCCCTTGTCTCTTTCCACATGGTTACCTGGGCGGAACCCGAAAGAAATATTTTCGTCCTCGGATTCATATCATAGAGAAGTTTTACTTTGGAAACCCAATCCTTCAGCTTCTGGATTTCATCGAGAAATATAAATACATTTTTTTTGGAAAGATCTTCACGGAGCACCTCTATCTCATACTGCTTGATCAGGTCCTCAAGGTTATATTTCATCTCGTCGAATGAAAAATATAAAATATCATAGGGACGGCTTCCCTTTTTGAGGAGATCATCTATGATCTGATACATCAGGGTGGTTTTACCGACCCTTCGTAAACCGGTGAACAATAACATCTGTCGTTTATCTAAATATCCATTAATCTCACTAAAGATCTTCCTTTTTTTTCCCAAAAGTTCGGAAGGGACCTTGCCATCCTTCCACCAGGGATTGAAATTGTATAAATCCATTTACGCTCCAATGTCATTAGATTTTAATTTCAAGTACATTGTAAGCCCATATCTTAATAATAGCAATGGCCAATATTCTCCCCTGCCTATCGGTTGCTGCAGGCAGAGGGGACAGGCGTCAAGGATGAGAGGTAACGAGTTGCCGGCAATATATATTTCTGGGAAATATAGGAGGGTATAAGACTGGGTATTTGACAAACCCGCCCAAAGAAGATAATTTGGGGGCGATGAAGGAAATCGTTGAAGTCGCTGTCGGGCTTCCTGTTTCAAAGACTTTCCATTACCTCATCCCGGAGAAAATGAGGGGGACTCTTCAGGTGGGGATGAGGGTGCTTGTCCCTTTCAAAGGGAGGAAGGTGACCGGTTTTTGCCTCGACCTTCTCGATCAGCCACCCAAAGGGATTGAAGAGAAGTTGCGCGAGGTGGAGGACCTTTTAGATGAAGCGCCCCTTATCGATCCGCAGATGCTCCGTTTCTGCCGCTGGATTTCCGACTATTACCTCTATCCCCTGGGTGAGGTCATCAAGACAGGGCTTCCGCCAGGACTCCATCGGAAGAGCGAACTGATTTTAAGTCTGACAGATGACGGATTGAAAGCCCTTATCCGGGAGAGTTTAGAGCCGGTTCCGGAGAAGGTTCTGAGGGAGATCGAAAGGTGCGGGAAGATCTCTTTGAAGAGGGTGTTGAAGATTTTTCCTGGCGAGATCTCCAGGCCACAGCTCTTTTCCTTGAAGAGAAAGGGTCTCCTTAATATTGAGGCAGAATTAGAAGGCAAGGAAGTCAGGCCGAAATTTGAGAGGATCGTCCGTTATGAGGGAGGAGAGTCTCTTCATCCGGTCTCAAAAAAGGAGTCAGAGATCCTGAGATGGGTTGAGGAGAGAGGAGAGATCTCTTATCCCGAACTTAGTAAGATATTCAAATCTCCTTCAAAACCCGTCCATTCTCTTCAAGAAAAGGGGCTCCTCTCCATCGCCCACCGTGAAGTCTGCCGAGACCTCTCGGTCCAATCCGAACTCAAACCCTATCCGAAACCCGAACTCACTCCGGATCAGAAAAAAGCGCTCGGAGAGATACTGAAAGGAATCGATTCGAAACGATTCGCCCCTTTTCTCATCCACGGGGTCACAGGAAGCGGAAAGACGGAGGTTTATCTTAGGGCGATTGAAGAAGTTTTAAAGCACGGCAGGGAGGCGATCGCCCTCGTCCCTGAGATCTCGCTGACGCCTCAACTCCTCTCCCGATTCAAGGACCGCTTTGGGGAGAACCTTGCCCTGCTCCACAGCGGACTCGGAAGAGGAGAACGCTATGACCAGTGGAGGAAGATCTGGAGGGGAGAGGTGAAGATCGCCCTTGGGGCCCGCTCCGCCATCTTTGCCCCCTTTAAGAATGTGGGGATCGTCGTTGTGGATGAAGAACATGATCCCTCCTATAAACAGGAGGAGAAGTTGAAGTATCATGCGAGAGATATTGCTGTGGTGAGGGCCAAGGAATCGGAGGCCACGCTTCTGTTGGGATCAGCCACCCCGTCACTCGAATCGTTCTACAATGCTGAGAGAGGGAAGTTCCGTCTGTTAACCCTTCCGGAGAGGATCGGAAGAAAACCCCTTCCGAAAGCGGAGGTGGTGGATATGAAAAATGAGAAGGGTCTCCTCTCAGAGAAGTTGAAGGCGGCCCTTCGGAAAAATATCGAGGAGAAGAGACAGAGCCTGCTCTTCCTCAATCGAAGGGGTTTTGCAAACTTCATCCTCTGCCCGGAATGTGGCTTCACCTTCAAGTGTCCCAACTGCAGTGTCACGCTGACTTACCATCTGAGAAATCGTTCCCTCCAATGCCACTATTGTGATTATCGAATCAAAGCGCCGGGAGACTGTCCGAAATGTGGAGGGCACCGGCTCCGGGGAATGGGAATCGGAACGGAGCGTTTGGAACAGGAGATTAAAGACTTGTTCCCCGGGATAGAAGTGGGAAGGATGGACCGTGATACGACCTCGCGCAAGCATTCCCATCAACAGATCCTGAAGGGGCTGGAGTCCGGGAAGACAGACATCTTAGTAGGAACGCAGATGATTGTCAAAGGCCATGACTTTCCCAATGTGACCTTTGTGGGTGTGATCTCTGCGGACACTTCGCTGCACTTCCCTGATTTCCGGTCGAGCGAAAGGACCTTCCAGCTCCTCACACAGGTGGCAGGGAGGGCGGGCAGAGGAGAGGCGCTCGGAGAGGTGGTGATCCAGACCTTTAACCCAGATCATAACAGTATCCTGAGGGCAAAGGATCATGACTTTGATGGATTCTATCGAGAGGAGATCGGGTTCAGACAAGCCCTGGAATATCCTCCCTTCTCAAGGTTGATCAATTTCAGGCTGACCGGAAATAGCGAGAAGAGGACGAAGATGGCTGCAGAGGAGATGGAGAGGATCGGACAGTTGCTGTTGAAAAGAGGGTATGGGAAGGGGATCGAATTATTGGGTCCCGGCACTGCCCCATTTGTTAGATTGAAGGGCAAATTCCGTTTCCAGATGCTGGCCAAGGGGAAAAGCCCTCGATTGCTTCATCAATTCGCTAAAGAATTGGCCCAACAAATGGAGATTCAAACAAGGGGGAAACGGGTCAATTTGGATGTTGATATCGATCCAGTCTTCATACTATAATGAGCTTCAAAAGGATCATTGCAAAATGAAAAGTTAACAATGCAAAGTTAACAATTTAAAAAAGAACTGATCATTGCTAATTTTGTATTGCTAATTTTCCAATGACGATTGTGAAATTCATTGTTCCAATATTCCTACTGAAGGGAAGTGAGTGAGATGATTAATCGGAGACATGGCTTTTTCAACAGGGAGAAGGAGACCATGTCGAAGGAGAAGAGGGAAGCCAATCAGAGAGAGAGGCTCTCCGATATCCTTCAGCATGGGTATCTTCATTCAAAAGCGATCCGTTCGGGATTTGAAAAAGCGGGGATAAAGCCCGAGGAGGTAAGAGACCTCAAAGATTTGGAGAAACTCCCCGTCACGAAGAAGGCGGACCTGGTCAGCGCCCAGAAAGAGACCCTTCCCTTTGGAGGGTTTGAGGTCATCTCTGAAGCAGGGGTGCGAAGAATCTATGTCTCGCCAGGACCGGTCTATGAACCCGGGGAATGGGATTATGAGGATATCCGCTGGGCTCAAGCCCTCTATGCCTGCGGGATCAGAGGTGGGGATATTGTTCTCAATACCTTTAACTACCATCTCACGCCTCTGGCCCTCATGTTGGACGAATCCCTCCGAATGCTCAAAGCTACGGTTGTCCCCGTGGGCCCCGGAAATATTTCGATGCAGATCAACCTGATGAGACAGCTTCGGGTTACCGGATATGTCGGAACCCCCAGCTTTCTCATGGCGATCATTGAGGCGGCCGAGGGCATACATCTGGATCTCAAGAGGGATCTTCATTTGAAGGCCACCTTTGTCGGCGCGGAGATGTTTCCGGAATCGCTCCGTCAAAAATTGGAGTCGAAACTGGATCTCCTGGTCCGGCAGGGTTATGGCACGGTCGATGTGGGCTGTCTCGGATATGAATGCCCGGAGAAGAGAGGGATGCACATCCCAGAGGATGTGATTGTGGAGATCGTGGATACGGAGACTGGAAAGCAGATGGAGGTGGGGGCAACCGGAGAGATTGTCGTCACCAATTTCAGTAAAGTCTTTCCGATGCTTCGCTTTGCCACCGGAGACCTCTCCTACCTGATCGAAGATCCCTGTCCCTGTGGCAGGACTTCGATACGTCTCGGAAAGATCATGGGCCGGACGGATCAGGTGACTAAGGTCTGGGGGATCTTCATTCATCCCTGGCAGGTGGATGAGATGATGTCAAAATTTCCAGCCATTGCCAATTATCAGGTGGTGGTGACGAGAAAGGATTACCGGGATGAAATGGCGATCTATATCGAATTAAAGGAGGAGATCGCCGATAAGATCGGCCTGAAGACGAAGCTGGAGAAGGAGGTCCAGGAAACTCTCAAAGTGGCCTCCGAAGTGATCTTTACCGTGAGAGGAGGGATTCCGGACCGGGCCAAAAAGATCGATGACCGGAGGATCTGGGAGTAAACCCCATTAGAAAACCTTTACCTTTTTAACGGGAGAGTTAAAACTGGGCGTTAATCCTTTCATAAAGAATTTTATCTTCACCCCGTAAGAAACCAGAGGTCTTACGGGGTTCATCTCCGCTACAAGCGGTGGGGCTTTCTAACGGGGTAAACAGGGATGGGAAACGAGGCCAAAATCAAAGTCGGGGGCATCATGGCGGCCAGTGGTCTGGCAACGGTGAGCATCCTTTCTTTACCCGATCGGCCCGATGTGCCGGGGATGATCCTCCATGCGATGGGAGGACGGAATATCAATATCGAATTTGTCGTTCACAATGTCGACATTGAGGGCAATGGAAATATGACCTTCTGTATCGATCAGAAGAATCTGGAAGTGGCCCTCGAGGTTCTGGAAGGGGTCAAGCCCCTGATCGAGGCGAGAGGGATTTCCTACCATCCCAATGTGGCGACGGTCAGCGTCTTCGGACCCCACTTCAGGGAGAGGCCGATGATCTCCGGTCTGATGTTCAATGCCCTGGGGACCGCCGGGATCAATGTAATGGCGATCAGCACCTCGATCTCCAGTTGCTCCTGTGTGATTGAGGCTGATCAGATCGAGGATGCCATGAGGGCTCTGCACGAAACCTTTGAGGCTCCCCATCAGGTCACAAAGTTTGCACCGTAGTGGAGAAGAGTCCCCCTCTCCCCACTGGGGAGAGGGAGGGCCTGCCTGCCGGTAGGCAGGGGTGAGGGGGATTTAGAGATAAAAGTAAAATACTCCGAACTCCCTGCCTGCCGAAGCCTCGGCGAAGGCAGGTGAACTCCGAACTCAAAACTAATCATGGGGTTTCTATGGAAAAAGGGCTTGAGAGGTTAGCTGAACAGATCCTTGCCTTTGATGAGGCCTCCCTGACCAGACTGAGGGAGAAGTACCGGTTAAGGATTGAACAGTTTGATGGAACAAAGGATTGGGAGAGGGCGGTAATCATCTACTCCATCATCAATGCCGTCAGCCTCAAAAACAATCTTTTCAATGAGAACGTGTTGAGACGGAAGAAGGGGATGGAGAAGACCGTCTCCAAACGGCCAAGTTTGAAAAGGGTGAAGTAGTCCTTACAGTTACATCAAAGCAGACCCGCCGGGAACACTTTCAGACCCTTGTAATGCGGGTATTATTGGAATTGAATGGGTTACAGAGGACCTCACCAAAAGTGAACTTTGGCGAAGTTGATGGACCGTAGTGCTTGACATTTAAAGGTTCCGCTACAAGGCTCTTACAGTGTCCCCGCCGTGTCTACTTTGATGTTTTATTGCAATGTTAAGGTAGGGAGAAGAAGATGGAGATCAGAAGATTGGCAAGGCAACTGGGAGCTGTTGCAGGAGGGGTCGCCACTGTCGAAAACCTGATCGGGCGGAAAGCCATCGATCTCGACATCCTCCCCTCAGCCAGATCAATCGTCGTCATCGCGTGCGGTCATAGCCGGGCCGCACTCGATTCGAAGAATCTTCAGATCAAGCAGAATGATACGATTGCGACCTACGAGAAAGTAAGGGATATCTCAAAACAATTGGCCATGGCTCTGGAGAAGCAGGGTTATGGAGCCGTGGCCATTCCCGCCTTCATTCCCATCGATATGTCGGACGGAAAACAGGGTATGGTCGGGGCAATCGATCTGAGAAGGGCGGCTGTGGAGGCAGGAATCGGAAGTTATGGAAAGAACGGCCTCGTTCTGGTCAAAGGGTTTGGACCAAGAGTGAGGCTGGGGGCTGTGCTCACTACGGCCTCCCTTAAACCGACGACGAAAAAAAACCGATTCCCATGTCCGACCGATTGTCAGATCTGCATATTAGGCTGTCCGAGCAAGGCCCTCCTCGGAGGGGGACAGGTCGATAAACAGGCCTGTGGCCGGGTGGTCTTCGAGTTCGGCCTTCGAGGCATGACGAAATTTGTGGGACGGATGCTCAATGCCTCTTCGGAGCAACGGACCGAGATGTTAAAGAGCCACCCTTTCCGTGAACTCTGGCAGACCCTTGTCTCCGGAAATTACTACTACTGTTTTGAATGTCAGGCAATCTGCCCCATCGGAAAGGGCAATAGATAACAGGAATGAGAATCCTCCCCCTTTTTATCTTCTGGTGTCTCTGGTACCTCAACTTTTCGACCCGGACGATCTTCTCACCCATCCTTCCCCTCATCGAAGACAGTCTTCTACTTTCTCATGGAAAGGCCGGGGGTCTCTTCATCTCTCTTTCAATCGGGTATAGCCTCGCCCTGCTGGCCACCGGTCGTCTGACCCTGGCCTGGGGTTACAGGAGAACCGTGGCCATTGGTTTTTGGGGCGTGAGCCTCGTCTTCTTCGGATTTCAGTTTGCGGAGAGTTATGTTTCGTTCCACCTTCTCTTCTTTCTTCTTGGCATTGCCACAGGGACCTACATCCCCAGCATTCTTCCCATCATCACCGAAACATATGAGTCCCGAAATTGGGGGAAGGCCATCGGCTTTCACGATTCCGCGGCAAGCTTTTCAATCTTCTCCATTCCCATTCTTATGGTTTATGGCCTGCAGTTCTTTTCCTATAAAATTCCCCTCCTCCTTCTGGGGATCGTCTCCCTGATCTTCCCCCTCTTTTTCTGGAAGGTCTCTGTGGAGCCTAAAAAGGAGCCACCCCAAAAGGGAGAGAGTTATACCGGCCTCTTTAAAAAGAGGACGATCTGGATCATGATTCTTTTCTGGATATTATCCTCGGCATCCAGCATGGGGGTTTACTCCATTCTTCCCCTTTATCTCATCAAAGAGAGAGGGATTGACTTCGACCTGGCTAATAATCTATTGGGGATCTCGAGGGCGGGCGGAATGGCTGTACCCATTCTTATTGGCTTTCTGGTTGATCGCTATGGGTACCGAACCATCCTGTTTCTGAGCCTCCTTATGACTGGATTGAGCACGATTGCGCTCTCTCTATCGTCCCCCCTAAGCTTGATTTTTATCTCCCTCACCCTTCAGGCCGTCCTCTCCCTGGGATTTTTTCCCGTAGCCCTGGCCACGATTTCTAAGTTGGCCCCCCTTTCCAGCCGGTCGATGGTGCTTGGGGTGATCATGTCCGTAGGCGTTGGGTTTGGAATGGGAGTTACCCCATTTCTGCTTGGATTGACGGCTGACCATTTCAACTTCAGAGTTGGGATTTTCTGGCTGGGTGTGTTGACCTCGCTCTCCTCCCTTTCGGTTCATTTTCTTAAGGAAGATTCTTAAGGAAGAGAGGACTGGATAGAGCCCATTTATTAACGTGTCCACACTATTAGTATCCATTCCCTTCCTTACCACCACAATATGTTGTGAAAGGTTTTAATTTTGACCTTGACAAAAGGGAGGCTTTCATGTTAACATTGTGAAAGAATGTCACAAGGACAAGGACAAGGACAAGGACAAGGACAAGGACAAGGACAAGGAAAAGGAAAAGGAGGCTGGTATCTGGTATATGGAACTAAATGAACCGCTGATACGGACGGGGCATCCTCCCCCTCCCTCAAAATTAAAAAGAAGTGCGTCTCTTTTTCTCCGTCTCTCCCTGAGAATCATTCTCGTCATCGTCATCTCCACCCTCTCCATTCATCTCCCCGACTTCACAGTCAAACCCCCGAACAGGGAGCAAACTATCAAGGAGATTGCAGGGATATTGGAGAGGTATTCAACAGATCTGGATAAGGTGACCAGGATCGAACTGGCAGAAGCCATCTACGAGGAGGCGGAACGTTATAACCAGGACCCCAAGTTCATTCTGGCTCTGATTGCCATTGAGAGTTCCTTTCAGAACCAGTCTGTTTCCGAGAAGGGCGCCAAGGGGTTGATGCAGCTCATGCCCTATGTGGCCGAATCCCTTGCCCAGGAACTTGGCATTGAGTGGAATGGGGACCCCACCCTTTTCAATCCTTCTCTCAACATAAGAATGGGAATTCACTACCTTTCTCAGCTCATCCTCGATTTTGATGATGTCAGGGTAGCCATGGCGGCATATAATTATGGGCCTACTTATGTTAAAAGCCTTATTGAGAGAAGGCAGCGAATTCCAGTTCACTACTACCGCAGGGTTCTCAACGCCTACCAGACCCTTTGATTTGTCCCCCTTACCTCTCAATAGCATTCCCTGGGCTTTTATGATAAGGTACCAGTATCTCTGAAAACCCCTTCCTTACAAAAGGAAAGGATGCTCTTCGAATGGCTTTTGTCCCTTCTTATATCAGCCTTTACGAAAGAGGGGAGATCCAAAAGAGAATCGGGCTCCTTATGGATATTCTCAAGGAGTGCCGGCTCTGTCCGAGGGAGTGCCGGGTCAACCGGCTAAACGGAGAGGTTGGCTATTGCAAAGCTCCATCGGAGCTGATGGTATCGAGCGCATTTCCCCATTTTGGCGAAGAACCCCCTCTGGTCGGATACCACGGCTCAGGGACGATCTTCCTCACCCACTGCAGCCTACGCTGCCTCTTCTGCCAGAATTATGATATCAGCCACGAGGGAAAGGGTGAGCGTGTCCCCCCCTCTGATATGGCCCTGGCCATGAAGAGGCTTCAGGAGATGGGCTGCCATAACATCAACTTCGTCACCCCCACCCATTATACCCCACAGATCATAGCCTCCCTTCCCGAGGCGATTGAGATGGGACTTCAGCTCCCCATTGTCTACAACTGCTCCGGTTATGAATCGATGGAGGTGATTCAGCTCCTTGACGGGATTGTGGACATCTATATGCCTGATGCGAAGTATATGGATGAGAAGCATGCCCGGCAGTATTCTAATGCACCGGACTACCCGGAGGTCCTTAAAAAAATTCTCAAGGAGATGCACCGCCAGGTAGGAGACCTGAGAATGAATTCAGCTGGGATTGCTGAAAGGGGGCTTCTCATCCGGCATCTGGTGATGCCCAATGGGGTGGCTTCCTCTGAAGCGGTCCTGAAGTTCATCGCCGAGGAGGTCTCCGCTGACTCCTATGTGAACATCATGGCTCAGTACCGGCCTGAATACCGGGCTTTCGATCATCCCGATATCAGCCGGAGGATTGCCCAGAACGAGTATGCGGAGGCGATCCAGATTGCGAAACGCTTCCATCTCTATCGGGGTTTTTAATTAACTTAGACGAATAATGCGAATGGTATCGAATTTTACGAATATTATTTAGCTTGGATATTCACCATTAGAAATGAGACTATCTTCCAGGCAATTAGAAGAAATACTAAAAGAAGTCGGGTTTCTTAAAAGGAAAGTCCAGCAACTCTCCAGGGAAATCGAATCGATCCGGTCAATCTCATCAGAAGGGCTGTTTCCCGTGGAGGGGCTGCTCAGGATGAGAGGGATTCGGGTCTTTAGAAAAAACCCCGGCGATCGGCTCTTCTTCCCTTTCGACCTTTCCGTGTCCAATCAAGCCCGATTCTATGAGATGATGAAGAGATATTCCTTCCGCCTCGTGCTCCGGGATATGATCAAGAACCAGGATGGGTTTCGCATCCGGGATTTGACCCACTACTGTTCTTCAAAAGTCGTCCGGGGATATTGTGAGATTCTCTGCGACATGAGAGTGATCATAAAGAGCGGAAGGGCGAGTTACCGAACCGGCGTCAGGCCCCTTTACAGTTTCGGGCCGACCTTAGAGTGGTTCATTGCTGAGATGTTTAAAAGGGAGTTTGCCTCGCCTGCCCTTTATGGAGTGAGCGTGAAGAAGACCCGGTCCGGCGGAGATTATGATGTGATCGCCTCCTGGAATCAGAGACTGGTCTATGCAGAGGTGAAGTCCTCCCCTCCCAAGGGGGTAGAGTTGGGCGAGATCTCCACCTTCTTCTCAAGGTTAGAAGACCTCTTGCCCGATGTGGCCATCCTCTTCAATGATACTCAATTGAGGATGAAGGATAAACTGGTCGTCATGTTTGAGGAGGCACTGAGCCGAAGATATGGAGAGGAGTCAAAAAAGCTTTATCCTGTGGAGAGGCTGATCGAAGAGCTCTTTCATATCCAGCACCGTATCTTCATCGTCAACAGCAAGAAGGATGTGGTGGAGAATTTTGGGATCTGCCTCAGGGATTATCTTCGATACGGGGGCAGACGACCATGAAACATAAAGAGCTGGCAGACCTCTTCGAAAAGATGGCTGATATCCTTGAATTTAAAAGTGAGAATCCTTTTAAGATCAGTGCTTACCGTAAAGCCTCAAGGATTTTGCGCGACCTGACACAGGATATCGAGGAGGTTGCCGGGAGAGGTGAGCTGAAGAAGATTCCGGGGATTGGCGAGGGGATATCCCAGAAGATTGAGGAGTATCTGAAGACAGGAAAGGTCTCCAAATTTGAGGAAGTGAAGAGAGGGGTCTCCGATGAGCTGATCGCCATGATGGATATACCGGGAATGGGACCAAAGACTTTAGCTTTGATTCATAAAGAGAGAGGGGTCGGTAATCTTTCTCAGTTGGAAAAAGCAGTGGAGGATGGTTCTCTCATTGGCCTTCCCGGGATGGGCGAGAAGAAGGTCGAAAACATCAGGCGGGGCATCCAGCTTCTCAAACAGAGCAAGGGAAGGATGAACTTAGGCATGGCCTTTCCCGTCGCAAAACGGATTGTTGAGGCCCTGAGAGAGAGGACAGGTTCAAAGAAGATCGAATGGGCAGGTTCCCTTAGGAGGATGAAGGAGAACATCGGAGACATCGACCTCTTAGCCACTGGCGCGGATCATGAGAAGATTATCAGGGCCTTCACCCATCTTCCGGAAGTCAAAGAAGTGTTGGCCTCGGGAGAGACAAAGGCTTCTGTCATTGTGGAAGGAGGACTTCAGATTGATCTTCGAGCAGTGGAAGAGGATTCCTATGGTGCGGCTCTGCAATACTTTACCGGATCAAAGGATCATAACATCCGCCTTAGAGGAATCGCCAGGGCAAGAGGGATCAAGATCAATGAGTATGGTGTTTTCAAAGGTGAGAAGAAGATCGGTGGCAAAGAAGAGAAGGATGTTTATAAAGCTCTTGGAATGGTTTGGATCGAGCCCGAACTTCGGGAAGATCGTGGAGAGATCGAAGCCGCACAGAAGAAGAATCTCCCAAAACTGGTTGAGGAGTCTGAAGTCAATGGAGATTTTCATGTCCACTCCATCTGGAGCGACGGATCTTCTTCAATCGAAGAGGTCGCCAGGGCTGCTCAGGGGAGGGGTTATCAGTATGTGGCGATCTGTGACCATACGAAGTCCTTAAAGATCACCCATGGCCTGGATGAGACGAGGCTGATGAGGCAGATGGAGGAGATAGATCGCCTCAATGAGAAGATGAAAGGGTTTCAAATTTTGAAAGGGACAGAAGTCGATATCCTCAGCGATGGGAAGTTAGATCTCTCTGACAAAGTTTTGGAGAAGCTTGATATCGTCATTGCCGCTATCCACAGCGGATTCAAACAGGATCGAGAAAAGATGACGAGAAGGATCATCCGGGCATTGGAGAATCCGTTTGTCCATATCATTGCCCATCCTTCCGGCAGGCTATTGGGAGCAAGAGACCCCTATGAGGTTGATATTGATGAGGTGATGGAGGCGGCAAAGAAATACGGAAAGGCACTGGAGATCAATGCCTATTTCGAGCGCCTCGATCTGGATGACATCCACTGCCGGAAGGCAAAGGAGATGAGTATAAGGGTGGCGATCGGAACCGACACCCATCATTTGGACCAGATGTGGATGATGAGCCTGGGAGTGGCGGTTGCCAGAAGGGGCTGGCTCGAAACTAAAGATGTCCTCAATTCCTTATCGCTTAAAGAACTCCTAAAGTGGTGCCGCAGGTCTTAGAGGGCAGAATGCAGAAAGAAGAAGCAAAGATAAACATGAGGGGTTGGTAAGTAACGCTAAAGCCTCTTTATATATCGATCGGCTTCTTTCTTACTGATAATCCTAAGGATGACGATTTTCATAGGCTGAATTTCGAAGAAGACCCGAAACTTATCAATTCTCAGTCTGTAAAAAGTAGTCTTTTTACCTTTAATCTTCTTGATCAATTTTCCCCTTGGGAAAGGGTTTTCTTTAAGGATCTTTAAATCCGAAACTACTTTTGTAACGATTCCCATTTCCAAATCATCCAGGTCCCTTGAGGCTGCCGGTGAAAGTTCGATCTTGAACTTATCCATGCTTTGACTTTCTCTTATTCAGATAGTCATCAATTTCTATGCCGCCAAGCTCCAGATATTCTTCTCTTGCTTTCTCCAGGGCAGCCAGAAACCTGGGATTGTTTTCAAGTAAGTAGTCTTCAAAATCGTCCTCTGAGATGCCTTTGATAATAGCCGTTGGTTTCCCCCTGGAGGTTACAACGACCTCCTCCGTTTCAGCCGCTTTCAAAATTTCCGAAGTTTTGTTTTTGAGTTCCCTGACATTTGCAAATCTCATAGTTTTCTCCTTGTAGCTACATTCGTAGCTACAATATAAGTCAATTATTTATTTCCGTCAAGTTATTAAGGGGAGCATTATATTGTTTGCATTTCTCAATAACTATTTTTAAATTCAGTATGAACGATCCCCCTTTGGCAAAGGGGGGATGCAAACAAATATATACCCTGAAAAAAGCGTAGAAATAGTGTTTTCTTTACTGCCCGAAAAGCAGAGACGCCTTTAAATCCTTATGGAAACGCTATATAATTGTAATAAAACCTCTCTGGCAGAACCTTCCCTAAAAGGGAACATTGTGCCCGATGCCAAAAGGTCTGAGAATTTTACATCTCTCCCTTGGAGAGCGCAACCTGACTCACTTTGGGGGCATCTTCCTTATTC
>Ga0214473_10001029_pt1 | contig 37817 bp, 26 predicted proteins | sample RVTome_7_FD_203509 | JGI IMG/M metagenome (GOLD analysis project Ga0214473, IMG submission 203509) | Soil microbial communities from uranium-contaminated site in the Upper Colorado River Basin, Wyoming, United States - RVT98D197 | ecosystem: Environmental > Terrestrial > Soil > Contaminated >...
CAAGTCCGCCGTTAGGATTCACGCTCACCGGAATGATGTTACGAGCAAGCTCGAAAGCAGTGAGGTCGCGCTGTCTCCACCATGTTTTTTCGCCTCTGGACGATTTCATTTCCGGGATAAAAATAAAAACATGCTTATTTCCTCCCAAATCGAAATCGTCGGCGATGGATGACCCGATGTAGTCTGCCGATTCTCCCTTCTTTATCGGGCAGAGGATAATCGCGGAGCCGTCGCACTCGCCGACAGCCCAAAGGACAAGCTCCCATGTGTTCATGCCGATAGACGCTATAACCGGAGAGCCGGAATCGACAGCGAATTTTACCGCGTCGATTGTGTTGCGAATCCATGGATCGGTCCCGACCGGGGTTTTCGACTGACGCGAATTGAGTATCAATACAGGGTCCTGATATAGGAGGCGCTTCTCGCCTTTCAGGAGGTAATTTTCATGGAGATAGTGTGTGGTTGATATGACCATTGGACGTTCAGGTATTTGTTCCCAACTACTGAACGTCTGTGGGAGTCAAAAACTGACAGTGGAGTGGGGATTTTTATTGATAATAATGGTCATGCCCAGGATGGGCATGTAGCTGAAATTCCATGGCCAGGATGGCCATGACACGTATTAGGCCATGACACGTTTAGGTTGGAGGATCGTAAGCGACGCGGAAGCCGTTTACAGACCAGCGGTAGGTCCTCGGCCAGGTGTCACGATATGAGAGACGAGAAGCGTAGTCAGTGTCGCAGGTCCCGACTATAAGGAACCGATAGCCCCTGTGCATCTTGTAGGACTGACTCTGCGGCTGCTCGTATGATCCCATCGAATAGCTCTGGTACAATCCGTACGCCCATGACGTGTGGGTCCACTCGAAAATATTTCCGCAGAGGTCTGAGACGCCGTACATGCTGTCCGACTGAGGGAAAGTCCCAGGAGGAAGAGGACCCCAGGCGGAGTAAGCGTTGGAATCGTAGGCATTGCCGTATGTGTAAATCCTGCTGTCGGTTCCTCGACCCGCTTTTTCCCACTCCTGCTCTATTGGAAGGCGTCCGCCCTTATAAGCGCTGTACGCCATCGCCTCGTACCAGGAGCATCCGCCGACCGGGTAATCGGACCATGTGTCGCCGATCTGGTATTCGGGATCGTTCCAGTAATCGGGCGCGGTTATCGCGTTATTTTCTTTCCACTGCCAGCCGCCGCCGGGATTCCAGTACGATTGAGTTCCGTAACCGCCGTCGTCCATGAATTGCTTGTATTCAGCGCATGTGACCTCGTTTCGGGCGATGTAGTAATCTCCGGTGCGATTCTTGTGGTAAGGCGTTTCCTCGTTAAAGTCGCATCCAGCTTCATAATAGGGATCATTTTCGGGATCGGATCCCATCATGAAATCTCCCGCAGCGACAAAACTCAACGGCTCCGGAGCCGGAATCACGCGTGTAAGCCCGGATGTTTGCGGGAAGTTGTCATAAATTACTTCACCCAGACTTAAAACAATGTCCTTGTAGGTCTGGAGGGATAATCCGAGATCCCCACCAGAACCGCCAGTGTCCGCGATGTCAATCACAACCCAGATAACAGTGTAGCCTCCACAGGTCAGTCCGATGTTGTCGATGTCCACCTTATTGAACGAGTTGTCGACATTTTGTTCTTTGATCAAGGTGTCCAGGCCGGGACCGAAAACCTCATCCCCGTTGTCTTTCCAAAGCTCGATTTTTTCGATCAATGACGGGAAGGTCCCCTCTGTATAAAATCTGAGCGACTGCAGTACCGGCCATCCGTCGTTGTTCAGGAGATCAAGGCGCATCGCCGGCATGGTCAGAGTGTTGTCGTAAATTGTTTCAGGCAGCAGAGGGACACTTTCGATCTCAATAAGCCCGTCATCGGGTAAAATCTCCATCGACATTGTCAGGTCGTAGTATGCCGCTCCACGTTCAGCCTTGACTTCGATGAAATGGTTCCCGGGCATGGTTACATATGCCCGTATGTGTTCATCGGCCCAGGTCGAGTCGATGAATTCGACCGGCCCGCCTCCGCCAAGCGCCCGCACGCAGAGGCTAAGGTTAATCCCGTCATTATGAGAGTTCAGGGTGACGTCAACAATCGCAGGTTTCGATACCGTGAACCGCCAGTAGTCGGATGGATCTGTGTACTGATCGACCTTCCCATCCGGAATGGCATTTGGCGCGGGAAGGGGTTTAACACCGGAATCGTTCCAGACATTGTTGGGCTCAGTTTCATCGACCTCAAGGTCGCCTGGAATCCCGACGATGAGATCGGCTGTAATTGCGCCGGCGCTGACTGCGGAAATGTTCAGCGCCTGGACCGATGTCGGTCCGTGCAGGTACGAATCGGTGTTCGGATAGGTTTCCGAATCGAACGTGTCCTGGTTTCCTAACCAGTATGGATCGGTCGCGTCGCCGTTATTGATTAATTTGTCGATGTCGTCGTTTCCATCGGCTTCCTCGACATCGTTATGCTTATGCTGCCAGTCGTTGTTATTGCCGACAGTTTCATCAACGTGCCAGATAAGGAGTCCCCCTCCGGGCTGCTGGTAGTCGTAATGACCCTGGTCGACCATTTCCAGAAGAAAATATTCCGGACCGAACTCGCCCATGTCCCAAAGCCTGTAAACATCGCCATGTTCGGACCGTGGCGTAAATGTCGCGTCGTAGACATCCATGCTTACAGGAATAGGGTCCGTCCATCCGAGTTGATACCTGGCTTTTGCGCAGAGGGTCGATACGCCTTTACCCATTAAGCACCAGGCGCCGACTCCGTTCGATTGGAATGTATAGTCGTAATAGTCGGGCAGTCCCATCATGTGGCCGAATTCATGGGCGGCGACTCGGTAAGTCATGAGGTCCTCGCCGACAAACATCAGGGGGCCGACCCTGATTCCATCGACAATCCAGCCGCCATACGTCGCCCAACCCCAGTAGAACTCGCCCCAGCCGGTAACATCGCCTGCATAGATGAAGAAAACTCCGTCAGCCTCGCCGTTGTTATCCGCGTCGTAATCGTTGAAGTCATACACAGCGTCGGCTTTTGTAAGAATCTCCTCAAGGAGACCCATATCGAAATCCTGCCCGTACGTCGTCTTTGGGTAATCCGCCACCCAGTAGCCGTCCGGCTCGTCAGGATTGACGAGGATATCGCCGCCGACGTCAAGAACGCCTTCAGATACCCAGCTGTAATATGACTTTGTCGTATAAGTACCGGTTCCGAAGAACATATTGTCCCAGTAATCCGAATGATGCTCCGGTTTTGGAGCGACGTCCGGGAATTTGAGCGGAAGGACGGCACAGTGCGCCTCACCCTCGGTCGGCGACTTCGCCGCCTGTCGAATCAGCGCGGGAGCGACAAACGCGAGATCGACAAAGTCGCGCTCGTCGATAACGTTGTCCAGATTGACATCGTAGCGGGTGTAATAACCGTTATCGGTATTGTTAAGGCCATAGTGGTCGGAGAGGTCGTCGCTGAATTGAGCGCCGACATCCACCGGCTGGATTAAAGACCCGTCGAGCAGCGGAGCAAGCAGTTTTGTAACGTTGTCTATTTTTTTCTGCAGGTCGGGATCGTTTCTGAGTAGAGCGGCTTCCTCATCGGACGGCGGCGTGATAGCCGCAGCAGGGAGCGTAAATAGAGCCCATGAGAAAAGGACGGCGATCACGATGAATATGTTAAGAAATAAATTTTGCTTTTTCATCGGGAATCACCCCCCGCTTCTAATCGGAGGTTATTCCCGACGCTGTCTCTCGCTTTCAGGAAACGGACGTCATTGATAATCCAGGGACGTCTGTGATCACGGCTGATAATTCTGAACCGCACGAATGCGATTGTTCCATGGCCCTGCAGTCCGGGCATTCCGGAATACCTCGCGAAAGCGAGCGGCACGAAATCGCGCTGATCGCAAACATGGAAGGTTGCATCCTCATCGCCGACCTCATCGCTCCATTCCACGCCGATCGGTTCGAGACCCGATGGTTCGAATCCTACACGGAAGCTAATCGCGTAGAGGTCGGCAGCCTCGGCGAATTCGACCGGGTACGCAATCTCGTCTCCGGTTTCGATCGGCATGCCGAGGCTGATTTTTCCGCCGAGCGAGTCGCCGTTATTCGTGTTATCGGTTGGTGCGACAGGGGAGTCGGAGCCCTTGGAGCACGCCACCGCAAGGACAATAAAAAACGCAACTGCAATGAGATAACGAGGGATGTAAAACCGTTTCATTTTTAAAAGAACCTCCGAGAGGGTTCCGTCGTAGGACAACAACATTCGGATGACCTTATCGGGACACCCGTAATTGATGATGAGAGGTTAGCCCGGATATTTTACCAAAGGCAAGGATGAGGGTCAAATGGCAGAGCATGCAAACTGCGACATGGTAGAAAGTCTCCCTGTTGAAATTTGATACACAGTCCGTATCTCGGTAGCAGCTACCCTCCGCTGACGCTCCGGGCTAGCTGCTACCGAGATACGTAATAATAAACCGATTCGAGTAAAACCGAGCTATCCATCCTAAAAAACCGTCTCGTGGAACGATAACTGCATGTGCTTATCCCCAGTACATCCACGGAGGACGTTGGAGTTAATGAAAGTAATCAACGCACTTATAATTTCCACCTTAGTAGCTGTGGCGGCTGCGCTGGTTTTAGGCATCACCACAGTCTTCTGATTTACAATCCGCACCGGAAATTCGGAAAGCGATAAGTAAAAGGGCGCAAACCCGGATTTTCGGCTATGTCAAGGCGGACGGGACGTCCATGGTCCAGCCGGCAAGGACGCCTGCGCTACTGACGGAACCAAACATTTTATAATTATCTATATTATTTACTCTGGCGATAACATCAAAATGAGTGTAGAATTAGGATTGGTGAATGCCCCGGTTTTTTCGGTTAAACTCATCAATCCACTGGTCAGGACCACCTGACCCGGCGCTTATACCCTATGCAACTAATCGGAGGTCATATATGAATTCCCGTCAGTACCTTGTTACCGGTGCCGCCATGATCCTGATGTTCCTTCTGGTTTCATGTTCAGGCAGCAGCGCGGTAAGTCAAACACCGATCACTCCCGACCTTTCAGGCCAGGTCGAGACTCAGGAAGCCGGACATTATCTCTGGGCTTATTACCAGATTTATTTCGATCCCGAAACAAATACGGTCGAGATCGCGCCGTACAGGCAGGTCGCGGACCACTGGAATGTCCTCAAATTCCTGGAAAAAGGCCCGTGCTTCAACTGCGTCTCGATCCTCGGCATTGCCGATACGGGCAACGGGACGAAAAATTTCGACGTTCAGGTATCTCATCCGTTCACAACCGCAAATCTCACCGGATTCGATGTGAGGGGTATCGCGATGTTCGCGGGCAGCAAGGGCTTCCCGGTTTCCGGATTATCGACGCCGGACAGGTACGCAGGCGATGGAGCGCTTGTAAACGCCGACGGTTTCACCACTCTATATAACGGAACCACGGCAGGAATGGGTCCCGGAGGCTTCCAGGGTTATTTCAAAGGCAAGTACACTCCCGCGCAGATTCCAAACGCGCTTCTTAACGGATACAAACGTCATATTTCCCCCGGCATGACGAACACCCGGAACATGTTCTACGCGAACACTTCGGTTATCGCCACATACGAGCTCGACATGCCGGACACAGCCTTTATTTTCGGGTACGCCGTTGACGCTTCATGGGCGCCGGCGACAACCAAGCCGGTCATTAATCCCGGAAGCGATTTCCCGCCGGAGGCCAACTGCGAGGAGCCGTGGAAGGTCGATGTGACGATCGAAAATATCGACCAGGGGCTTACCGATGAGGGCGGACAGGCGAAACTTATCATCGATGTTTATGACCATCAGGGCAAGACAAGCTTCTTCCCGCCGGTTATAGAATGTCCCGAGCTTTTCGACGGTACGGTAAACGGCATCTGGACGGCGGACGGGGCAGATTACACCAGGTTTGAGGCGACTGTCGAAAACGTGAAGCTCGCGGCGATCGATGACTATATGTGCCTGATTTCCGTCACCGATACCGAGGACGCGACAGCTCCCGAATGGCTTGATCTGAAGGGCTACCAGATTGTATGGCTCACTGTCGCAGACTATGTCACGCCTCAGAACCAGCCTCCGGTCGCGGTCGCGCACGCCAGCGATTACTCGCCAAATGTCAACCAGGTCGTGAACTTCTTCGACGACTCGACAGATCCTGACGGCGGCATCGACATCACTAAATGGGAATGGGACTTTTCATTCGACCCGGTCGACGGATTCCAAACGGGAAGCGAAGAGCAGAACCCATCGATCCAGTATCCCGCGACCGGGCTTTTCAGGGTCCAGTTGAGGGTGACGGACTCCGCTCTCCATCAGGACATGCTCGATACGCCGCTGGAAATTGAGGTCGGTGGCTCCAGTAATACTCCGCCGATTGCGTGCGGCGACGCCGACAACGTTCATCCGAACATAAACACGCTGATCCACTTCTACGACTGTTCGATCGATGAGGACGGACTGGCGGACATCGTTTTTTATGAATGGGACCTTGACGGCGACGGATTTTACGAGAAGAACATTAAGGACACAACTAAGATTTACACAACCGGCGGCGATTACAATGTGCAACACAGGGTCACAGACACGGCCGACAACCAGGACACTCTCGATACACCGCTGGTAATCGAAGTCAACGGCCCTCCCGTAGCGGCGGCAGAGGCCGATAACACCAACCCGCAGCTGGGCCAGCTCGTCACATTGACAAACCTATCGACAGATGACGATGGAAACGGCGACATCGCTGAAGTTTACTGGGACATAGATGGGAACGGCGATTATGACGACCCTGAGGATATCCAGGATCAGGATGTTGTCGAGCTCTTCTTCTATGCGGGCGGCGTTCACAACATCGGGCTCAAGGTTGTAGATGAATGGACCCTTGAAGATGAGCTTGATACGATGATTCAGATAACGGTAACCGGTTTCGACCCGTTCTGTATCGAGCTTCAGGACCAGTACAATTCGGCCGACACGCTTTACGGTCAGAGGGTATTCAATTATTACCAGGGATTCATCGGGGATATCGATCTCCTTAATTACAAGGATGCCGACGGACCGTGGGACTTCACCGGTGTCCCGACGTCGCAGCCCGCAATCTGCGAGTGGTTCACAAAAGCCGAACTTGACGATCCTGAACCTGGCACGGTCTATCCGAACGCGGATTTCTACTTTAAGGAAGCCGCTCCGGTCGCCGGCGGCACGGCGTATGTGCCGCACCAGTTTATTTTCGACGATCCGACTGAAGGCGATTACCTGTTTATGGAAGGCCAGTGGCAGTCGGGGCAGAATTTCGATTACGGCGATACTTTTAAAATACACCATCCCATTTGTACCGGCTGGATGGATTCCGGCAGTGGCACCGGCGATTTCGGAGGTCTCAGCATGGACATCACATGGACGATGACCTGTCTGGGTACCGGAGCCGCTATCATGCTGGTCAATTCGGAGCCGCAGCCGCGTATCATAAACGCGATGCTGATACGTCACAGCATTTCGTTTGTCAGTGAGTATATCAGTTTCTCGCTGCTCAACTATCAATGGATCGATGAGGACGGCAACGAGATCTGTTTCATGCAGGGCACGAACGGTCTCGACGGCACGAATTTTTCGGGTATCACGTATACGAATGAGGTTATCTGCCGCGTACAGAAGCAGATACCTTAATGCTAACGAATAGCTTTTGATTGGAATAACATCGACCCCGTAGAACCGGGGTCGTTTTTTGTAAATCATATTCCGTGCTAAGCCAAGATTTGGCATCGGCAAGGATGCCGATGACGCTGAAATTCCATGGCCAGGATGGCCATGACACATAGGCGATTTTCGATAGTCCCGTGACGCACGCGTTACGGCGGTGTACAATACCCGACATGAAAATCGACATCTCAAACATTTTCCCCACGCCGGAACAGGTCCCCGAGTCGTACAAGTTCAACAGTCCTATCCATCAAAAGGAATTTTTGATTGGCGGAGAGATCAGGAGATGGGACGGGCCGTCAATCGATGTGTATTCTCCCGTCAGATATAAAAATTCAAAGAACGGAGAGCCTGTGCATCTCGGATCTTTCCCGTCGCTGACAGAAACGGAGTCGTTCATGGCTCTGGATGCCGCGAAGAAAGCATACGACAACGGCCGGGGGGTATGGCCGACGCTTCCTGTCGCGGAAAGAATTAAGGCTGTTTCGAGGTTCATTGAGTTAATGGTAGAGCGCCGCGATGAGATCGTAAAATTGATCATGTGGGAGGTCTGCAAATCGCTCAAAGATTCCCGGAAGGAATTCGACCGCACCGTGCAGTATCTGCTCGACACAATCGACTCGCTCAAGGACCTCGACCGCATATCATCGAGGTTCAAAATAGAAGCGGGAATTATCGGGCAGATACGAAGAGCGCCGCTCGGCGTGGCGCTGTGCATGGGACCGTTCAATTATCCCCTGAATGAGACTTTTACCACCATGATCCCCGCGTTGATCATGGGGAACACGGTAATTTTCAAACCGCCGAGCTACGGCATCCTTCTCCATTATCCGCTTCTCGAAGCATACAGGGAGGCTTTTCCACCGGGCGTGGTGAATACGGTCTACGGCTCAGGGAGGACAGTCATACCGCCAATCATGAAGTCCGGCGGAATCGATGTTCTTGCGTTCATCGGATCGAGCAAGGTCGCGGACGGCTTGAAATCGGCTCATCCGAAACCTCACAGGCTCAGAAGCTGCCTTGGGCTCGAAGCAAAAAACGCCGCGATAATCTTGCCGTCGGCGGATATGGACATAACGATCGAGGAATGTCTTACAGGAACACTTTCGTTCAATGGTCAGCGCTGTACCGCACTTAAGACACTGTTCGTGCATTCGAGTATCGCGGATGAATTCCTTGAAAAATTCTGCGGCGCTATTTCCGCGATGAAAGGCGGGATGCCGTGGGATGACGGTGTCGATATCACACCGCTGCCCGAAAAAGGCAAGACCGAATGGCTGTCCGGACTGATAAAGGACGCTGTCGATAAGGGCGCGAAGGTTGTCAATGAAGGCGGGGGCACTGTATACGACACTTTCATGTGGCCCGCGGTGGTCTACGGGGTCACGCCTGAGATGGAACTCTATCACGAGGAGCAGTTCGGGCCTGTAATTCCGGTAGTACCGTTCGATGATCTGGACACGCCGGTCGGTTATGTCGAGAGCTCCGATTTCGGACAGCAGGTGAGCATTTTCGGAAGCGATTCAAGCCAAATCGCATGCCTGATCGATCCGCTTGTCAACCAGGTCTGCCGAGTGAATGTAAACAGCCAGTGCCAGAGGGGTCCGGACACGTTCCCGTTTACGGGACGAAAGGATTCAGCCGAGGGGACATTGTCGGTGTCGGACGCGCTGCGGGTATTTTCGATACGCACACTGGTCGCGTGCAGTGAAAATGAGCTGAACAGACGTATGATCAGGGAAATACTGAAGGAGCACAAATCGAACTTTCTGTCGACGGATTTTATACTGTGAAAGGGCACAAAAAAAGAGGGAGGGACAAAGATTGCTCTTCATCCGTCTCCCTCCTCTCTCCACAGAGAATCTCTTCTCCACGTTGAGAGTCCCCGATGTGCTTTTAAGGGCTTACCGGGGAGTCCCGGAGGGGATTTGCATCCCTTCCGAGGTCTCCTTCCAGGGAATCCTTCTCGAAAGGAGGATCTCCGTTTGAGAGAAGTATCATTTACGGTAATCAGACCCTGTTGGAATTGCTCCCGGCAGGATCGTGGTCACCGAGGCGATAATCTCCCGATCCGGAGGGTTTCTCCGTGCGCGGGAATCATCCGTTTCGGGAGGAGACGCCTCAACGGAATTGCTTCCGTACAGGCTGAGACCTCCGTCGACGGGATCTTCCCTTGCTGGAGAACATCCCGGGATTTTTCCTGTCCGGAGAACTGGAAGTCCGTCCGGGAATTGCTTCCTTTTCAGACCCAGCTCTCGTTCGAGGGTACCTCCCTTTCAGGAGGGGGTTCCACGTTGGATTTCGGTCGCCTGTGGATCCTTAGTAACGGCGGGGAATCGCTTCCAAGCCAGTACGTCGGATACTTTGGGAGGTCCATCCGTCGCGGATCTCTGTCCGGGGAGTCTACCCGAAGAGCTCTCAGTCACGACCGGAATTGCTTCCAGTCGATCCCTCCGGCTTGTCAAGGTTGACACCCCTTCGAGAGGGTCTCCGTCGAGAAGAATCGTCCGATTGAGAATTTCGCTTTCCCGGAATCGCTTCCGTTCGGGCGATACTCCCGCAGTGGAGGTTTCTTCAGTCAGGAGGCATCTCTATCGCGGGATTTCATCCTGGATGGGAAATCTTCCTTCCGAGAATCGCTTCCCTTCCGGGTTTCCCCCATAAATGTAATCCCTTTCAGGAGATGTACCGTTGGAGGTCTTTCAATCGTCCTGACCTTCTCGTCGTGGAATCGCTTCCACTCAGATCTGATCAGGTTGAAGGAGTTCCCACCATCGGTTCGTATCTGCCGTGTCTCCGGATTGCTCCTGAAACACGGCTTCGTTCCAATATCACTTATATCAGGGGTTTGAATCAAACACAATACATTTTGTCCACATAGTTTCCACATAGTTTCCACATTTGTTAACAATGTCAAAAAGACGATTTGCGCCTTTTATCTTCTAAAATGATGAATTATAATATATGCGTTAATTTCATAAATTGCCCACAAAACCGTGAGCTGACAAGGATGGAGGACGGAGATGACAAACACATGTATCGCATGCGGGATGCCGATGGAGTCGCCGGAGCATTTCGCGTTCGGAGATTCGGGGAATAATTTCTGCGTGTTCTGCGCGCACCCGGACGGGAGGATGCAGACGTGGGACGAGAAGGTCGAGTCGATGACGGGGTTTATCAAAGAGACGCAGGGACTCGACAATGACGCCGCGCGCGAAGTCGCGATCTCCGAATTGAAAAAGCTTCCCGCATGGAAGGATATGTGACATCGGGACCGCTATAGTCCTGTAGCTGTTTCGGTTGAAAAATTCCTCGATGGCGCCCATACAACCGTCCCCGGTTTTATGGGTGTCTTAAAAATATATTTGTAAAAACTCCTCGATGGCGCCCATACAACCGTCCCCGGTTTTATGGGTGCCTTAAAAATATATTTGTAAAACTCCTTCGATGGCGCCCATACAACCGTCCCCGGTTTTATGGGTGTCTTAAAAATATATTTGTAAAACTCCTCGATGGCGCCCATACAACCGTCCCCGGTTTTATGGGTGTCTTAAAAATATATTTGTAAAACTCCTCGATGGCGCCCATACAACCGTCCCCGGTTTTATGGGTGCTTCATCCCGTAATTTCTCTTCATTGAACTTATCCGGTAATAAGCCCTGTCCACTGTGCTTTCTTCAATTGCGCCTGAGTTGACACCATCAAGCACAGCGTTGAATGCTCGGCGCTGAGTTTCCTCATTTTTGCAGATCAGTAAAATGTCTACTCCCGCGTTGATAGTCCGGACCATCGCGTCCTCGACCCCGAAATTATCGGCAATCGCGAGCATGTTCATGTCGTCGGTGATTATAATGCCCTGAAATCCCATTCTATTTCGCAACTGATTTGTAAGAAGTTCATGCGACAGTGTCGCGGGGAGGCTGTCGAACGATTCATACACAATGTGGGCGGTCATGATAGCGTCGACACCTGAATCTATTGCCCTCCGGAACGGCGCCATGTGGACATTTTCAGCGTCAGCTCGCGAAATCGAAGTGGACGGTAGCGCTTTGTGAGAGTCGACACGCGTGGGACCGTGACCGGGGAAGTGCTTCGCTGTCGCGATCACACCATTTTTTTGAAGCTCTTTGATATATCCAGAGCCAAGCGCAGAGACGGTTTCGGAATCGCTGCCGTACGAGCGTGAGCCGATCACCTCGTTCCCGTCGACAGTGACGACGTCGACAACCGGAGCGAGATTCATGTTGATGCCGAGGTCGAGGAGAGTTCCGGCCGTGATTTTCGCCTGCTCGATTACGGGGGACAGATCTCCTGTCGAGCGATAATGGTCGCCGTGATGGCGGTTTGTCGGGAATTCCGGGCAGATATCGTGACCCAGCCTCGTTGTCGAGCCGCCCTCCTGGTCGATAGAGACGAGCAATTTCGGCAGTCCTGCCGATTGGGACACGTTCTGAAGCGAGGATGTCAGCGATCGCGCCTGTTCGCGGGTATCGATGTTCCTGGAAAAGAGGATGATACCGCCGAGATGGAGGTCGGTTATCAATTTGGAGACACGGTCGGGATTAGCGCCGTCGAAGCCGACCATGATCATCTGTCCGATCTTGTGGGCGATGTCCATATGGGAGATTATAACACCATATTTTTGCCAGTCCCTGAATAACTGAGTCACTCCTGATTTCGTTATGAATTCTATACTTGAAACTGTTTTTAAACGGTTGCAGGTTACGGGAATTTTCCGCCCTATATCCATAAGGAAATATCGCACATTCCCATTTAGCCCGAAAAGTAATATAATTTCGGTTAATCCAGGTGAAGTGAGGGAATTTCCATGAAGAATACGAAAAAGACTATTCTCATCGCAATCAGTCTGTTTGCTGTGCTTGCCTGTGTCTCCGCAGGCGGAGCCGACACCAATAATCCTAATCGCGACCGCACGCCCGAACAAACACCCGAACCGCTGACTGCCCCGAGCGCTCGCGCCTGGGCAACCTCCTGGACACATCCCAACGGTGACTTCTGGCTTTTCGGCGGTAATGGATTCGATATGCATGGGAACCAAGGCGATCTTAACGACCTGTGGAAATGGGACGGCCTCAGTTGGAGCCTGGTCAGCGGTGGCGACCAGGTCGACGAAGCAGGGATCTATGGGACCAAAGGTGAACCCGACCCGTCAAATATCCCCGGTTCCCGCAGCTACTCCGCCTCATGGACCGATTCCACCGGAAACCTCTGGCTTTTCGGAGGTTCGGGATATGATGCGTTTGGCAATGTAGGAGAGCTGAGCGACCTCTGGAAATGGGACGGCAGAAACTGGATTTGGATGAAAGGCAGTGACGCCATAAATCAGGAAGCGGTCTACAGAACAAGGGGCCATCCCGACAGCGCAAACGTGCCCTGTCCCAGACATGGAGGTGTCTCATGGACAGACGAATCCGACAACCTCTGGCTCTTCGGAGGCACAGCGGACAAGGCCAACGGCCGGGCTATCTGGTTCAACGACCTTTGGAGATGGGACGGGACCAACTGGACTTGGATGAGCGGCAGTAAAGAAGTTAACTCGAACGGCAACTACGGGACAATTGGCGTGCCCGACCCGGACAATGTCCCGGGCGCTCGATGCTTCGCAACTTCATGGACTGACTCCGACGGGAATTTCTTTCTTTTTGGCGGTGAAGGGGTCGCTGAAGAACCGAATACCAGGAGCTTGCTTAACGACATCTGGAAATGGGACGGCGCCAACTGGACATGGGTCGGTGGGACCAAATACTATGACATGGGAAGGCCTGGCTCAAAAGGAGTACCCGACCCCGAGAACTTCCTCGCCAGTCGCGGCGGCGCGGCGGGCTGGATCGACGATTCAGGCAACGTATGGCTTTTCGGAGGTATGGGTGTATATGTGAGATATAAAGATGAAATCTGGGGCGGTTTCCTCAACGACCTCTGGAAATGGGATGGCGAAAGCTGGACCTGGATAAATGGGTTCGCGGATTTTCTCCATGAGGACTTCGATTTACTAGATCTTGATGGTGTCTACGGGACCGTGGGAATTCCTGATGCCGCCAATGTCCCTTGCTCACGGGGAAACGCGGTCTCCTGGGTCGATACTTCCGGCAACTTCTGGCTGTTTGGCGGTCAAACATCTAGTTTTGGTGGAGGTTTGCTGGATGATTTTTGGAGATGGGACGGGGCTAACTGGACCTGGATCAGCGGTAGTAATACTACCAGGGGTGAGAATGCAAAAGTATTGGAAACGGGGCAGAGCAAAGTGGAACTGGATCAGCTGCAGTAATACTACCAGGGGTGAGAATGCAAAAATATTGGAGTAGAGGCATAACGGAAGTAAGCCGGATTGGCTTTAAAAGAGTGCAATTCATTTTTGAATTAACTCCCATGTATTTTTCTCCTTCTTTTTCCCGTCTCACCACTTGTGGGATTTTGGATATGTGGTAGAATCGCTTCTGTTGCTTACAAATGGAACAGCAGGCAGCCGGGACGTTTTCGCGTCCGCAGGTTCTGCGAATCGGCTGTTCCAGTGGACTGTATATCCTCAGCGATGCGATCCCAGCCCCCTGCGGCCAGCGTGAAAACGCGGCAATTAACCGGTCCTGCAGGTGAACAACCTCCATCGTGATATTGCGGTCGCTCGGGGCGGGGACTTTTAATTTTTTATTTTTTTTAATTATAAGGAGGGTTGATCCCTATGAATGCTTTATGGATTGTTCCGGTGACTTTATGTCTCATCGGATTTCTCTGGATTGTGTTTGTCGGAGCCGTGACCGTGTACGAATGGCAGACCGTAATGCTGTTCAGGTTCGGACGGTTCCATGAGTTTCTTCCGGCGGGATTCCACATGTACTTCCGTCCGTTTGTCAGGATCGAAGTAATGGACAAGCGTCGGCAGATTGAATCAATCACCGGGCAGGAGATCCCGTCTTCGGATGGTGTCTCGGTCAAGGTGAGCGTACTCGCGGAATACGAGATCAGCGACCCGTTGAAGATCAAGACGATGTATGTCGATTACACAGCCGCCATTCACGCGGCGGTGCAGATCGCGACGCGTGAAATAATCGGCGCGATGAGTATCGACGAGCTCATGGAGAAGCGGGCGAACCTCGGCGCGAGCCTTCGCGAGAAACTCGACGCAAGGATGGATGAGATCGGCGTACGGCTCCTCATGGCAAACGTACGCGACATCGTTCTCCCCGGCGAGCTCCGGACGATCTTCTCGCAGGTCGTGCGCGCCCGTAAGGAAGGCCTTGCGGTGCTCGAACGGACGCGCGGCGAAACCGCGGCGGTGAGGAATCTCGCTAACGCGGCGAAGCTTATCGAGACCAACCCCGGAATCATGAAGCTCAAGCTCATGGAAGCGTTGAGCAAGCCCGCCGGGAACACGTTTTATGTCGGTTTGACCGAAGATATGGATATAGTTTCAAATGTAGTTAAACGCTAATCGAATACCCGGGTCACGTCCCGGGTAATTTTTGTTCTGGTCCATTAAATTCCCCTGAAAATAAGAGGGACAGGGTCGGGAGTTGAAGCCAGGGATGGCTTCAAGCAGGAAGGCACGGATGCCTTCCCTCCTAAATTAAAATTTACCTGCGGCGGCGGCGGCGGCCGCTTCCGGGGGATTTTTTAGCGGTTGTGGTTGAGGGAGTCAGTGTCGATTCGAAGGGATGGCCTTTTATGATATCAATCTTCAGCTTGATCAGCTCCTCGACCTTTTTCAGCATCATGCGGTCTCTCCAGGTGACGAACGAGATCGCGATCCCGGTCGCTCCGGCACGTCCGGTGCGTCCGATCCTGTGAATGTAATCCTGAGGCTCTGTCGGGAAATCGTAATTGATTACGTGATCGACATCGATGATGTCGATTCCGCGCGCGGCGATATCGGTGGCGACAAGCACCTGTATCTCGCCTTTCTTGAACCTTTCAAGGACCCTCTCTCGGTCCTTTTGCGACTTGTCGCTGTGAATCGCCTCAGCCCTTTTATGTTTTCTATTCCCGCTGTGCCTGCTGGTTTTCAACTTAGCGGCCTCATTCAGCTTGTATTCGAGAATGTCGGCGCTGAATTTTGTCTCGCAGAACACGAGCACCCTGAAAAAATCCGGATCTTCAAGAAGGTGGATCAGGAGGTCGGTTTTATCCGCCTGTTCGACCATGTAAATTTGCTGATCGGTCAGCTCGACGGTCGGCATCTCCGGCGACACTTCAATGGACACCGGCGACCTCAGGATATTACCCGCCAGCCTGACTATTTCCTTTGGCAGTGTCGCGGAGAAGAGAAGTGTCTGACGTTTGGACGGGATCGCGCGGATGATTCTTCTGATATCGATGATGAAGCCCATATCGAGCATACGGTCGGCTTCATCCAGGACGAGGACCTCCACCGTATCGAGCCTGGCCAGCCCCTGGTTCATGAGGTCGAGAAGCCGTCCGGGAGTCGCGACGACGAAGTCAACTCCCTCATTAAGCGCGTCAGCCTGCGGACGCTGTCCGACTCCGCCGTAGACCACGACTCCCCTGACAGGAGTATATTTTCCCAGGCTTTCGAACGAGTGATAAATCTGAGTCGCAAGCTCTCGTGTCGGTGCCAGTATCAGCGCGCGCACAGGACGTCGAACGGCTTTCGGTTTTTCGTTCGTAAGTTTCTGGATGATCGGGAGCGCGAACGCGGCGGTTTTACCCGTGCCGGTCTGCGCGCATCCCATGAGGTCGGAGCCGTCGAGAAGATGCGGTATCGCCTTGACCTGAATCGGGGTAGGCTCGGTGTAGCCTTCTTCGCTGACGGCTTTCAGGAGAGGTTTGATAAGGTTGAGTTCGTCAAATTTCATGTTTGCAGATGTCCCCCAGGGAACCCGATACAAAGCTACTCGATGGATTCCGTGTCTGCGGCGGAACCGTCAGTGGAACCTTCTCCGCCCATCATGCCGCCATGTCCGCCACCTTCGCTTTTGCTCTGTCGAGCTTCGATTGTCGCTTGAAGCTGCTCCTCGTACTTTGTCTTGTCGGCGGGATCGGCAAACACCGGTTGACAGGTTAAAACCGCTTTCCAGACCCATTCATCGTAAGCGGCCTTGGCGAAGTCGCTTCCGGCTTCCCATCCCTGTTCAGCCGCGATCGCGTTCATCAGGCGCTCGTCGGTAAGCTCTTTTCTCCAGAGTTTCTCCATATCTTCCCACGTCTTACCCACGCTGCTCATCAATTCATTGGCTGCATCCTCACCGCCTCTTTCCTCAATCCACTGTGTTTTTCTTTGTGCAAGATCGGTATCAGTGATTTCGACTCCATTTTCCTTAAGCCCGTTCAGCAAAACAAGTTCGCGCACACCTTCGGCAAGGGCTTCTTTCTCGGACTGTTCCTTCGTTGCGTCGGGCTTCTCGGATTTTGCCATGGCGTACATCGATTCCGTCTTCGCGGTCAGCCAGTCACGTCCGACAGTGAAGTCTCCCAGGGTGATCGCGACGTCCCCGGCGGAGAGGTCCGGAGAAGCGCCCATATGAGTCGAGCTTCCCGGATGGTTCGCGGGCATTTCCTGCGTGTCCTGGGGGTTATCGGCGACCGTACCGTCGCTCGCATTTTTATTCACCATTAAGCGAGCCGCAAAAAGCGCGGCAATGATGATTATCGCGATTATGATCAGGTCTCGCGCGACTTTTGTTTTATTCATTCTCTCTCAGCTCCGTTAATTCTATTCACATGCTTTTCCGGGCGGAAAGTATACGTTTATATGCCCCTCTTTACAAAATGTCAACGCGGATTAGATTATAATACCCGCCAAGACCCCGCGTGACAGGAGAGAGAGACATGGTTACGAAAAAGCTTCCATCCATTTTGTTCATTATTTCACTATTGATTCTGCTACTGCCTGCCGGACTTATGGCGCAGACAAGGAGCGCAGATGAAATCACCGTCCCGGACGAGTGGGCGGATACGTACACTGCCGATGAAATAGCCGCTATCGAAAGGGCGCTGTGGGCAGGGAATTTCACGCTAGAGGACCTGAATTTCAGAAAAGATTACGCGTACGGGTACGCGTGTTTCCCGATTGTGAAAGACTGGATGGTGTCGCCGATGGACATCGCTCCGGGCGTGGACAAGATTATTAAAGAGATAAACGAACCCGGACAAGATTACGGGGAACCGTTTAACACGCTGAATACCGCGATCCGATATTACGCTGGAGAATCTGGTGGGGAGACCGGAGTTGAAGTACTTGTGCCGGGGACTGTCGATTACGAATTTTTGGTGACCAGCACCGACAATATCGCGACGATGCTTCAAATAATGCTCCGGGACGACCTCACTTGGTCGTGGACTGGGGAGAACGCGGACATAATCCGACAGTTCGGGCCGTACCAGATGGCCTGGCACGATGTGTTCGAGTCTCCGTACTCAGAGGAGCAGGTTTCGACCTGGCAGGGGGAAATCGACAATCAACCCGATGAGTATCTCTATCAGTTGATGGAGGAAACCGACATTCAGGAATTGATGCGAAACTATTTTCTTGCATGTCCGGACCCGCGAGGCTGGCTAGACCAAATTCCTCTTACGGCTTTTCCATACCTCACGCCGAAAATCATCGAGACGGATTTCGGACGTATCGGGATCGGATCGCGCGGTGACGATTACTGGGAAGGCGATTTTGTGATCCTCATCGATCCGTCGGGCGATGATACATACAAAGATTGCAGAATCGGGGCGGCATACGGCACCGACGGCAACAGATTCGGCTACTTCGTCGACCTTGAAGGCGACGACACATACGACTGTCGGGACACAAACATCACTCTGGGCGCTGCGATTCTTGGTGTGGCGGCGTTTTACGATCTTGGCGCGGGAAATGACCGCTACTACGCGGGATCGTGCACTCTGGGAGCGTCGATGTGCGGGATCGCGACCTTCTACGATGATGGCGGGTCGGATTATTACGAAGGAAAGACATATACGCAGGGGGCGGCGGGATTCGGGGTCGGAGTTATGATCGACGACTGTGTTCTGGAAGCGCCGGATGTTCCCACCGATGAAGAAACACCCGACCCGATCGATTCAGCCGCGTTCGACAACGATTTATATTACGCATGGACGAACTCGCAGGCCTTCGCGAGGACACTCGGTTTTGCCATCTGCTCGAACAAGCGCGGAAATGAAATTTACGAAGCCGGCGGTGTCTATTTACACGCCCCATTATTCCAGGACAGGTATCAGTCGTTCTCGCAGGGATTCGCGATCGGCGAAAGGGGTATCGATTACGCCGGCGGAATCGCCCTAATAATCGATTATGCCGGGAACGACCGCTACCTCGGCGATGTATATAACCAGGGTGTCGGGTACTGGTATTCTGCGGGTCTTATGTATGATCAAGCCGGGAACGACACTTACGAAATGACGCAGTACGGTCAGGGATCGGGCATACATCTAGCGATCGGAGGTTTGATCGACTGCGCAGGTAATGACTCATACACGATGCACAGCGGACTCGGGACTGGGGGAAGCCACGATTACGCGGCTTCAGTGCTGCACGACCGCGGCGGAAACGACCAATATTTTGGAAACACATCGTGCAACGGCGGGTCGCTCACGAACAGCGCGGTAATTTTCATCGACCGCGCGGGCGATGACACGTACGCGGCACGTAAAGAGGGCGGCATTAACTTCGGACGTCCCGAACGCGGATTCCCGTCGATCGGCGTGCTTGTCGATCTTGACGGTAATGATGGATACCTTGGGATCATGGATAACGGTGTCCTGTGGAAACATACCGATGTCGGAGTGGGCTGGGATATTCTACCGCCACCTCCGCCGGAACCGGAGGAGGGCACGGAAGCTGTCGCGGAAGAGCCTGTGGAACCCGATATCGAGAAGCCTGAAATTATCGATTACACGGGCGAGTTGACTCAGGAGGTGTTCGACGAGCTGTGGGAGATCTCAATACGCTGGGAGGTCGGCGACAACCGGTACATCGTGCCGAAAGCGCGCCAGAAGCTAATCGATTACGGCCCGTCGATACTGCCGATGATGTCGAAGGAGTTCGACAACATGAACTCCGGCCTGGCGATTAGAGCTTTCGATGTCATTCTCGCGGCGCTGCTTGAGGTCGACCGAGAGGGCGTGCTCGCGATTATTAAAGAGAATCTGGAAAGTCCCGAGGAAATGCGGATCCGTATCGCGCTCGCCGAGATAACGACTCTCAAGACGACCGAGCTTGAATCGGATGTGGCTGGATTTCTCCAGAGTGAAGATCCAACTATGATCAGGCGCGCGATCGGGGTGCTCGGGATTCTGGGGTCGCATGTCGCGGATGATACGCTTATTCAGAATTTGCAGGCATGGGATGATGAGGCATTAATAAAGGTCAGCATGGAAACGCTGTTCAAGCTCGAAGTGGGCACGTGGGGCGATTTCGAGCCCTTGCTGGATTACCCCTATATAAGCGTACGGGAAGACCTGATCGGATTGCTTGTCGCCAACAGTGAAAAGTTCGACGGGCCTGTTCGTGACGCGCTTTTGATGGAGACGGGATTTTCGCCGGCCGATTATTTCCCGCCGCCTCTGACTGTGAGGCAGTTTCGATGCCTGCTGAAATACTACACAAAGTCGAATTCCGTTCCGGACAGCACTCTCGGCATGGCGATGGACGCTCTGCTCTTCGATGAGGACTGGGGAGTCCGCGGCGATACTATCGGGGTCATCAAACACTGGCAGGCTCTGATCAAACAGGCCGCGGAAGTTACGGAGGTCGAGGAAACCGTAGAAGGTGAAGAAGAAGTTGTGGACCCCCTGGAAGGTTTCAGGGATGCCGATGTGATCGCGATTGTCGATGAGCTGGCGGCGAAGATCGATGTGCTTTTACAGACCGAGGAAGACCCGTACGTGCTGTTCGCGGCGTCGAGGGATTGACATACCGGGGATTTTGGTTCCTACAATTCGAGAATGGGGAGAAAGCGCTCGACGGCTCTGAAATGGCCGGATCGACCGAGCGCGCAGGCTGTCGCGAGGGCGAGTTCCCTGTCTTCCGGATGCGCCTCGGCCTCCGCGACAAGTTCTTCGATATCGACAAGGTCGCGGTTTTTCTTTTCCAGAATTGGATCCAGGAGCGTTTTCGCGCGGCCGGTAACATGTTTCGACGCGCGGTTGAACCATTCGACGGCCATGGAGACCTGACGCATTCTGGATGCAATAAGGCCCGCGGTAAGCATGCCCTCGACAGAATCGGGATGGTCCTTTAAAAAATTCTCCACATGACCAATCGCTTCAAGGTGCCGTCCCATCACCATCAGTGCCTTGCATGCGATCAGCCTGGTCCGGTCAGGTTCTTTGCCGTCCCGACCGGGTTCCAACGTAATTTTGATCGCGGGTTTCGTCTGCTTTTCTTTCTTGCGACGGACTTCCTGGCTGATGAATGGAATTTGCAGCATAAGGGCCTCTCAATCGAGCTTAACTAAACTTAATATCCATCGGCGGGGTCGAACAATTTCACCGATAGGAACGCATAGTGCATGAAATATGGTTATCGTGTCGCCAAAGGGCTTCCCGGTGTGATAACATTATCCCGGGTGCGGATTTACTTTAGGTGAGGGAGATTCAGGCTCAGATCAAATGGACGCCCACGTACAGAGATCCATCCACAGCGTAGTTTCGCTCCTGCCGAAATTCCGGGAGCTCGACACAACGCCCGAGAGGCATATCTACCTGCTCTGGCTGGTCACGCGCGCCGTTACGATCCTCGGCGGAAATCGTCCAATATTGGTCGGGGGCGGCGCTGTTGAATTTTATACCGGAGTCCGGTTCTCGACGGGCGACCTCGACCTGGTCGCTCCGGGCAGCGCAATCTGCGAGGAAGCGCTCTGCAGCCTCGGATTCGAGCGTCCCCCAAACGCGCGCCACTATATCAACCGTGCGATCGCCGCGCTGGTCGAAATACACAGCGAGGTCCTCCAGGCCAATGAGGAACCGGTGGAGGTCGTTTATCAAAAAACACCGCTATTAATAATAAGTCCTGAAGACTGTCTGACGGAGCGTATTAATAAGTATAAAAAACACGGCTCCACGCTCGACCTCCTGAACGCGTTCCTAATCGCCTTTCACCAGCGCGACCGGATCAATGAGGAGACGATGGTCGAGAGGATGGAGGCGAAGAAACTGTGGAAATATTACCGTCCCATTGAGGATATCTCGCGCGCCCTTGTGCTGAATGAGATCGGCGCGGATGAGGCGGCGGCTGAATTGATAAGGTTCATGAAGGAGGGCAAGAAAGAATGCGCGTTCTGATGTGGGAAAAGGTCAGGAAGGAACTTGAAAGCAGCGCCGCGTTCAACATGGCGCTCCTGAGGGCGATCGACCCCAGGCTCATCACGCATCGACCCAGGGACCCCGAAAAGGAGCGCCTGATGGCTGAGCTGGGTATGGACACGCGTCAGGAGGCTATCGAGAAGGCAACCGGAAAGGCCAACGGAAAAAAGCGTCCTCGCAAATGCGCTGTCCACTCTTCAGAAGACTTCTACACAGGTTAACAGGCTTATATTTGCCCTGCCAGGTTGCAGTTTTCAACCCTTCGGCAATGATGTCGAAGGGTTTTTTGTATCTATAATTGCACTTCATTTCATATTGTGCTAATATACTCACCGGGTGGCCTGTAAACGATCGATACGGGTATAATTTTGGCGAAAGGCTTCTCCTGGAGGATCTAAAATGGAATTACGAGATCACGCAAGTGCTATGTTGCTTATGCTTCTGCTTGCAGCAGCTATATCTTGCGCACACGGAAGCTCAAACCCTTCTGTTCCTGCTATTTCGGGAGATACCCAGGTGACCGCGACAGGCCGGGATTCAAATTCCGGACACCAGCTCTGGGGCTACTGGCTGATCGGGGTCGACCCGGATACCAATCAGTACGAGATCTTTCCCGTCAGGCAAACCGAAATCCACTGGAACGTCCTCAAATGGCTTGAACAGGGACCGTGCTACAACTGCCTGAAAGTCACCAGTATGACCGATTCCGACCATGGGACAAAACTGGTGACGCTGAGCATCAAGCATCCTTACGAAAGCCTGAATCTGACCGGCTTCGACGTGCGCGGGATCGCCATGTTTAACGGAAGCCACTCATTTCCTCTGGCAGGTCTGACTGCTCCTGATCGGAGCCAGGGTGATGGTGAGTTGATCAATGCGGATGGATACACCACCTTGTATAACTCAACCACAGCCGGCTCCGGACCCGGTGGGTTGCAGGGCTATCTTAAGGGTAAATTCGCGACGCCAACAATGCCTGACGCGCAGCTTAACGGTTTCAAGCGCTTTGTGTCCACCGATATATTGAACACCAGGGATGCCTTATATGCGGACGACACCGTAATCCAGGTCTACGATATCGACATGCCCGATTCACCTTTTGTTCTCGGATATGCTGTCGACGCAAGCTGGGCTCCTCCAACCAATAAGCCTGTAACCGACCCGATGGCTGATTTCCCACCCGAAGCTAACTGTTATGAACCTTATGGAATAACCATCACCGAGTTAGGGGGAATATTGACCGGACCTTCCGGAGTTCTTCTATTGGAAATAAATGTAGATGACCATCAGGGACCTGATTCCTACGCAGCACCGGTCCTTGAATGCCCGGAACTGAGCACAGACCCGATAATCGCCGTTGAAACCAGCCCTGGGAAGTTCGAGGCGGAGGTCCATAATACGGAAGATGCGCCACCCGGAGTATACAAGGTGCTGTTTTCAGTGAAAGACAACGAAAACGCGGGTTCGCCCGCATGGATCGATCTGACCGCATACCATGTTTGCACAGTACAGGTTCATGAGGAAGCGGGATGGGCGCAAACCTGGGGAGAATCAAATGCGGATACGGGAACTGCAGCAGTTACCGATTATTGGGGGGATGTTTTTGTCGTCGGCTGGTTCCATGGCGCGGTCGATTTCGATCCCGGTCCGGGATCTGCAGTGCGCAATTCCATAAATAATTCAGTTGACGCTTTCTTGAGTAAGTTCAAACCTGATGGGACATTCGATTGGGTAACAATCTGGGGAGGACCGCAGACCGACTACGCGAAAGATATTGCTTATGATCCATCGGGGCTATTATATATAGTTGGCGAATTCACAGAAACAGTCGACTTTGATCCAGGTTCCGGTGTTGATGAAAAAACATCTCTTGGCTCACAGGACGCCTATGCTTTGTGTTATTCGACTGATGGAGTATATTACTGGACGCGTACATGGGGAGGAGCGTTCACTGAAAAAGCGAATAGTGTGCTTTACAAAGGGGGCAGTGTCGAAAGGGTACTGGTCACCGGCACATTTGCGGATACGGCTTTCTTCCCAAATGGTGAAGTTAAAGTATCGAATGGAGTTACAGACATATATATGGTTGATATAATGGATGGGCACGACCTGCTTGGCGTGTGGGGAGGACCGGAGGAGGATCATGGAATGGGATTAACGCTGGATCCGGTAAATAATAATCTTGTTGCTGTTACCGGCTCTTTTTCAGACGATATTGATTTCGACCCAGAGGGTATGTTTGGTGGCCGTCACAGCGCAGGCTGCACCGATGCCTTTATATCTGTATATGATATTTCCACTGATGGGACCCTGCCGAACCAATGGATTATAACCTGGGGTGATGCCGGATTTGATTATTCGTATAATATATGCGCTGTACCTGGTAGTTATTATGTTACCGGGTCTTTCATGATGACAGTTGATTTCGACCCGGGCAGCAATACGGATTCCCGTACAGCAAGTGGTTTTGCTGATGCATATGTCGTACATTTGGGAACCGCTGGAGAATACTTCAATGTAACAACATGGGGTGGAGACGACGGGACATCAGCCAGTGATTCCGGAAATGATATTGTTACTGACAGCATTGGGAATGTCTATGTGGTCGGGGATTTCGCAGGTGAGGCTTTTGGAATAGCATCGCAGGGCAAATCTGACTGTGTAGTTGCCAAATATGATCCAAATTTGAATGGAATATGGGCGGCTGGTTGGGGCGGACCTGAGGTTGACATTTGTTACGGTGTCTGCGTGAACCAATGGGACAGGATTTTCATAACGGGATACTATCAGGAGTCGGCCGATCTCAATCCAGGCAGTGGTGTGGATATCCACACATCGAATGGCACACAAGACTGTTTCCTGGTGAAACTGTTGCCAACCGGCCCGTGGTGAAAGATAAAGGTCACCGTGCTACTTCGTTACGCGTGTCTAACGGACTTTCCAGTCCGTTTTTTTTTTACTTCAAACTTAAAATTTCCTTGCTGTTTATGTATCTAACGGTTAGGATTTCTCGTTTTGTGTTCAAGGAGTCGAGAATAAATGCGTGTCGGAATCATAGGTCTCGGGCAGAGCGGAAAATCGTCGCTCTTTCACACGCTCACCGAGCAGCAACCGGAACCGCAGTCCGGAAAGCCCCACAAACGTCTCGGACGAGCCCTCGTACCGGATGAGCGTGTCGAATGGATCGCGAAGAATGAAAATTCGGTGAAGAAAACGTACGCCGAGGTGAATTTTCTCGATCCCGACGGGTTCCCGCCAGAGTCAGGAAAAAGCCTGAACGCGGAATTTCTTGGCATGGTCAGGGGATCGGAGCTTCTCGCGCTGGTTATCAGGGCTTTTACCGCGCCGTCGGTGATGCATCCGCTCGGGACGGTGGACGGGGTCAGGGATTTGAAAAACTGCTTCGCGGACCTGCTCGTCCAGGACCTTGCGGTTCTCGAGGGGCGTCTGGATAGATCGACAAAATCCTTCGAGCGCGGCGACAAAGCCCTGAAGCCTGAGATCGACGCGCTTAAAAAAGCGATCGCGATGCTCGAGGACGATCAATTTCTCTGCAAAGGCGCTTGGACAAAGCCGGAGCTTGAAATTCTGGACCGGTTCGAACCGCTCACTCTGAAGCCGGGTATTGTGGTGTGGAATGTCGATGAGGATGCGTCGTTCGGACGGGGAGGGGTCGGGGTTCCGGACGAAGTGAAGGAAATCTGCGCGCACAGGGGATGGGGGGTCGGCGCGGTACGGTTGTCGCTCGAGTCGGAGGTCATGGAGATCGATCCGGGCGAGCGTCGCGAAATCGGCGAGGAATTGGGATTGAAAGAAACAGTGCGCGACAGGTTCCTGGTCGCGGTGTACGACCGTCTCGGGTTAATTTCATATTACACCGCGGGACCCAAGGAAGCGGCCGCAAGAGCGATAAAGAGGGGCGACACGGCGTGGGATGCCGCAGGTAAAATACATACCGACATCCAGCGTGGATTTATTCGTGCCGAAGTGATGAGTTTCGACGATTACAAAAAATACGGAAGCGAAGACGCGGTCAAGAAAGCCGGGAAATACCGTGTCGAGAAAAAAGAGTATGTCGTCCAGGAAGGGGACATTCTGTATTTCAGGTTTAACGTGTGAGGTCCCTTTGTTTTACCGAATCGCAAAAATTAAACATGTGTCCGTCATAAGCGGAGCGAAGGCGTAGCTTATGGCGGTTTGGATTATTCGAGCAACTCCTCCAGCGACGGGCCGCCTTTTTCGAAGCCGCTGTCTAAGACAAGCGCGACATGGTCGCCCTCACCGTCGCCGTCAACATCCTCGCCGGGCTCATCACCATCATAGCAGATGAGGTAGTATCCTGAAATTCCCTTGCCCTGACGGACCGGGATGTAGGTGACATTGCCGGCGTAGTCGGATGAACCGAATTCAACATCCTTCACAAATTTCCCCTCGAACATTCCGTTTGGATTGGTCCCCATTGAGGGGAGGTATCCACCTGTAACAAGCTTGCCGAGATCGTCCGGGTACTTACCCTTGTTGTCGGATGCATAATCCTCGAGGGCGTATTGAATCATCTCTCCGTTTGCCCTGTACATTTCGGTCTTGGCTTCCGAGAAAAATTGCCCTAATGGTCCGCTGGCACCGTTTATCAACGCGCTGCCCAGTACAAACAATAGGTAAAGTCCGGCAATGTGTAGCAGGATCATAATTATCCCGACAACAAGAACCGCGACTCCACCGCCTTTCCTGGTGCTGAGGGCGCCGACTACGATTGAGACGAGCGGTCCAAGAAACGGAATGATTATCGCGCAGCCGATAAGTATCGCGATCAGGCAGCCGTGCAGCGGCTCGTTGTATCCTGACGGCCTGTTGTCGTAATATTGTGGTGTTGACGGTACTCCCATCAGAATCCTCCATTGAACTCTCGATAATTATCTCGGTAGCAGCTACCCAACGCTTCCGCTCCGGGGTAGCTGCTACCGAGATGCATGACATTCTACCAGATGCGGGACAAAAAAAGGGACTATTTTTCTCGAAGTTTGTTGCGCTCCGATGGCCGAAAATTGATTTTTATACGTATTTTCGCGCGTTTGCATCTTGTTTATTCCGGTTTATGTGGTAAATGGAGAGTAGACAATAGTAAGTCAGCTCCCCCCATCGCATTACAACTCGAATTTTCTCCCCCAGGCGCTTTCCATTTCGACGACACTAACGTTTACATACAAATCCATAAATCACGCAAAGGTATTCTATCCGATGTTTACAAAGCCGCGCGTTAATTCTCATCTTTTGGCGGTGACAGGCACCCCGATTTCGCCTGCCGAGATTTGTGGCGGATTGATGTCATTGGAAGGCGAAATCGGTGTGCCAGTCCCCGCTTCATGTCCGTCACTGTAAAGTATGCGCAATCTTAGCTCTGCTAAGTAATCTCTAACAAACATTCGAATTCCCGCCTCGCGACCATTCTCCCACCCGCACTTTCGCACCTTCTTACAGTATGTTCCCGGGTTTTATTTTAAACCCCTCGTATCCGACCAAAAGGAGGGACAGGTTATGTCAGGAGCATTAGGTTTTTTCATTGATTACGGGAGTATCAGGCCGTGGTTTATCAGCCTTGTGATGGCAGGATTTGTGTGGATCGGCGTGCTCTGGATAGTGACATTGGCGATGCATTTGTACTTCGACCTAAAGCGCCGCAGGGAGTTGATTCGTCTGAAGGCGCTCAGGAAGAGGTTTCCGAATTACGGGTACCGTCCGAAAAACTGGTGAATCTATAAATTCGAAGGCAGAACTTTTTAAATATCATTACTCTACCTACCCATGCACGTTGTGCGTGGGCTTTTGTTTGCAGCACAGCACCTTGTAGCACGCACTTTCCAGTGCGTGTCTTCGTGTCGCATGGACTTTCCAGTCCATGCTGGTGCATATTTGCTGAGATGTGTTACCGACACGCAAACGGACAAGAAAGTCCGTGCTACATTGAAAGACACGGACAGGAATGTCCGTGCTACAGGGAGTGGGAATTTTGTTCGGGTCAATGTCTGCAGTAATGATGTGCGATGTGAGCGTGATCCGCTTCTGCGGTCTTCCGGATTATTCCAGGAGTTCCTGCAATGAGTTGTTGTATCAGTACAGATCGAAAATACGCACGCCTGCGCCGTAGTACATCACATAGAGCAAACCATCATTCACCGCGAGGTCGCTGATCGAGTTGCCCATATCACCGAACGGCTCACCGAAAATGGCTGGATTACCCATTGGGAACAGGTTCACCGCAACAATTTTCCCGTAATTGGTTCCTGCATAGCCGAAGCTTTTCTCCACGGCCAGATACCGCATGTCCGGACCGTACGGCAGATTGTGCCAATCACTGTAAGTGGGGTTGTATGCATCATGGAAGTCGACTACTTTTAGCAGGTCCCCATTAAGTATGTTCAGGTAATGTTGGTTAAAAGCCAGGTCCTGGATATAGTCCATACCCCAGGCGAAGCTGGAGATTTCAATCGGATCGGTCGGATTGGCTATATCAATTATCTTTACACTATACGAGTTCGAGCCGCAGAGAGTCACCCCGTACCTCACCACGTTGGACATGGATCCGGAGATGGTGAATTCAGTTTCCGTGACAATGGGGAATTCGCTGAGATCGAGAATCTCGATCTTTCCATTCTGGAGAACGACAAAAGCGTGACTCAGATAAATAGCGACTCCCGTGACAGGTGAGGCGTATTGTTTACTCCAGTCGATCTCGGGATTGTCCGGGACGCCGATGTCAAACAGCCAGGCATTCCCGGTGTCTGATCCGGCGACAATTATGTCACCCCATACCGCCAAATACTGCGCCGAATCATCCAGATAATCGACATCCCTGATGGCGAAGGAATCGGTTCCGGTTTTCTGTACAGACACGAGCGCGCCGTATGTGAAAAGGCTGTCCAGGAAATAGGAATAGCTGGAACTGAATGCGGCTTCCACAGGGCTGTTGAGGCATTCGCTTTTGGAAATTTCATCGGGACTCATCGGATCACCGATGTTCACCATGGAAAATCCCTGACCGAGAACGACAGCTCCGAGTTTGTTCGCTCCAGCATCCATTTTGCCGACATAGCTTTCGAGTGTGACCGAGCCTTTCTCAGTTACCTCAAGTGGTACCGACAAGTCAAAAAGCGTGATTGTATCATCGCCGCTGATGGCGCATGCCGTTGAGCCGGATATCGCGACTTCGGGAATATCATAGTTAAGCGTCACCCATGCCGGCGATTCAAAGTTTCCGTTTGCAGGATTAAAGATATAGGTGTTCAAGTTAGCCTTTGATGTGTCGAAGTTGTATATAATAATGCAAAGGCGATTCGCGTCTATGTCGAAAGTCCGATATATCTTATTGCCCACTATATAGGCATGGTTATCAATCACGACATTTCCAATGTCCTCAACAGTGTACGTATTGTGCTCTGTCTCAGCCAGTACAAGTAATTGGGTGTTACTGCCCTCGGGATCGAGCAGACCGATTTTCAAAACGTCCGGTATAACATCGAAAGACCCAATATACTGTGGATCCTGCGGATTCGCGGAATAGTCGAACACACGGATGACCGGTGTTCCGACAGGTTCAGTGAGAATAAACAACCACTCGGAATTGGCGACCATCATCGTCACGGGGTCCAGAATCTCGAGCACGTCCTCGTAATGCACGGGGGCGCTGTTGTCGGAATAATCCACAAGGTCGATTCCGCTCGGCGTGTCTGATGGCGATTCCACGTAATACAAGTAGGGATATATGAAGGCGGGTTCGTAGTTTGTTATTTCATCATAGGTTCGTCCAAGTATGACCGGCGTGGAATTTGACACGTCGAACGCGAACGTTCCTGTTGTACCAGCGCCGTAAATTACATTTTCCCCGATTTTCTCGGCGAAGATGGTACCGATCATACATTCGAAATTATCCGGCGTGATCTCAACCGGATTGGAGGGACTTATGTCAATCAGATCGACATCCGCTTCAAGCATATATTGGATCGGCTTTCCGGGTTCCGTGTAACTGACCATCACATAATAAGTTCCAGGGAGCAGCCAGGAAATCGAGATCGTGTTATATCCTTCAAATGCATCACTTGCCGTGATTTGGTTTCCATCGGCACGGTAAAGTCCCAGTGCCGAATCCCCCAGATTACCTGCATCATGGAAGAAATTAATATAGCCGCTGTATTCATACCCGGATGGAAGATCCAATTTGAACCAGTCGGAGTCATCCACGCCTCCGCAAAGACCATTGACGACGGGAGAGTTCAACTCAAGGATTCCGGCTTCCCCGATACTGTTATTAGCGTCGGGCGTGCATCCCGGATCGGTAATCGGAACTTTAATTACCGCGAACGATGAAATCAGGTTTGCGGGGGCGGGGGCTGCTCCCTGGTCATATGTCAGATCGCCTGTTGACTGGACCCTGACAATTACCAGCGCCTCGCCATCGGAGGCCGGTTCGGCGATGTCCCACAAATCGATTGAATACTGGGCTTTACCGTCGGAAGCTCCCAGGCTGTCCATTGTCTGGCCGTCGGCGAACAGGTCCGGTGCGTAAGCGCGAACCGTTTCCACCTCTCCGGGGACATTCCCATTGTCATAACCCTGCCAATCCCCGACGGATACATCCAGTCTGAGAATTCCGCCGTGCATTCCCGTGTCATTATCGTAGTAAAGGCTGTTGGCTGATGGTGTGATCTTGACGTAATAAGGTTCCGGCTGATTGGCGTTGATTGGGAAATCTTCGGGGATCTGGATTGGAGGATTCGGGGACGGCATTGCCCAGGATGCGTCAACAGCATAGCCATATTTCACTTGCGGACCCGGATTCATCGGAAAACGGATCTTATAGCGCCTTGTGTTGGTCGAGCCGGCCTTGAAAACTCCACGTGCGTCCGCGCCTGTCAGGCTCAGTACGGAAATATTATCGGTAGGACCGAGAGTGTCGGCAAACTGCTTGTATGGATTAACCATCGCGGTTAAAATCCCGGACGGTGTAGCTGTCAGGTTCCCCTTCGTGTAACCGAAAAACCCAGGCACGGTAAATTCAGCGGGATTCCACCATCTTGAATACCCGTCCGCGTTTTCAAGTCGGGTTTCGTCAATATCCGCGAAACTTAGCGAGCCAATTGAAAGTGTCCCCGGAGTTATAAGAATTCCCTTTACGTCGAAACCCGCAAACTGGGGCTTTGTCGCAAATGGATGTGTGAGCGTGATGTCGAAAACGAAGAGGCCGGTCGCGGGGTCAGACTCGGACGGCACCGCAGCCGCTGATACCCCCATCGTGCTGTTAAGCACTCCAACAACGTTGAAATGCCAGTCGGACGATCTCAGAGGGAAAACCTCGATTTGGGAGATTGCGGTGTCTATAACCAGTTCATAGAAACCGAAGCAATAATGCGGGTTTTCGACCGGCGAATGTTCAACCGGCAAACCGGGCGGCTCAGCATTTAGCTCGGGAAGCGCGGGATCGTGTGCGCATCCCCCAATAATAAATAGATTAATGGCTGCGAGAATAGTGAAGAGAACTAAAATAAACTTGGGCATGTTCCCCCTCCGTGATCGTGTTTTTGTGAAAGAGAATTATATAGCGCGATACGGAAATCCTCAACCATGCCCGTGGTTTTAAGCCATTATGCTGGATCGTTGTGCCAAACCGCTATGCAATTTCGACACAAAAATGAATAGTCTTGTTACGATAAATCCTTCCGCTTATCAATGTCCGCAGCACGTGTGTCCGCCGTGGACATGCTCCGCCTGCTCAACTTTTTTTACGCCGAAGCAGTCGGCGAGCTTGTTCGCGATGCCGAGATATTTCTCGTGCGTCCCGACTTTCATTTCCTCGGTCTCGACCCTGTCGAACAGACCAAGGAGCTCGTTCTGATCGTCGTTGGTGAACATCATGTTCGCCATCGGATACAGAACCGTGTCCTCTTTCTCGATGTGCGACCTGAGCAGCATGATGAAGCCCTTCGCGTGGTTCGCCCACTTTTTCAAAGCGTCCGGATCGCCCTTCGACGCGGCCTCGATGGCCTCATCCATGCCCCTGACATGCGCGCGGCCCTCGTCATGCTCGTATAACATGACAGATATGGGGTTGCAGTGGCCGTTCGCGTTCGCGCGCTCGAATTTCGGGAACAGATGGACTTCCTCTTTCCCGTGATGGCACTTGTCGGCGAAGTTTCGGAAGAAATCGACCGCGTCGCGCGCCGGCTCGGCATCGACCTTTCCCTCCGACTCGAATTTCACGACCATCTTCGCGAGGCAGTTCAACACCTGCTCGATTACTCTGTGCTCGGTTTCAAGAATTTCCGTAGATTTCATGGTTCTCTCCTGGTGACGGACAGGCTCCGTCCGATTTTATATGTTTAATAGCATGCGGTTATCCGCTTTAATGTCAAAAAAAATCAGGTCAGTTTTACGGTGTTTTTTTCAATATCCCTAATAGTGGTGGACCGGAGGAAGTTCAAGTAATGATTCCTGACCGGTTTCCACTGTGCATGCGCACCGCAGGCATGATTTTCCGAGCACTCGCCGTTTCCGAGAAAACAGCCGTCCCACTGGCTGACCTGGTCGATCGGCTCAAGAACGTCATAGAGCGAGATCTGTCCGGCATCCCTGGCTAGCCTTACTCCGCCGCCCTTGCCTTTCTGAGAGATCAGCAGTCCTTCACGGGCGAGAATTCTCAAGATTTTTCCCAGATAATTCTGCGGGGCGTTGATTTTCTCGGCGATCGCGGTCGCGCCGAGGTACTCTCCGTTTGGGAGCCCCGCGAGGACCGCGAGGGACTTGACAGCGTGTATGCCGGTTCTTGAGATCATGGTAAATACTCTAATCGCATGTGATTATAGCATTATGGCGGAAGGTTGTCAAGGGGGTTTGGAGAAAAAAATATGAAATTCCCCAATATTGGATGTTTTAAGAGCCGGGGGCGTGAAAATCCAAGGATACGTTGTCACCACAACTCGAAAACACCGAAACCGGGCGGATAATAATCAGTATCATTGGCCCCATAGGCGAATTTTCCAGAAACTTCCATTGACTCTGGGCCATGGAACTCAGGGAGGCCTAATATCGGGAAGGCCGATTCCGGAGGGTCGATATCTATTATTCCCAGATAGTATCCACATACGTATGCGTAACCTCCGGAGATTGAAAGGTCACCGTTGTATTCCAAGGGAATTATGTTGACAAATGAAGGTGATTCCGGCGTACCAAGGTCGATTACGGCTACACCAAAATTATAGTCGGCGACGAAAGCATAATTGCCGGATATGGCGATTTCTTGAGGATACCAATATGGCACTTCTATTGTCTTAACAATGTAAGCAGATTCCGGTGGATTTATATTAATAATGCTCAACGCGTAATTGCCTACAACATAAGCGTAACCACCAGTTACAGCCACAGCACCATGTTCGAAGTCCATTTCGATTTCCTTGATTATGTGTGCATAGCCTATGGGGTTAACATCTACAACTAAAAACCCAGTCTCACAAATCACGTAAGCATAACCATTGCTTACAGCTACATAAAAAGCGTTAGACGGGGTTTCAACTGTCTTAATAATATAGGCAGACCCTATGGTAGCGAGGTTGATTATTTGAAGTCCGCCCTCTGTATCGGCGACATAAGCATAACTGCCTGATGTTACAACCTGTTGTGCAGAACCGGGTGTGTCCACGCTCTTCACGATCCAGGGTGATTCAGGCGATTGGATATCGATGATTTCGACACCTACCCTCCCGGCAGCCGCAATGGCGTAATCGCCGAATAGCGTAACATCCTGTGTTGAATACGTCGTATCTTTGATGGCTACAATCGAAGCCGATTCGGGGGGGGATAAATCCATAATCGGAATACCCGCGTCTCCGTCCGAGATATAACCATAATTTCCCGAAACTTCAACTGAATGCGCGGTACCGGGTACAGCAAGGGTCTTCACCGAGAATGCGGATTCGGGTGTACTAATGTCTATGATCTGGACACCTGATTCTCCACATGAAACATAAGCGTAATCGCCATAAACCGATATGCTCTCGGCACCGTCCGGGGTAGCTACTGTCTGTACAACTGAAGCGGATTGAATCGGGTCCAAATCAACGACCAGCATTCTCGTATTCAAGTCGGCGATATAAGCGTAACCGCCATCCATGGCGACATCCCACGGTTGGCCTGGCACGTCGATCGTCTTAATAATAGATACTGTTTCGGGAGGTGAAATGTCAATAATGTATGCTGAACCAGTGTAACTCACAGCACAGGCGTAGTCACCCTCAACTGCCAGCCCAGATATATAATTATAATCCGGGCAATGAAGAGAACTCAGAACGGATGCTTCATCCCACGGGTCAATATCCACGATCTCCATGCTGGAACCGTAAGTGATGTAAGCATAGCCATTGTCAATAACGAGGTTGTCGGTGCCTTCTGTATTGACTTGTTTTATTATGTGAGCGAAAATTGGTGGATTGATATCGATTATACTTAGGCCTCCGCCAGAAATGCTGCCGGTAAATGCCAGGTCGCCAACTACGTCAATAACGTATGTGCCCCCCAAATCGACCCATCCTTTCCAAACAAAATTAGTGGGATCAGTCATTTCGAAAATATGCAATCCTGCTTCTTGCCCGGCTAAATACAGCATATTATCCTGAATGCAGATTTTCCGGGGCGAAAAATTCAGCCAGGGAGGGGTAATATCAACCGGGTTAAATGCCTGCTCAGTTATGCTGATCTGAGGAGGTTCATAAAGAGTGGCCGTTTTCCCTTCATCATCCGTTACGCGTAGTTGGATGGTGTAATTCCCTTTGACGCTCCATGCATGAGTGGTAATTGGGGTTCCCTCTTCGAACACCCCATCGTTTTCCCAGTCCCACTCGTACTTAACTATTTCGTATCCGTCGCAGTCCCCATCGTGCGAGTCGCTCGCGTCAAAGAGAACTTCCTCTCCTATTAAAGCATTCTGTTTATAAGCCTCCACTTCAGCAAACGGGTTCGCCTTTTTGGCCTTATAGACATACACACTAAACACATGGTAGGCCGTAAGATCAAGCCAGGGTTTGGATATCGGATCATTTTCCGCGGCTTCTTTGCTTACAAGAAACCTGTATGAGCCTTTGGGAGCGTGCTTTACATTTTCAATTGTCGCTTCATAACGGGAAAACCCGGGACCGTCGATTTTCAAGGCAGTCTCGACTTCTCCGTCAAAAAGTTGCGGGCACTCTATCCTCGGCAGGTGCAAATTATCCGGGCCCTGCCAGTCGAAAATATCGAATATGAGATTTACCTGACCACTACAGGCCGTGAGGCCGTATGCGGAATCCGGATTGACAAACTCGATCTTCCAGGCCTCGGTGCAATTCGCCTCGGGACCGAAATCGGTCATTGGATCAATGACCGGGCTGTTGATCGGATGCGCCCAGCTCGCGTCAACCGCGTAACCCAGCAAAAATGGTTCGCCGTTTATCCCCACTTCATAGGTGACCTTGACTGAATCCCCTCCAAGGAAAGCGTTGCGATGATTCGTGAGATCGCCGGAAATGAACCGTTTATACGCATTCAGAGTGCCGTTCGGAGCGGTTTCAGTAGCCAGGTTGCCTTTTATGTAACCTTGAAGACCTCCCGGACCGTAACCCGCGGTGGTGGGATTATAAAGGGAGGTCCAGCCTTCGGGGTTCAGGACCGCGAGGTCGCCGATCACCGGGTCTGAATAGACAAGTCCGGCCTCAGGGAACGTGTGGCTGGCGTTGAACATCGCAATGCCTCTGACATCGAAGCCGGTGAAGTTCGAGGAGCCAAACGGGTTAATGATCTGGATGGTCAATAACAAAGTGCCAGTGCCTGACGGGAGGATCCCGGCAACTTTGAAGCAACTCATACAGGGACTTTGTTCAAGAAACGAAAGAATGTTCCAGTGCGACGCGGTATTTCGAAGGGAAATTATTTCGTATTCGAGCGTCTTAGGGTCAATACGAATTAAATGATAAGACCACAGGTAGTGATCCGAACCTCGATTCCCGGTGATGGTTCTATCCTTCAGGTCGGGGACGTTCGATCCCGGGGAGGATAATTCGGGGGCGGTTGGAGTTTCGGTTTTGGGATTGCTTATCCCTCCGGACGAGCACGAGAAAAGTCCCAGTACCCCGGCAATTAGTAAGAATAGGATGGTAATTGGACGTGTCATAGCGAAGCCTCCTTGATGTCTCGGTAGCAGCTACCCTCCGCTTACCGAGACAATCCCCTTTTCGTCCGTTAAGGGCAAAAACCCGCGAGTTGAAAATCAAACTTAGATTCAGAATTCCAATGAAATTAAAAATAGAAAAATCTCAATATTAAGGTATTGACAAGGTAATAGCAGCATGTTACGCTTCTCATTTGTCGCTTCAAACAGGTTGGGGCAGAAAAATGCCCCAGTATTTTTGTGTGTGCGCTCAATTTGAAGCGGCTTGCACCTGTACCTTGGAGCTAATTATAGCGAACGACCGGTTCACGGTCAAGTGACGGGCCGACGTAGCTCAGTTGGTAGAGCAGCTGATTTGTAATCAGCCGGTCACCCGTTCAAGCCGGGTCGTCGGCTTTTTCGCGTGGGGAGATGCCCGAGTGGTTAAAGGGAACAGACTGTAAATCTGTCGGCAATCGCCTACGGAGGTTCGAAACCTCCTCTCCCCACCACCGCGCGGGAGTAACTCAATTGGTAGAGTACCAGCCTTCCAAGCTGGTTGTTGCGGGTTCAAGCCCCGTCTCCCGCTCCAGATTGTCAGACCGTCGGCTGCTTTATGCCCAAGTAGCTCAGTCGGTTAGAGCACCTCCTTGGTAAGGAGGAGGTCAGCGGTTCGATCCCGCTCTTGGGCTTGGATTTTTTTGGTCTATTTCCTGGATTTATTTTTTGGGTTTCTTGGATTAAATAAATAAAATCCATCGGGTCCTGCGATTCAATCGATATCCGCATGGACCGTCAATAATATCTGAGGTTTATTTCTAAACAAATAACAGCATCCGGAACAGCAATGCAACGCAGGCTGCGAGGACATGAAAAATGGCTAAAGCGAAATTCGAGAGAACGAAGCCGCATTTAAACATCGGGACGATCGGACACATCGACCACGGCAAGACGACCCTGACCGCCGCGATCACGAAGGTGCAGGCGTTCAAGGGACTTGCGACCTATGTGCCGTTCGACCAGATCGACAAAGCTCCGGAAGAGAAGGCGCGAGGGATAACAATCAACACGGCGCACGTGGAATACGAGACGCCGAACCGTCATTACGCGCACGTGGACTGTCCCGGACATGCGGACTACATCAAAAATATGATCACGGGCGCGGCGCAGATGGACGGCACGATCCTGGTGGTAAGCGCTCCGGACGGGCCGATGCCGCAGACGAGGGAGCACATACTTCTGGCGAGGCAGGTCAACGTCCCGAAGGTCGTCGTGTTCATGAACAAGGTCGACATGGTCGACGAACCCGAGCTTCTTGACCTGGTAGATATGGAGATTAGAGAACTCCTGGATAAATACGAATTCGAAGGCGACGCGACGCCGATCATCCGCGGGAGCGCGCTTCAGATGATGGAGAGCCCGTCGACGGATCCGAACGACCCGGTGTACAAGCCGATCGAAGAGCTGCTGCAGGCGTGCGACGATTTCATACCGATGCCCTTGAGGGACATCGACAAGCCGTTCCTGCTTCCGGTCGAGGACGTATTCACGATCACGGGGCGGGGGACGGTGGCTACAGGCCGCGTTGAGCGCGGGATTGTGCACACGAACGACAAGCTTCAGATCA
>Ga0214473_10001030_pt1 | contig 37808 bp, 39 predicted proteins | sample RVTome_7_FD_203509 | JGI IMG/M metagenome (GOLD analysis project Ga0214473, IMG submission 203509) | Soil microbial communities from uranium-contaminated site in the Upper Colorado River Basin, Wyoming, United States - RVT98D197 | ecosystem: Environmental > Terrestrial > Soil > Contaminated >...
TGCCCGTTGCTTATTGCTTATTGCTTATTGCTACTATTCCATCTTCCCAAGCACCAGCGCAAGCAGCGCCATCCGCATCACCACGCCGTTAAAAGCCTCGGCCCAGTACCGCGCATGGCGAGTGTAGTCGACCTCCTCCAGGAGTTCGTCCATCCGGGGAAGCGAGTGCAGGATGATTGAGTCGGGCTTTGCCTTCCGCATCAAGGCCTTGGTGACCTGGTAGTTTGCTGGCGTCATCCCCACGTCGCCATCGCGCTCGTCACGCGATTTCGTGTAGTCTGGCTGTACGACCGGCTCCATATACAGAACGTCCGCCTCGGCGATGGCTTGCTCGACATGCTCGACCTCGCGGTAGCGCAAGTTGACCTCGTCCAGTTCCTTCTTGAACTCATCCGTAAGAGACATTTCGGGCGGAGATACATACACGGCTTGAATGTCGAACTGCGACATGCCGTAGCTGATCGAATGCATCGTCCGCATACGCATATCGCCGATGAGCAGAAATGTCAGCCCGTCCAGGCGCCCCTTCTCCCTGAGGATGGTGTACAGGTCCGTCAGAACTTGGGTCGGGTGCTCCCCCCAGCCGTCCCCACAGTTGATCACCGGCACGCTCGACCAGCGGGCCGCTTCGGCCGGCGCCCCCTGCTGGAAATGGCGGATGGCGATGACGTCGCCGTAGTACTCCAGCATGTGCACGGTGTCCTTGATCGACTCCTGGTAGAAGTCGCCGGCGCGGGTCATCTTGGCATCCGAGAAACCCGTGACGTGCCCGCCCAGACGATGCATGGCGGCTTCCGTCGCCAGCCGGGTCCGGGTAGAGGGCTGGTAAAAGGCAGTCACCAGCGTCTTGCTGGCCAGGAGGTCGGTATTTTGCCGGTCGCGCGCGATTGGAGCCAGCTCATCTGCCACCTGGAAAACCCTGTAGAACTCTTCGCGTTCGAAACCTTTGAGCGATAAGATGTCACGCCCCGCAAAACTTCTCATCTGATTCTCTCTCCTTCATTAAAATCGGTTGTGAGTGTCTATTCCGCGGAGGGTCCCGCCGGCCGCCCCATGCGCCACGTCGTGTGAACATATGGGGTTCGCCAGCGGCTTTTCACCCGTGGCGGCCCACCCGACGAACGACATGAAATCGGAACGTGCCCGGAAGGAAGTAGCTCTGCGAGTGGTCGATCAACCCGCCGTCCTCGGCGTATAGAAAGGCCTCGAACCGAAGCAATACGTCTCCGCGTTGAACCTTCAACTTGCGAGCCACGTCGGCCGAGGCCGGCAAGGCCGTGATCTCGCTCCTTGAGAGCCCCAGAGGAGGGATGCCCTGTTTCAAGAGCAGGTCGAGGACCGAGCCCCGGAATCCTTCCTCCAGGGCCTGGCCAGGGATAACTCCATCGGGGATCGTATCTATCAGGTACGCGACCGGGCGCTCGTCGGCTTCGATGACCCGGGAGACCTCCAGAACGACCGAACCGGCAGCGACCCCGAAAAGCTCCTGTTCTCTCGCCTGAGACGCTCGACGATCGATGGTCAGGTCACCCATCGTGACTTCGAGGTCGATGCGTGAGGCCAGTGTTTCGATACTCTCGAGTACCTCCAAGCCGGCGTCGATGATCGGCAGCGGGCGGGCCACAAGCGTACCCACACCTTGCCGGCGGATGATCACACCCCGCTCTTCGAATGGGCGCATCGCCTCACGCAAGGTGGCGCGTGAGACACCGAGCTCACGCGACAAAGCCGGCTCCGAGGGCAGGTAGCTCCCCGGCGGTGTCTCAGCCAGGATGTTCTCCAGCGCTTCGGCGGTACGCTGATAAAGCGGGCTCCCCTTCTCGGAGCGTGCTCGACCTCGCTCTCTCACGAAGGAACCCCTCTGCTCATCCGACACTCTCTTCGAGTGGGACGATCGTGTGATGGTTGACGTCTACCAGGCCCATGTCCGAAATCCGCAGCTCCGGGATCACGACCAGGGCCAGTAAGCTAAGTTGCATGTTAGCGTTGTTCAGCTCGCAGCCGCACGCTCGGAGACCTGCAAGGATGCCCTCGGCTTTTTCTGCGACGACATCCGCACGCTCGTCAGACATTACTCCGGCAATCGGAAGTTCCAGGAGCGCCTTTACCTCCCCCTCGCGTACGACGATCTGCCCGCCTCCGACTCGTGCCAATTCGTTCGCCGCCTTGGCCATGCTGACTTCGTCGGTCCCAACCACGAGCATGTGATGCGAGTCGTGCGCGATGGTCGAACCTACAGCACACGGGACTTTGAAACCGAAACCCTGGACAAGACCCATCTGAATCGTTCCAGTGCCTCGGTGCCGTTCGATCAGAGCAACCTTAGCCAGATCGTGGCTCAGGTCGGCCTTCAGTTCACCAGCATTCGGCTCGAGGTCAACCTGAATGTGTCGGGTCGGGGCCTGGTTCTCGATCACCCCGATGACATTCGCCCGGACGACACCTTTGCGGGAGGCGAGTATCGCGAAGTCAGACGCCTCCAGGGGTTGTTTGAGATGGACCGAATGCCTCACATCCTCCGGGAATTGAAAGTCGGGCAGCCCGATGGTCAGGCGACCATTCTCGGCGGCGAGCACGCCACGAATGATGACCTGCTCCGCCCGGAATTTCGCCAGGTCGCTCACCAGCAGAATGTCGGCCGATCTGCCGGGTGCGATCTGTCCTACCTCGTCGGCTACTCCGAAGTGCTCGGCTGTGTTCAGGGTCGCCATCTGGATGGCCGTCAATGGAGGCAGCCCTTGTTCGATGGCGTGGCGAACGACACGATCCATGTGTCCGTCGTGCACCAGGGTCCCCGCGTGGCTGTCATCGGTCACCAGGATGAAATGGCGCGAGTCGAGGCCAAGCTCCGTGATGGCCGGGCTCTGTGCCGCCACGTCGTACCACGCCGAACCGAGCCGGAGCATCGCCTTCATACCCTGACGAACACGTGCCACGGCGTCCTCCAGCCGCGTCCCCTCGTGATCGTCGGCGGGCCCACCTGCCGCGTAACCATGGAACGCGAGCCCGAGGTCCGGTGACGGATAGTGCCCCCCGATGATCTTGCCGGCCGCCTGCGTCGCCGCCATTACTGCCAGAACTTGGTCTTCGGCTTGGATCACGCCGTGGAAATTCATCATCTCGCCTAGCCCGATCACTCCGGGCCACGTCAGCGCCTGGGCGATCTCTTGCGGACCGAGCTCCGCTCCGGGTGTCTCCAAACCGGGGCTCGAGGGCACGCATGATGGCACTTCAACCCATATATGGATCGGCTGCAACACGGCCTCATCATGCATCAGCCGCACGCCATTCAAGCCGAATATGTTGGCGATCTCGTGCGGGTCGATGAACATCCCTGTCGTTCCGTGGGGGATCACGGCGCGCACGAACTCGGTCACGGTGACCATGCCCGACTCGACGTGCATGTGCCCGTCAAGCAAGCCGGGCACCAGGTAGCGACCGCCGGCTTGGATGACTTGCGTTTCCGCGCCGAGTGTATGACCGGCGTCCTCTCCTACGTAGGCGATATGGCCCGCGCTCACGGCGATGTCCGTGTGCGCAATGATCTCGCCCGACTGCACGCACACCCAACGTCCGTCCCGAATCACAAGATCGGCCGGCGCGCGCCCCATGGCGACGTTGATCAATCGGCGCCTCAGTCCTTGGCGGGCTTCCACATCCATGATCGCTTCACCTCTCGGTTTGGCCGACCGAATCGCTCAGCCGTTTACCAGACGCATCGCAGCCTGGTTGTGTGCCTCGACAAGGCGGCCCTGATCAAGGCGCGCCAGCCTACCGTCGGTGACAACTACCTCACCGTGGACATAACTGAAATCGACGGTGCCCGGATTGCAGAACACCGCCGCCGCGACCGGATCGTGTCGACCGCCGCTATAGTCGACCCGATCGAGGTCGATGGCGATGAAGTCGGCGCACTTGCCCGCCTCGAGGGAGCCCAAATCGGGCCGGCCCAGCACAGCTGCGCCGCCGAGGGTGGCGAGTTCGAGAACCTGGCGGGCGCCGATCAGACCTCCGGGTTCATGAACCTCCGGGGCGGATGAGGCCACTCTCGAAAGAAGCATCGCTTGCCGAGCTTCCGCCAGCATGTGCGAGCTGTCATTGCTGGCCGATCCGTCGACCCCCAGCCCGACGTCCACGCCCGCCGCCAGATATCGCCGCAATGGGGCGATCCCGGACGCCAGACGCATGTTCGACGAGGGGCAGTGAGCAACCCCGATCCTGGCCGTCGCCATCCTGGTGATCTCCTCAGGCTGGATGTGAACGGCATGGGCGAACCACACATCCCCCCCCGCCCAATCCAGGCTCTCGGCGTATGCCAACGGCCGCTTACTGAATTTCTCCAGACAGAAAGATTCTTCGTCTAGCGTCTCGGCCAGATGGGTGTGAAGGCGGACGTTGTAAGATCGGGCCAGCGACGCCGCTTCGCGCATCAACTCCGGGGTGACCGAAAAGGGCGAGCATGGCGCCAGTACCACCTGCACCATCGCCCCCGGCTTCGGATCATGGTAAGCCTCGATCACCCGTCTGCAGTCTCGCAGAATCTCTTCCTCGGTTTCGACCACAACGTCGGGCGGCAGACCCCCCTGGCTTTCACCAAGGCTCATCGAGCCTCGCGAGGCATGCAGACGTATGCCGACTTCAACGGCCGCCTGGATCTCGTTGTCCAGCTGACAGTCATTGGGGAATAGGTACAGGTGATCCGATGCGGTTGTGCACCCGGAGAGCGCCAGCTCTGCCAGGCCGAGCTGGGTCGATACCCGGATATCCTCTGCCCGCAGTCTGGCCCAGATGGGGTATAGGACTTTCAACCAGCTGAAGAGGTCGGCATTCTGGGCTTGAGGGACGACCCGCGTCAGGGTCTGATAGAGATGATGGTGGGTGTTGATCAGTCCCGGCAGGAGCAGGTGATGCGAGATATCGAGGACTTCATCGGCGGCCTCGGGCAGCTCGTCCGTAGGACCAGCCTGTTCGATCCATCCATCCCGGATGAAGAGCCCGCCGTCGCTGATCTCCCTGCGGTCGGCGTCCATAGTGACCAGCAGTTCAGCGTGACGTACAAGGAGCGTCGACATGCAACCTTCCAGGGGATATTCAGGCGAGTCTAGCACCCCCGCCGACGATCGTCAATTGTCAGACAACATACGCATCGCGGACCATAATCACCCGCTCCCCCCGCATGAACTTCTGCAGCGAGAGGAGCGGGGATCGATTGCTTCGATTAAAGCGGTCGAGGTTACGGCCGCATTCGTGATGCCGCCCGCAGCGTATTCTGGAGCAGGAGGGTGATGGTCATCGGACCTACCCCTCCCGGAGATGGGGTAATCGCTCCGGCGACCTCTAACGCTTCATCGAAGTCGACATCTCCAACCTGGCGGTAGCCCTTCTTGGCGGTCGGATCATCGATCCGGTTTGTCCCTACGTCGATCACGTAGGCACCCGGCTTGATCCAGTCTCCGCGGATCATTCGCGCCCGGCCGATGGCGGCGATCAGTATGTCGGCCTGACGGCACACTGCTGGGAGATCGGCAGTCTTCGAGTGGCAGATCGTCACGGTTGCGTTTTCCTTGACCAAGAGCAGAGCAGCTGGCATTCCGACGATGTTGGATCGACCCACCACGACCGCATTTGCCCCCTCCAGTTTGGCCCCCGCCTTCCGCAGAAGAACCAGGCAGCCGGCCGGCGTGCATGGAACGAACAACGGCTCTCGACCCTTCTGCGCCAGACGTCCGATGTTGAGAGGATGGAAGCCGTCGACGTCCTTCTCGATACTTATCGCCTTGAGGATGGCCTCCTCATCCAACCCTGCCGGCAGTGGAAGCTGGACAAGAATGCCATGGATCGCCGGATTGGCGTTCAGATCGGATACAAGCTTCTCGACTTCCGACTGAGAAGCGTCAGCCGGCAGCTCATGCCCAAACGACTCGATGCCGACCTCGGCGCACGCCTTGCGCTTGGCGCGGACGTATATGTGCGACGCGGGGTTCTCGCCTACCAGGACGGTGGCCAGGCCCGGGCGAGGCCCGCCCTCGGCCAGCAGTGCTTCGACACCGGCCGCAATCTCCTTGCGGAGCTCGGCGGCGATTTCCTTCCCATCGATGATCCTGGCTGTCATGTTCCTCTCCCGTGCAACTGTCGGATGGACGCGCCACTACAAGCCAACCGCTTCGCTGGGCGGCGGATTTCGGGCTGATTCGGATTATCGCCCGAGACGCATGCCCTCGACAAGGACGTAGCTCCGCCAGCGGGCTGACACCCGTCCTCGTTCGACCAGCCCGCAGCCACTCCGCGGCTGTGATCCGGTTCAGTCCTCGGTTTCGTTCGAAGCGGGCAAAGCTCGGGAGTGGGATTGGGACAAGATCTAAGATCGAGTGCCTAGCGAGGTCGCCATACCGAATCGAAATCCTCGGAGGCCTCCGAGGTCAGTTCCCTATAGTTCGTGCAGCTCGTAGTCATGATGGCGATGTCGTGCCGGATGCCTGTGGGCCAAGTCTCGAAGGTCAACCAGCGGCTGTCGGGGGAGAGGTGCGGCTCGGCCATCGGCTGCGCCGCAAGCCGACCCTGGGGGCAGATCTGGAACTCGGTTTTGCCCCTATCGGCGAACCGGCTGGCAACGATGCGCGGAATCCCGCCGATCTGCTGTTCGTAGATGAGCAGCTGTCCGTCGTTCGACCAGTCGGGGTGTGTGTTGTCTCTGGCGACCGTACGCGAGAAGCGCTGCTCATCTCCTCCGACGCTGGGGATCGTCCAAAGCTCGTAGACCGACAAACGGCGGGATACGAAAAGCAGCTGCGAACCCGTCGGGGACCAGACTGGCTGACGGTCATGTGCCAGATCGTCGGTCAGATTCTTCAGCCCGGAACCGTCAAGCCTCATCACATAGACCTGCGCCGGGCCATCTCGCAGGGACGTGAACGCGACCCCTTGACCGTCAGGTGACCAGACCGGATCGAAATCTCCACCGGGCGCGGTCGTTAGCGGTGTGAGACTTGAGCCATCGACCTTCATCAGCCACAAGCTCGAACCCGGATACTCATCCTGGTTCTTCAGACATGGCGAAGTGAAGATAATCGACAAGCCGTCCGGAGACCAGTCAGGCTGACACGCCCCATCTTCGACATTCGTCAGCTGCACAAGGTCCGTCCCATCGATATTAATCAAGAAGACCTGAGGGATATCGTCCACCCTGCTGGAAGCGAAGCCGATTTGGGCCGAGCCGCCTCCAATGGGAGTTGGAGCGCTGGTCGGACTTCCCGGCGTTCCCGTACCGGCGATGATCGGTGGCACCGAGGTGGCGCCATCCACCAAGGTGGGAGAGTCGGTGGGGAAGAAGACGATCCCCTCCGGCGTCGCCGACTCGGTCGGACCTGGGGTATCGCTCTCGACGACGGGGTTTGTCGAGGTGGGCAGGCTACGCCCAGCTCCGAAGAGCGAAGTCCACCCCTCAGCCAGCTTCGGACCCCCGAAGGCAAGCCCGGCAACGACCACCACAACGCCAGTCACACCGAGACCGAGCCTGAGGTTGCGTCGGTGGGAGGCCTCGCGTATGCGAGAGCCTGGCTCGAGGGGTGTGGTCGCCCGCCTGGGAGAGACACGTGTGGCTTCCGTAGCCGTGTAACCCCGGACTACGGTCGGCCGGCTCGCCCCCGAGGCTGAACTCAAGGCCGAGGCGAATTCGTTGATCGATTGGTATCGCTCGTCGGGAACGACCGCCAGCGCCTTTTCAACCGCCCGGGATACCGAGCCAGAGACCCTGGGGTTCCGTTTTCGCAACGGAGTTAGTTCTTCGCGGCCCATGGCGCGTTCCAAGGAGTCTTCCGGAATCGCAGCCGCCAGCGCGGCATAAATCGTGGCCCCCAGGGCGTAGACGTCCGTGCGGGCGTCGGTCCGTCCAGTCCCGTACTGCTCGGGCGGGGAGAAGCCTGGGGTCATCGCCTTGGCACCGGTGGTTGTGTTCCCACGGTCATCGACCACCTTGGCCAAGCCGAAGTCCACCAGGATCGCCCGGCTGTCCGGGGTGATCTTGATATTCCCTGGCTTGATGTCCCGATGAAGGATCGAAGGCGATCGCGAATGCAGGTATGAGAGGGCGTCGCAAATCTCGAGAAACCACGCCATCGACTCGGCTTCTGTCACCGGGCCGCCGCGCTCGAGCCGCTGACGAAGGTCTTCTCCCCCGATGTAATCCATCACAAGATACTGCCCCTCGCCTTCGATGACGAAATGGTCTGTAACTCGGGGCAGATTGGGATGTCGCAGGCTGGCGAGGATAGTCGCCTCACGGCGAAACTGGCGCGCGTAGTCCTCGGTCGTGAAGAGATTCTCTTTTACAGCAATCGCCACGCCCAGGTTGATATCGTAACCTCGGTATACGGCGCCCATCCCGCCCTGACCGAGGACGTCTTTGATTCGATACCGATGGCGGAGAATTGCACCGGGCTGAAGTGACATGGATGCTCAGTATCAACAAGAACGCGCGCGTCGGACCTGATTCATTTTAGCAAAACCGGCGGGCTTTAGCCACCTCACCCCATTTTGCACGACTATGATGCACATCTGATCGGATCCCATCCTGCCCCAAGCCAAGTTCAATTGCCAACGGTCGGGGGCATCCATCACTCATGGTCACAGATACACCCATTACGGCAGGTGAGATCGCACCGCGCCACCCGATTCGCGTGCGCGCCAGGAATCCCAGTGGATTGTACGTCGTCATGGGTGATTGGCGTATGGCCCGGGCGTCCTGCCCCCTGAGTTCTTCCGCCGCGGCGATAGCCAGGGCTGACACCCGGCGGTGGTCTGCGCCGGCTGGGATGCCTCGAAGATGATTTCTGCACTGCCCGATGCCAGGGGAGACGGCCTAAAGCCGGCCTTCGGCGACCAGGGAAGGAAGTCCAGGGCCAATAGCGGGGGGAAGAGCTGCCTGACCCGGGGAGTCGAGGGGGACGAAGTAGGCCTCCCCGGCGCAATAGCGACATAAGGTACGGCCGTCGAGCATCACTTCCCTTCCGTTATTGATCTCTTCAGCGCATGAATAACAGATGGACCGTTTTGCCGGCTCGCTGATTAGCGCCGAGAAATCCAGGGTAAGCCTGACCTGCTGCACCGCCAGCAGCTCGTCATCCGGCATGACCTGATAGGCAACCAGCTGTCGCTGCCAGGGATCCTGGATCCTGGGCGCGTAGTCGATCGTGTTTGACCGGGCGGCGGGATGCGGCAGGATTCGGATTGATCTTCCGGATTCGCCGTCGACAAATGTCACGGCCACTTTGCCGTAGTCGACGATAAACATCGTCCTGCGACCGACCCAGCAGCCCGTGGCGACGCCGATCCCGTCCGCTGTGCAGCCGTCGGTCTCGACCAAAGCGATCAGTCGCTTGTCTGCCTGAGGCAGATCGATCCCCAATTCGGTACCGGCCCGCACGCCCATCCGGACCCCCAACACCTGCCGCGGGCACAGGTGGTCGTGCATGTGAGACACCTCTGTGTAAAGGAGGTTCAAATCGGACACGGGCCCTCCGACCGGGTTCCGGGGGCAGACGGCAATTGAGAGCATGGGTCGATCAGCCTGGGGTGACCCTTCATTCGGACACCGGAGAAAACGGCGCCATGCCGGGCATCACCCCTTCTTCTCTTCCGGTTCCCCTTCAGGGCTTTTATCCTCACCCTTGAGGCCTTCTCGGAATGAGCGGATCCCGCGGCCGAGCTCTCCAGCGATCTTGCCGACACGTCCCACCCCGAACAGGATGACCACGATCACCAAGATGATGATGAGTTCCGTAGTGCCAAGTCGGAACGGCATGCTCTCCTCCGTCTGCTTGAGTGCGTAGTCCAGTCTACCGCAAACAAGATGAGTGTTTGAGTTTCGTTTATCCTGGCATGCGGAGCACGAACATCACAAGCCGGCAACGGTCAAGGCAGACACGCCGGCCTGCCCCGTCCATGAGCGGCGTGCCCTAGACATCCAGGTTGCGCACCTCCCGCGCGTGCGTCTGGATGAATCTACGCCGGGGCGGGACGGCCGAGCCCATGAGCATATCGAAGGTTCGATCGGCTTCAGCCGCATCCTCGATAGTGACTTGAAGCAGCGTCCGCTGGGCCGGATCCATCGTCGTCTCCCACAGTTGGATCGGGTTCATCTCGCCCAGGCCCTTGTAGCGCTGCAGAGTTGCGCCGTCGCTTCCGCCTGAGATCTCCTTCATCACTCGCTCCCGATCGGCCTCGCTGTAGGCATACATGACCTTGTTCTTGTGGCCGACACGATAGAGCGGCGGCTGGGCGATGAACAGATGGCCTTCATCGATCAGGTCAGGCATATAGCGGAAGAAGAAAGTCAGCAGCAACGTACGGATGTGACTGCCGTCGACGTCGGCGTCCGTCATAATGATCACCCGTCCATAGCGCAGACCGGATAGGTCGAACCCCTCGCCGATGCCCGTGCCCAAGGCCGAGATCAAAGCTTTCACTTCGTTGTTCGAGAGGACCTTGTCAAGCCGGGCGCGTTCCGTGTTTAGGATCTTGCCTCGCAGAGGCAGGATCGCCTGGAAGTGCCTATCCCGGCCTTGTTTGGCCGATCCACCCGCCGAATCGCCCTCGACGATATACAGTTCACACTTGTTCGGATCGCGCTCGGAACAATCGGCCAGTTTCCCCGGCAGGGTAAGGCTTTCGAGGGCACTCTTGCGGATGACCAGATCCCGCGCTTTGCGAGCTGCGTCCCGGGCGCGGGCCGAAGTCAGACACTTCTGGACAATCGCCTTGCCGGCCCGCGGGTTCTGCTCGAGGAATTCACTGAACTCCTCTCCCAATGCCGATTGAACCTGGGTCTGGACCTCGGCGTTCATCAGCTTGACTTTGGTCTGGCTCTCGAATTGTGGGTCTCGGTGCTTGATCGACACGATCCCAGTCAGGCCCTCCCGCGTATCGTCGCCCGAGAAGTTGGGATCCGACTCCTTCAACAGGCCGTTCTTGCGCGCATAATCGTTGATCGTCCGCGTGATCGCGGCTCGCATCCCTGTCAGGTGCGTGCCGCCGTCCACGGTGTTGATTGTGTTGGCGAACGAATAGACAGATTCGGCGTAGGCATCGGTGTACTGGAGTGCGACTTCGATGCCGACGCTGTCCACCTCGCGATCGACGTGAACTACTTGGTGCAGCACCTCGCGGTTTCGGTTCAAATACCGAACAAAAGAAGTCAATCCCCCCTCGAAGTAGAACTTCATCCGCCGCATATCCCGTTCGTCGATAAAATCAATCGTGACGCCGCGGGTGACAAACGCCATCTCCCTGAACCGCTGCACCAGGGTCTCGAAGCGGTAGTCTACGTCTCCCTTGAAGATTTCTCTGTCGAATTTGAAACGAGTCTTATTTCCGGTTTCATCCTTGGAAACCTTGCCGATCACTTTGACCGCTTCCACGGGTGCGCCGCGCTCGTAGCGCTGGAAGTGGATCTTTCCGTCGCGTTTAACTTCGACTTCGCACCACTCCGACAGCGCGTTTACCGCTGAGACGCCTACACCGTGCAGGCCTCCGGATACCTTGTAGCCCTCCCCGCCAAATTTGCCCCCGGCGTGAAGAACCGTCATGACGATCTCCAGAGCCGGTTTCTTCTTGTCGGGATGGATATCGACCGGAATGCCCCGGCCGTCGTCCTCGACGGTGACGCTGCTGTCGGAGTGGATCGTCACATAGATGTTGCTGCATGCCCCTGCCAGAGTTTCATCAATCGAGTTATCGACGACCTCGTACACCAGGTGATGAAGCGCCTTGACATCTGTTCCACCGACATACATCCCGGGCCGGCGCCGAACTGCCTCGAGCCCTTCCAGGACCTGGATGTCTTTGGCGGCATAGCTGCTGACTTTGCCTGCACGTTTCGCCACGAACTCCTCCTCGGGAGATCGATTCAGCCTGTTCCGTCTTTGGTCTGCGACCTCTCGGCAGATTGCATCGCCAGGGCGCTCCGCATGGCCGTCAGCCATTCGCGTCTGGCTTGATAGAAGGCGTAACTCCCCACGATGATCATAGCACTGACAAACGCGTGCCCGAGAAGCCCGAGAATACTGAACCAGGACGCCGATTGCGGCAGATCCCATATTAAGTTGGTCAACCAGGATACCCCGATCGCTACTCCGATGAACCCGAGCGCGCCAAGCGTGTTCCAGCGCACGACCAGGGCGCTGTCAAGCATAGCCTGGATCACTCCCAGGCGGTAGCGGATGATCCCGTGGGGCGTGAAAGCCAGATACGTGCCCACCCAAAAGAGCAGGCTGAGACCGATCATGACGACGCCGGCACTGAAGAGCGGGAGGATCACCCCCGCAATCGCCGCCGCCAGCAGCGTCGCCGTCGCCCAAACGAAGCCTCCGAGATAGACCAGGACGGCCAGTATGATGAAACCTAGCCACGCCCTCCAGGCCGAAGCCAGGTTCACGGCCGGCGCCACTCGCCTGGCAAGCAAGCGGTGGTACATGGCTCCCAGACCCAGCCCTAGGACAGTAAAAATCACCCACAATCCGAGGACGACGAAGGGATCCTGGAATTCCAGCCGAGTTATGGTCCCCAATGCGTTCTCGACCGGAAGCCGACCAGCCATCAGGCTCGGAACGCCAACAGGCATGCTGTTCAAAGCCGAAAAGAGGTTAAACCGATCCGCCAGGAGCTCCAAACTGTTCGTCAACGGGGCTGCCTGCTCTCGAAGCACCGAATCACCGGCCGAAAGCGCAGCGATCGTGGCCCCCGCCTGACGGAAGATGGTACTCAGCGAGAGCCTCGGCCCCAACCACAGAAACAGATCGAGCAGTAGTGGTGGTAGGATCAGGATCGGTTGTTCGGCGATCCGCTCGAAGCCTGTGACAAACGCAGCGAGTACACCCAGCGGTTTTGCGGGAGAACTGAGGACTGGAGCGTTCACGAGATTTGATTCTACCATACGGGGCCCCTCGAAGTTTGAGCACGCAAACACATTTGTCGTCCGGGCCGCCTATTCGAGCCCTCCTTACGCATCGGTCCCGTCCGAAGCCATCCCGGGAGGCGTTTCTCCTTCATCCTCCCCGGCGCTTCGCTAGGCTCAGCCCGCTGTTCCACCGAAATCGGGTTTGACCGACCCGTTCGCCTCGACTAGAATCCGACCTCGCAGGAGCGAGAGTGACGCCTCCACTGATCGCGGTGCTGACCGACTTCGGGACGCAAGATACCTATGTCGGGGTGATGAAAGGTGTCATCGCGTCTATCGCACCCCAAACCCAGGTTATCGATCTCACCCACGAGATCCCCCCAGGGGACATACGTCAGGCGGGTTTCAAGCTGTGGCAGGCGGTGCCCTTTTTCCCCGAGGGGACGATCTTCGTCGTGGTTGTGGATCCGGGCGTGGGAACGCGCCGACGGGCGGTGGCCGTGGCGTGGTCAATGCGCCTGTTTGTATTGCCCGACAACGGCCTGCTCACGTACCTCTTGGCGAGCGCCCCCGCCAGTAAGGCCGTCGAGCTTGTTACTCCAGCTTTCCGGCTCAATCCCGCAAGCAGCACATTCCACGGCCGGGACGTCTTCTCCCCGGCGGCCGCCCATCTGGCTCGCGGCGTTCCAATGGACGAACTCGGCCCACCTGCGGGTGAACTCATACGCCTGCCTCTACCGAAGTTGGTCATGACAGACGACCCCAGGCTTCAAGGCGAGATCCTCCACGCCGACCGTTTCGGGAACCTGATCACTAGCCTGGGTCGGCTTGAGCGACGGGCCGATTCGCTGGCGTTCGTCCCTTGGCTTCCGGTCTGTGAGGAGGCCAGCCTGCCCCAGAACGACCTCTGGCTTCATCTCGAGGATGGTACCCGATTGGAGCTAAAGAGTACATTTGGCGATGTCCCACAAGGTGCCCCCCTAGCCTATATCGGAAGCGAGGGACTGGTCGAGGTCGCCGTCAACAAGGGCAGCGCCGCTGACATTCTCGGTGTCAAGCCCGGATCCCGGGTTGAGCTCACGTATGAAGGTCAAGGATGAAGACGTTCGCCATCGAAGGCGGTCATCCCCTGCGCGGTGAGTTCACACCGTCGGGGAACAAGAACGCGGCATTGCCCTTATTGACGGCGTGTCTCCTGACCGACGAGCCCGTGACCTTGCGTAACATCCCTGAGATCGGCGATGTCCACATCATGCGCCAGCTCCTCGAAAGCCTGGGGGTCAAGATCGAGCCGCTGGAGCGCGGTGTATGGCGCGTCCAGGCGAGTCAGGTACGCAAGGCTGATATCGACCCCGATCTCTGTCGCCAGATCAGAGCCTCAATCCTGCTGGCAGGGCCGATGCTCGGTCGTACACGCGGGATTGACCTCCCCCCGCCCGGGGGTGATGTCATCGGTCGGCGCAGGGTCGACACGCACTTCCTGGCCCTCAAAGCCCTCGGTGCAGAAGTGGAGTTCGCTGACCGCGCCTTTCGCCTGCACGCGTCAAAGAGACTCCAGGGGGCGAACGTCTTGCTGGATGAAGCTAGCGTCACAGCGACTGAGAATGCCATCATGGCCGCGGTCACGGCGAACGGGCGAACCGTGATCCGCAATGCCACGTCCGAGCCCCATGTCCAGGATCTTTGCCTACTCCTTAACATACTTGGGGCGCAGATTGAGAATATTGGCTCGAACACCCTGGTTATCGAAGGTGTCGAGGCGCTGCACGGCGGCGAGTACACTATCGGGCCCGACTACCTGGAAGTGGTCAGCTTCATTGGGGCCGCGGCTGTGACGGGCGGCCGAATCCGAATCCGGCAGGCGGCGCCGGAACACCTGGGCATGATTCACTTGGTCTTCAGCCGACTCGGCGTGACCTGGGAGGTTGAGAACGGAGACGTCGTCGTCCCGGGGGAGCAATCGCTTGAGGTCGTGCCCGACCTGGGAGGAGCCGTCCCCGAGATTCACGTGATGCCATGGCCCGCATTCCCGACCGACTTGATGAGCATCGCCATCGTCCTCGCCACCCAGGCCCGCGGCACTGTCCTTTTCCACGATTGGATGTATCCCAGTCGGATGTTCTTCATCGACAAGCTTGTGAGCATGGGGGCGAGGATCGTCCTGTGCGATCCGCACCGATGTCTGGTTCAAGGACCGAGCCGACTGGTTGGCGAACACCTCGACAGCCCGGACATTCGCGCCGGGATGGCGCTCATCCTGGCAGCTCTGGCAGCAGAAGGCCCGTCGGAGATCCGCAACATCGGCCAGATTGAGCGCGGCTACGAGCGAGTGGACGAGAAGTTGCGCAAGCTCGGCGCCCACATCCAGAGGCTGGAATCCTGACGCCAGCTCACGGCTGACCCCAGCCCATCCCCAGTCTTCCCATCCTGCAACAGTTCTGCAGCATTCAGGTTCGTTAACTCTTACCGAGAGTCCGAAGAGATTTCCTCATTCGTCCCCGGGCAGAACCACGCCGAGCGAACGCCTCCAGACACCTCTGAAGGGAAAAGCCCCAACGAGCGGTCCAAGACATCCGGGTTCCATCTCTGCGACCGTTTCTAGAGCGTCTCAGGCCCCCTCAAGGCGCAGCCCGCCACAGCTCGAAAGCTTTGACTTCACAACGGATGAGGGGTAGCGAAGCTCACCCGATCCCTTCATACAGACATGCTCTACCTGACCCGGCTGATGCGACTTGGATTGGACGGTCATCCGGGGGTGAGTGAGCGCCCGCCTTCCCGCATGTTCTCACCGGGATTGGGGGCTGACTGACCGATTGATCTGAGCCGGATGCAGTTCGAGACGGGGATGATTCGTTGTGCGGAATGATATGAGGCCTCGGAGCGGAGGGAAGAGGCTAAACAGAAATGGAACGATCAGCCCTTGTTGATGCGGGGCCGCTGTCCCTCAGCGTGAGGCCATATTATCGACTTCGTACGCGAGGTTGCGATATGCGACCGCCCCGTCGCAAATGGATTGATAGGCCAGGACCGACTGACGGGCGGCGGGGGCGCGGGCCAGGGATTCGTCGTCCGGGATGACAGTCTGGAAAACCCGCTTCTTGAAAACGGTCCGTAGCTCATTCAGCACTTCATTCGAGTGGGGCGAGGCCTCCTTATAGAGGGTCGCCAGCAAGCCCAAGAGCCGGAGCTGAGGATGCAGCTTGTCGTGGACCAACCACATGGTTTCCAACATCGACCTCACCCCGCGCAGCGCGAGGTAGTGGCACTCAACAGGGATGATCAATTCATCGGCCGCCAGCAAGCCGTTGACGGTCAGGAGGCCCAGACTTGGAGGGGTATCGATCAAGACGTAATCGACCTGTCCGAGACCCTGTTGCAGGCTTTGGCGCAACCTTTGCGTCCGATCCGGAAGGTTGACCATGGCGTGCTCAGCCGCCGATAGATCGACACTGGCCGGCGCAAGCCACAAGCGCTCGCCGATCGGCTTGACAACCTCCCGGAGGCGGCTATCGTCGTGGACCAGGAGTGTGTAAGTGGTTGGGGTGAGGTGGTAGGGATCGAGGCCGGCGCCGGCGGTCAACGCCGCCTGCGGGTCGATGTCCACCAGCAAGACGCGCTTGCCACGCTCGGCCAGTGCCGCTCCCAGATTCGAGACGGTCGTGGTCTTCCCCACGCCTCCCTTCTGGTTAGCAATCACGATCACGCGCGCCATGTGTAGGAGTATAGACCACGCGCCGAGCCGAGGCAATCCGTGGACACTCTTAGCATACAAGAGCCGGGGACCCTCGTCGCCGGAGACTCTCACTCGATCGCGGGGGCCCGTCGGCTGGAGAGCCACCGGCCCGAGAGCCTGGACATGCAGGGTGAACCCCGAGAGCAAGACCGACGGCGACTTCCAGGTTCATTTCACGTTGACCGCCACCAATGCATAAGGTATAATCGCTCGGCCAGGTCGGGGACTATCCGCCTGGCAGACCGTCAAGGATGATTCAATGCCAAAGAGAACATATCAGCCTAAGATCCGGCGCCGGGCGCGTGTCCACGGTTTCCGGGCGCGCATGGCGACGCGGGGGGGGCAGGGTGTGATCAAGCGGCGGCGGTTGAAGGGTCGCCACCGTCTCGCGGTTCGTTCCAACGCGCATGTGAAGAAGGTCAACTGGAAGGCATGAGGCGGCAATGACCTCGGGGCGTGCTTCCGGGCGCGACCCCAGTCTCGCGCTCCCCGAGCCAACCAGGTGAATGGACCGACGGTACCGGCTTTCAAGCTCGGCAGACTTCCAGCGGGTGCGGCGTATGGGAAAGGTCTATGCCCACCCGCTGGTTATTCTGATAACATGCCCTAATGGTCTGGACGTATCACGCTTCGGGGTTACCGCCGGGCGGCGTGTCGGAGGTGCTGTCGGCCGTAACCGTGCCAAGCGTCTCCTACGAGAGGCAGTGCGTCCCTATGTGACCCGCACCCACCCCGGCTGGGACATCGTGCTGATCGCCCGGTCCGGATTGTTGACCGCCGCGTGGGCTTCCCTGGCGCAGGCCGTTAGCGGTCTATTGGTTCGAACAGGTTGCTTGGTGAATTCGAATGACAACTTCGATTGATGTTCAATCCGACGAACCGGCATTGCGCGACATCCCTCTCACCTGGGATAACCTGGCTCGCCTGCCGGCCCTGGGTTTGATACGCTTCTATCAGTTGACGATTTCCCGGGTACTGCCCGCCGAGACTTGCCGATTCACACCGACGTGTTCCCACTATGGATATCACGCGATCGCGAAATATGGCTTGCTCAAGGGCGGGGCGCTCGCGGTTTGGCGGCTCCTGCGGTGCCAGCCGTTCAGCCGCGGCGGATATGACCCGGTGCCCTAGGAGACCTATGAGGCGGACTGATCAGTCGGGGCCGCGGCTCGCTATCTTGCTGACCGTTGCCCTCTCGTCATTGACACTGGCCGGCTGCTCCGAAGCCGCGGGCGCAGCGAACAGTTGGCCTGGGCTCTCAGCCGGTGACCAGGTCATCTATGTTTCCTTCAACGCAGCCGTTCACGCGATCGATCCTGCTTCGGGCGCGGAACGCTGGCGCTTCCCGGCCGAGGCCCAGCGAAACGTCACTTTCTTCGCTGCCCCCACGCCGACCGATGATGGGCATGTCATCGTCGGAGGCTACGATAACAAGGTCTATTCTCTCAACGCTGAAGACGGATCGGTGGCCTGGACGTTTGAAGGCGCCTCCAACCGCATCGTCGGCCCGACGAGCGTCGCCGGGGATCTGGTCCTGGTTCCCGGATCCGACGGGGTGCTGTACGCGCTTCATAGTAGGGACGGGACCCAGGCGTGGTCGTTCAAAGCGGCGGAAGCCCTGTGGGCGGATCCCCTGGCCGATGACGGTCGGGTGTATGTCGCCTCACTCGATCATCACATTTACGCGCTCAATCAGCAGACCGGGGCCGAGATCTGGCGCAAAGATCTTGAGGGGGCGATCGCGGACAGCCCTGTCCTGGCGGGCGGCCGATTGCTCGTCGGCACACTCGGCAAGGGACTGCAGGCGCTCGACCCGGCTTCTGGAAACGTGGACTGGGTCTTCGCCACAGATGGGTGGGTCTGGGGAACCCCGGCCATCTATCAAGAACTGGCCATCTTCGGAGACGTAAACGGGGCTGCCTACGGCGTGAGTGTGGCCGACGGCAGCCAGGTATGGCGGATCCAATTGGACGGCGCTCTCACGGCCAGACCGGCACTGGAAAACGGCCTCGTATACTTGCCGACTGAGGCGGGAACGGTATACGCGCGGCATGCCGAGAGCGGTGACCCCGAGTGGCAGATACCGCTCAGCGGCAAACTCCTATCGGATCCGATCCTGACAGGCGACAGTCTGGTCGTGGCCTCGCTGGAGGGAGACACGCTCGTGACATCCCTCGACCCGGGGACCGGCTCAACCCGCTGGAGCTTCCAGCCGGCAAAGTAGGCAGAGACAAGGTCTATGTGGGACACATTCATTCTTAACCCGATGATCAACGCCCTCCTGGGGATCTACGGCGTGTTGGGAGGCAACTTCGGGCTGGCGATCATTGTCTTCACAGCAGTCGTCCGCTTGATCACGTTGCCTCTGACATTGCAGCAGCAGCGCAGCACCCAGAAGATGCAAGAGCTGCAGAGCTCGAAAAAGTGGCTGGACATCCAAAAGAAGTTCAAGGGTGACAAACAGAAACTCCAGGAGCAGCAACTGAAGATCTACAAGGAAATGGGGATCAACCCGCTCAGCGGGTGCCTGCCCTTGCTGATCCAGTTCCCGGTGATCATCGGTTTGTATCAAGCGATCATTCAAGCCCTGGCCGCCACGCCGGTTCAGCTTCTCACGTTGGGCCGGCACCTGTACGACTTCGTCTCCGCCACCACCATTCCTCTGAATAGCCGGTTCTTGTGGATGAACCTCGGTCAGCCTGAACATCTGAGCTTCCCCATCCCGGTTCTGACGATCCTGGTTGTGATCAGCACGTTTCTGCAGACGAAGCTCACAACCCCTCCGTCGCCTGATTCGCAGGGCAGCCAGATGACCCAGATGATGACGTGGTACATGCCCGTCCTGCTGGGTTACTTTGCTTACACCTATGCGGCCGGTCTGGCGCTCTATTTCGTCGCCTCGAACTTGCTGGCGGTGGCTCAGTACGCGGCGATGGGGAAGGTAGACTGGCGCAAAGTCCTGTCACTGCGCCGGACGGCATAGGCCCCGATGGACCTCGGATCCTCTTCCTGGGCCTGTTTGGAGGCATGGAGCGAAACCGAAGGGTTGGACTACGTCATGAATGTTCAAACGTGAATGGTCATCGAAAGCGCGGTTTGAGGGTGAGATCATGAGCAGTGCAAGAACGAGTCTGGAGGTGATCGCTCCCACGGTCGATGAAGCCGTGACCCGGGGGGCGGCGGAGCTCGGGCTTCTCGAAAGCGAGTTGGAAGTCGAGGTGCTCGATGAAGGCGGCAAAGGAGTCCTGGGCCTGGGCGCCAGGCAGGCAAGGGTGCGCTTGAGCATTCGGTCAAAGGCCCAACCGCAGGAGCAGGCCCAAGAAGTAGCCAGCACGATATCCGAAGACGACGCCCAGGTATTGCAGGTAGCGATCGATACGGTCTCTGAGCTGCTTACGCGGATGGGGTACGTTGCAGGAGTGACGGCTCACTGGGGAGAGCAGGCCGAACTCGATCAGGTCCGACCGCTCCACGTTGACATCCACGGTGATGACCTGAGCACGCTCATCGGCCGCAGGGGAGAAACCCTCACGGCCCTGCAGTACATCACGCGCCTGATCGTGGCCAAGGAGCTTGATGGGCCGGCAGCCGTTATCATCGATATCGAGGGCTACCGGGAACGACGCGAGAGCCAGCTGCGTCAATTGGCCCGGAAAATGGCCCAACAGGCTGAGGAGCGAGGCCAGACCCTGACTCTCGAGCCGATGCCTGCCAGCGAGCGCCGCATCATTCATATCGAGTTGCGAGATCACCCCACCGTTTACACAGAGAGCATCGGCGAAGGTTCGGCCCGCAAGGTTACGATCATTCCTCGGACTTCTGACGCGCCCTGATTGGTCCGTCCTCAAGCCTGGGCTATAATCGCCTCATGCCCCACGCCTCCCCGCACAGGGCGGTCGACTATTTGATCATCGGCCACATTGCCCGGGATGGGATGGGGCCCGCCGCTCGCTTGGGCGGGACCGCCGCGTATGCCGGTCTTACAGCCGCGGCGTTGGGACAGCGAGTCGGACTCGTTACCTCAACCGCCCCGAGTATCGACCTGAAGCAGTTATCCGGCTTGGATCTGGCCGATTCGCCGGCCCCGCACCCGACGAGCTTCGAGAACCAATACAGCGGCGGAAGGCGGCTGCAGAAACTGCTGTCCTTGGCAACCCCATTGGGACTGGAAGATGTCCCTGCCGCATGGCGACATCCGCCGCTGGTGCATCTCGCGCCGATTGCCGGAGAGGTGGATCCGTCCCTTGCCGGCCGATTCCCGAATTCATTCGTGGGGATCACGGCCCAGGGATGGCTGCGGGGATGGGACCAGGCCGGCTTGGTGCACGCGTCCTCCTGGGAAGCGATCGCGGATGCGCTTCCTTCAGCCGACGCCGTGGTTGTGAGCGTGGAAGATCTGGCCGGCGACCGATCAGCCGGCGAAGCGATGGCGGCCCACTGCCGCTTGCTGGTGGTCACCGACGGCCCACGCGGCGCCATGGTCTTCCAGGGAAATGATGTACGTCATATCCCGGCGCCTGCCTCCGAGGAGGTGGATCCTACCGGTGCCGGTGACGTTTTCGCAGCGGCATTCTTCGTCCGTTTGACACAGACCGGGGACCCTTGGAAGGCCGCCCGATTTGCCAACCGGCTGGCCACGGCCTCGATCACACTGGAAGGCGTCGGCGGGCTCGGGGCCATGGTCGCGAACCTCGCAGGCGAAAAGCAGGCGCTCGAATGAACTGGATGTACGCTCTGGCTAACCAAAAGGGCGGTGTGGGAAAGACCACCACTGCCATCAATCTCGGGGCATATCTGGCGGAAGCCGGGCAACGCGTCCTCCTCGTCGACCTTGATCCACAGGCTAACGCCACCTCTTGCCTGGGGATCGACCACTCCAACGTCGACGCCGGGACCTACGAAGCCTTGATCGGAAGCGCGGATGCCAAAGATATTCTGCTATACAACCCCAACCTGAAGCTATCTCTCCTGCCTTCATCGTCGGCTCTGGCTGGCGCGCAGGTCGAGCTGGTCGCGTTCGAGGGTCGTGAGTCGCTCCTCAAGCGCGCGCTGGATCCGCTGCGCGAGCATTACGACTACATCCTGATCGATTGTCCACCATCTCTGGGCCTGCTGACGATTAATGGACTGCTCGCGGCCGGCAGCGGTGTGATCATCCCGGTCCAGTGTGAGTATCTGGCGTTGGAAGGGTTGACCCAGTTGATGCAAACGCTCAAGCGCGTACGCAAGGGGCTCTTTCCTTCACTGAAGATTCGCGGTCTGCTGCTGACGATGTACGACTCGCGCACCAACCTCTCCCAGGACGTCGTCCGAGAGGTACGCGGTCACTTCGGCGACGATGTCTTCGAAACCCTGATCCCCCGCAGCGTACGCCTCGCCGAAGCCCCATCCCACGGTCTCCCGATCTCAGCCTATGATCCTTCGTCGTCCGGCGCCACGGCATACCGTGCCCTGGCGCAGGAGCTCATGCAAGGGGACCACGTTAGGGCGCCGATGGCCGTCGCAAGAGTGGGAGGCTGACATGCCGACCAGGCGAGGGCTCGGGAAGGGCCTGGATGCACTGATACCCGGCGGAGGCGGTCAGGGCGGGGTGGAGCAAATCGCCATCGAGGCCATCTTGCCGAATCCGCGACAGCCCCGCCAGACCTTCGACCTGGCTGAGCTCGAGGGATTGGCAGCTTCGATCCGCGAACATGGCGTCCTTCAGCCACTCATCGTTACCCTTGAGCCAAACAGTGACAGCTATCGAATGATCGCCGGCGAGCGACGATTGCAGGCGGCGCGCATGGCCGGTCTGGGCGCCGTGCCGGTGATCGTCCGGAGCGTAAGCGACCAGGAGCGGCTTGAGCTGGCTCTCATCGAGAACCTTCAGCGGGCCGACCTCAATCCATTAGAGGCTGCCGAAGGGTACCGCCAGCTCACTGATGATTTCAAACTGTCGCACGAAGAAGTTGCCGCAAAAGTCGGCAAGACGCGTACGACGGTCAGCAATGCGCTCCGATTGCTCAAGCTCGGCGGCCCGACTCGACAGGCGCTCGCCGATGGGCGGATCAGCGAAGGCCATGCACGTGCGTTGCTCGGCCTGCCAACTGGTCAGTCGCAAACCGCCGCATTGGGTGTGATCGAATCTCGCGGACTCAATGTTCGCCAGACGGAAGCCCTTGTCCGCAGCCTGGTCGGTGAGCGGCGGCCTGCGCGCAAGTCCAAATCGAAGTCGCCCGAAGAAACGGACCTCGAGGCCCAGCTGCGCCAGGCGCTCGGCACGCGGGTCATCCTGAATAGAAGCGGCAAAGGCGGTAGCCTCGTGATCCGCTTCTACTCCGACGAAGAGCTCAACGCGCTCCTCGACCGGCTGCTTGACAGCTCGGTGGGCGATTAGATTGCGGTACCTCGTCTACGGAGCTGGCGCAGTCGGAGGATTAGTCGGCGGTTGCCTGGCCCTGACCGGGAATCCGGTGGCATTCCTCGGAAGACAAGATACCAGGCGGGCACTCACAGCTCACGGCCTCCGACTAACCGGGGACCGAACATCGGGTCTGTTGCCAGAACCTCACAGCGTTGATAGGTTCGATGCCCTGCTGGACCTCCCCTCCCCAGACATCATCCTGCTCACAATTAAAGCCTATGATCTGCCCACGGCGGCCGAGGATCTGGCGCGGTTCACCTCGCCACTGCCGCCGGTCGTCTGTATGTTGAATGGAATTGGTGCAGAAGCCTACCTGGGCGAACGCCTGGGCCATCAGAACATCATCCCCGCCTCGGTTACGACTGCGGTTCAGGTCGATGAGCCGGGAACAATTCGGGTCGAGCGCCGGCGCGGACTTGGCCTGGGAACAGGGCACCCACTCAGCCGGTCGATCTTCGTCGAAATGCGTGCCGCAGGTCTGCAGCCCAGGCTGTATTCGAGCCCCGACCGGATGAAGTGGTCGAAGTTACTCACCAACCTCGTCGCCAATGCGACTTCTGCGATCTTGGGCTGGTCTCCGGCCGCGGTCTACCGGAATGCCGCCCTCGCCCGGCTCGAGCTCGACAGCTTGCGCGAGGCGTTCCGAGTGATGCGCGGGCTGGGGGTGGCGCCGCTTAACCTCCCCGGAGTCCCCGTCGCACTCTTTGAACTCCTCCTGGCTCTTCCCGATGCCCTTATCCGGCCGGCACTCGGTCGTTTCGTGGCATCCGGGCGCGGGGCCAAGCCGCCGTCGCTGCAATTCGACATCGGCCGCCGCAGATCCGAGATCGGCTGGCTCAACGGTGCGGTCGTAGCCTGGGGAGCCCGGCTGAGCATCCCCACCCCGGCCAATAATGTGTTGACCGAGGTCATGTCGGAGTTGGTCATGGGTGAGGTCGATCCGTCCGCGTACCGCGCTCGACCCGAGGCGCTGCTGGCCCGGGCGGCCGGCGCACCCTCGCCGGGCGTCAGGTATAATCCCGCGTCGACGGTGCGCCGGGACGGTCCGCCAGCCCGGAGCTCGCAGATCAGCACTACTGCGCTCGAGACGCGTGAGGAGAAACCCAGATCACGACGAATGTGAACGCCACGGGGTTCAGCCCGGGAATCGAACGAAACGAAAAGGTTAGATGATGGCTTTCGATGGTAAGGTTGCCATTGTAACGGGGGCCTCGCGCGGCATCGGCCGCGCGATCGCCCTTGAGCTTGGATCCCAGGGTGCGCGCGTTGCCGTGAACTACAACACACAGTCGGAGGCGGCTGCCGAGGTAGCCAGGGCCATCGCCGAAGCCGGCGGGGAAGCCGTCACGTTCCAGGCTGATGTCGGGGATTTCGCTCAAGCGGAGAAACTCGTCAAGTCAACAATCGAGCGTTTCGGCGATCTGCACGTTCTCGTGAACAACGCCGGAATCACTCGCGATGGTCTAATCATGACCATGTCCGAGAAGGACTGGGACGATGTCATCCGCACCAACCTCAAGTCGACATTCAACTGCTCGAAGCATGCCGTTCGCCACATGCTCCGGCGTCGATACGGGCGGATCATCAATATCACATCCATATCGGGTCACATCGGGAACGCCGGACAAACCAACTATTCGGCCTCCAAAGCAGGTCAGATAGGGTTCACCAAGGCCCTCGCCCGTGAAGTCGCCTCACGCAATATCACGGTCAATGCTGTGGCCGCCGGCTATATCGAAACCGAAATCTGGGAGACCGTTCCCGAGAACCTCCGGGAAGGCATGCTAGGCTTGATCCCGCTTGGCCGCAAAGGGGAGACCGTGGATATCGCCAACGCCGTCGCCTACCTCGCTTCGGACCAGGCCGGCTACGTCACCGGACATGTCTTGAGCGTCGACGGCGGGATGGCCATGGCCTGAGGGCCGTCTGACCCGGCAAATGGGCAACAAAGCGAGACAGCCCGGTAGGATAGGGAAGTGTGATGAACGAGAACCGAGATCGGGCCGCTCCTTCACAAGGAAAGACGACCATCGCTCCAGGCGTGTTGCTCACAATCGCTCGCCTGACCGCCCTGGGGGTCCCGGGTGTCGTCCGGATGGCCGAAGTGCCGGGGGGTGTAGACCGCCTCTTTCGGCGGGGGACCGGTGAAGGGGTCAGGATCGAAGTCGACGACGACTCCGTCGCCGTCGATCTGTACCTCGTCCTGGCAAATGAGACCAATGCGCGCGAAGTGAGTCGCAACGTGCAATCCGAAGTCGCCCGGGCGGTGGAAGACATGGTCGGAATGCAGGCCAAGCGGATCGACATTCACATCGAAGACATCGACTTCGGCGAGACAACGGGATGACGGTCATGCCTCGATGAAGCATGAGCGACGCCGGGCGAGGACCCTGGCCATCCAAGTCCTTTACGAAGTTGACAGTGTCGCCCATCCGGCCGACGAAGTGATCACCCGCCACCTCCAGGCGAACGAGACACTCGGACCGGATGGCTCCGCATTCCTCACTCGACTTGTCAAGGGGACTCTCGAGTCAGGACGAATCCTGGACCGATTGATCGCCGAATGCGCTCCTGAGTGGCCAGTCGACCAACTGGCGATACTCGACAGGAACATCCTGCGCCTTGCGCTGTGGGAGTTCGCCGTATCCGGCGAGACTCCGGTTCGGGTTGCGATCAACGAGGCCGTGGAGATGGCGAAGCGCTTCGGATCCGATAGTGCACCACGTTTCATCAACGGTGTCCTCGGGACTCTCGCCGAGCGCGAGCAAGAGATACGCCGTCAGTTCGAACCCGCAGGCTGAATGAGTGGAGCTACTCGGGATCGGGCCTCTCGAACTGGCTTTCATCATTTTGATCGCCGTGATCGTAATCGGTCCGCGCGATATCGGCAAATTCGCTCGCAGCGCCGGACGTTTCTTGAACAAGCTGTACCACTCCGAAGAGTGGAAAGCCCTGAACCAGGCCTCACGCAACCTTCGAACACTCCCAAACCGCCTTGCGCGCGAGGCCGCGTTGGATGAGCTCGAGGATACCCGCCGCGAGGCGCAGAAAGCCATCGAAGGTGATGGGCAAGCCTCGGCCGGAGCGGAGGCATCTCGCCCCGGCACCTCACGCCCGTCGTGGGCTCCACCCCTGCCAGAGCCGAAATCCGGCATGCAAGCCTGGGTCGCGCCGACCGGCGACGAACCTCCCGCCGAAGAACCGGCTGAGGCCCCCGAAGAAACCCCAGCCCCGGATGCGCCTGCCTGATGTTCAGATCCATTCTGCGAACCCTGCGACGGATCCTCATGGCGCCCGTTCGGCTGATCACATGGCCCTACCGGCGACTGCAACGCTTCCTGTCGTACGAGCCGGAGGAGACTTCAACCGTCGATGTCTTCTCCAAAGCAATCGAAAGCCCATCCATCCTCGTTGAACACCTAGAGGCCCTGCGCGGGCACCTGCTCCGATCGGTCGCTGTCTTGGCTTTGACAACTGGATTGAGCTTTGCCGTTGCGAGTAAGATACTCGCCTGGCTCACCGAGCCGATCGGCGGCATCCAGGCTCTGCAGGCAATCGAGGTGACGGAGTCAATCGGGGCTTATATGCGGGTGTCATTACTAAGCGGGTTTGCGCTTGCCTTCCCTTACATATGCTTCGAGTTTTTCGCCTTCATCAACCCCGGGCTCCGGCGCCGCGAAAGGCTATTGATCCTCACGGCCATTCCGGCGGCTTTCGTGTTGTTCCTGACCGGGCTGGCATTCGCCTACTTCGTGATGCTCCCGGCAGCGCTCCCGTTCTTGCTCAACTTCATGGGGATTTCCACTCGAGTGCGGCCGATGAATTATGTGCGGTTCGTCACCGGGTTGATGTTCTGGATCGGTGTCTCGTTCCAGTTTCCCCTCGTTATCTATGCGCTGGCTGCGATCGGGATCGTCAACGCCAGGGCGCTGATGAACGGGTGGCGCTTTGCCGTTGTCGGCATCGCTGTCCTTGCAGCGGCCGTGACACCCACCGTCGATCCGGTGAACATGGCGCTGGTTATGGCTCCTATGGTGGTCCTGTATTTCATGAGCATCGGCCTGGCCGCTATCGCCGGGCGTCGCCGGGAACCGGCCGAGGCTTGAGCGCCCGAGCCCCTCGTTCTGTGACCACATCCTAGTGTGGCGTGACAGCACTGCCTCCGCGCAAGATTCTTTCGCACAAAACGGTCCCCTCCCCCGGCTTGATACGTGGCTTCTCTCCCTTGGACCACATGCCGGAGGAGGGGGAATAAAGTTCATGTTAAGGCGTGGGGGCGGCCTCGCCGCCCCCACGCCTTAACATGAAAAACCACCCCCTCTCCGCCATCCACCGCCTGATCGCACGTCACCCTCCAGTGGCGGAGAGGGGCTAGGGGGAGAGGCCAAGAGCCACATCACTGAATGCTGTGGTCAACCCCCGAGCTCAAGCCTCATACCACGGGGGTCGAGTGAAACCCTCAAGGGATCCTGGCTGCGATGGGCGAGGAGTGGGAAAGAGGGGCCGCCTGCCTGCCCCGCTTGTTCTTGGCGGGGTCCGTCCCGATGCCCTTGTCGGGATTCGCCCCGGATGCCTTTACCGGGCGTAGGGGCTGCCGGGTTCGTGCGGAGTCGCCCCGACGCGAGCGCAAGCCAATGTCTAGCTATCGTGCGACCGGCCGCAGTCGCGAGATCTGGACCGACTCCCGGAGGAGAACTTCTTTATCCCGCTCGCGAGTCCGTAGCAAGTCTTCAATCGAACGAACGGTGGTCTCTTCGATGAAGGCGTCTTTCCACTCGGCTTCGAGATGCTGTTGAAGGTCCCCTAGCGTGGGCGCGTGCGTGGTGAAGCTGAACCGGGTCTGGCGCTCCAGTGCGTACAATCCACGGTCGAGGGCCTGCGCCAGTGCCCGATCCGCCTCTTCGTACTCGACGTAGTCGTCCGTCTCACGCAACCAGCCGGCGTTGTGAATCTCACCGGCGAGCCGAACCTGGATGGCTGGCGGCTCAGGCGATGGATGGATATCGACCAGCACACCGACCGGCTGCAGAAGGCCGTGAACTCGCTCCAGGGCATGGACCATGCCCTCAAATTCAATTCATCAAAGGCTCCATGAGAGCAGGACCGTGTCGAAGGCGGGCAAGCCAGTCGGCAGGCTGTAGGCCTCGATTCCGATAGCCTGGAAGTCGACTTTCTCTTTCAACTCTTTCGGGAGCCTTTCCTTGGCCCGGCCGATGTCATCCTCATCTGGATCGATCGCTGTGACATGGGCCACCTGATCGGCATATCGGAAGGTCAGCCTCCCGTCCCCTGCCCCGATCTCCAGGACCCGCTGAGACGACGGCGCATCCAGAAACTCGATCAGGACCCGCAGCTCTTCACCTTCAGGATCTAGAACGACTGCCATGGGTAGTGACTCCTTGCGTCTGATCACCCTCCATCATCGGCCGAACCCCGGGGTAATCCGCGCAATGCATCCAGTATCGCACGCGGCCTACGAAACAGGATGAGTGGGTCTCGGTTTCCTGCCTCGCCGTTGAACCCGGCGGCGCATGATCGGTCGCCGGGGCGATCGCCTGGCGACCTCGCGAAATCCCTCGCGCTGGAATGTCGCCTGCGATCCAGGAAAGCTGTCAACGGCCGAAAACTTCACCCCAGGAGTACGCACGACGGGGTAGGCCTCGACCCGCTCGGCGCCTTGGCCCGCGGCATAGTCGACGGCGGCCCTGACAAGCATGCGAGAGAGTCCTTGCCGCCGATGCGCCCTGGAAACGAAGAAACACACGATCGACCAGACCGGCTGATCGTCAACCCGCTTCAGCACGTGTGACCTTTCCAGGGAAGAGAACTCCTCGCGCGGGGCGATCGAGACCCACCCGGCAGGCTCATCGTCGACATAGGCCAGCAAACCCGGCACATTACCACTATCGACGATTCGCTTGAGCGCATTCCTGTTTCCCTCGTTCGAATTCTGGCTCCACTCGGATCGCTTGATCCGGTACCACATACACCAGCAACCACTGCACGCGCCGCGCGGTCCGAACAGCTGCTCGAGATCCACCCACCGCTCGGCCGTCACCGGGTAGAACCGGACGTTTCGCTTCCCGACCATAGCCTTCTCCACCGATCCCCAGTGAACCAGGAAGTCCTGTGGACTCTGCTTGGCTTCATTATGGCGGATTCGACCAGATAATCCCACCCATCCAAGAACGAGACGACTTGCTGGCTCCGGGCGTTTCTTTCGCGCGATCGCGCCCCAGGGTACAATCAGCTTACCCCGCTCGCCTTCTCCAAGGAGGTCAAGTATGCGCCCAGTCTTCGCGATATCAGGGGGTGTATCCAAATTCGCAAAGGCTCGCCCCGACAAGACATTTCAGGCCGTGGTCAAAGAGGCATACGACTATGCCATTGACGACCTGCGGATCGATTTCTCCACCTTCACTTCCGTCGTGGATGGTTCGGTCGCCTCCTACTTCTCGGATCACTTCTCCCGCCAGTTGATGGCCGGGATCATGGCCCAGGACTACCTCGGGCTCTGTCCCAAACCGAGTCACCGGGTTGAAGGCGGAGGTGCAACCGGCGGCCTATGTCTCCAGGAAGCCTGGAAATCCATCGCCTCCGGCCACATGGATGTATGTGTCGCATACGGATTCGAGACGATGAGCCACGTCGAGACCTGGAAGGGGAACGAGTTCATCGCCCTCGCCTCGGATGTTACTTGGGACTACCCGGTTGGAGGCTTCTATTCCGGCTACTATGCCATGATGGTCACCCGCCACATGAAGGAGTTCGGCACTACCGTCGAGCAGATGGCGGCGGTGTCTGTCAAGAACCACATCAACGCCTACTTCAACCCTTATGCGCAGAAGCGTCATCGATACACGATCCAGGACGTCAGGGAATCTCCGATGGTGGCCTGGCCACTCACCCGGCTCGATATCTGTGTCATGTCGGACGGGGCGGCGGCGGTCATCCTGGCCTCGGAAGAAGGAGTGCGCCGGCTGGAAGCCGCCGGGGCTACCCTCACGCGTCCGTTGGTCCGGATCAGCGGGATCGGCCGCGGCACAGACGCCATGCGGATGGCCGACCGCCCGCATGTGGATTACGACACCTTCATGCGCGATTACGCGACGAAGAAGGAAAAGGACTCAGACGACACGCGCCAGTACTACAGACAGCTGTGGGATCATGGCACACGCTACCCCGGCGTGCACTCATTCCGCGCGGGCCGGACGGCCGGAAACATGGCTTATAAGCACGCCGGGATTGACGATCCGCTTCGAGAGCTCGATTTCATCGAGCTTCACGACGCCTACACGTCGAGCGAAGTCCAGACGTATGAAGACATGGGGCTGTGTCGCTACGGTGAAGGGGGAGCATTCGCTGCCTCGGGAAAAGCCTTCATGCCGGGCGTCGACTATGGGATGGAGCTGCCTGACCAACCCGAGTGTCCGGTGAATCCTTCCGGGGGCTTGATCGCCTGCGGCCATCCGGTGGGCGCCACCGGGCTCATGCAAGGCGTGTTTGCGACCTGGCAGCTTCAAGGCACGATCCAGAAGCACTTCGGCGACAAGACACTGCAGGTCCGGGACGCCAAGCGAGGAGCGATCCATTCTCACGCGGGGACGGGAACGTATGTGACCATCAGCATCCTGGAACGGGAGGCGTAGCCCATGTCCAAAATCCCCGACAAGCGACCCGAGAGCCTCGGCGGGTACGTCATTCACGGAGTCCCGTTTCCGACCGATACGGATCCGGATGCACTGGCATTCTTGAAAAGACTCTCTCCGATCCAGATCGAGCAGAAGTATCAGATCACCTATCAGCACTCCTACGGGCAAGACAGCCCGTGGTTCGCCGCGGCCACCAATCGAAAACTGCTCGCCACGCAGGATGTCGGAAGCGGATACACCTATGCCACGCCTCGCGGCCACGACATGTACAGCGGCCAGGAGACCGCCTGGCTCGATATCACCGATCGGCCGGCCATGGTCCATGCATTCACCGTGTGTCATTTCGGCTCGGAGGAGTTCCTACCTGAGACACCCTTCGTTCTAGCGCTGATCGAATTCGAAGAAGTCAACACGCTTTTCCTGACTCGTCTCGTGGGAGTCGATCCCGATCAGGCCAGTCTGGACTGGATCGGGATGCCGGTCGAGCCTCGATTCTTGCGGAACAGCAAGCTCAAACCGACGGACGTCTATTTCGTCCCGGCCGATTAACACGGGGAAGGCGGGATTCGATTGCCGGCATCATTGCCTCGCGACCACCCCAACCTCGTCCAGGCGGCATCCCGATTGAGACGGAATCTGTGGGTCTGGGCAGGACTCTTCCTGGCCATGGCGGCGCTGGTCTATACCACTTTGGGTCCCACGCACATCCTGCGGATCGCGCCTTGGATCGCTGGAGCATTGCTTCTCACTTTCGGCCGCCAGCCTGCCTACCTCGCCGTCGTCAGCATTTTCTGGGGGCTGGAATTGATCCACCTCGTGCCGGGAGCTGAGGCTGCGCTCGGGGCCAATCCCCTTTCGGCCTCGCTCGGCTCGGGTCCGGTCGAGATTCTGGGGTATGCGGTCCTTGAAGCGGTCATGATGGTCACTGCCTGGAATCAGTTCATGTTCTACCGAATGCTGTACGGAACCGAGGGCGTCAGCGGTCTTGACCCCGATAGCCCGGTGATCCCTGAAATCGTCCCCCATCAGACTTCCAGCCTGGCCTGGGTGGCTCTAATCCTGGCGATTGCCAGCATGATCACCGCGGCTGTGGCTATACCTCTCGCTCGCGAGTCGAGGTCTGGATGGGCGGTTGAAACGGCTTTGGGGCTGTCAGAGTTCGCCATCGGACTTGGCCTGGGTGTGGCATTCTCGCCAACGACGCGGCGCAGGGTGGCGCTGGCGGGCACGATCATGGGCGCCGCGGGTTTCGTTATTAGCCTGGCTGTCAACCAGGCGCTGGGCGGAAGTGGTGGGTGAGGCATGACCGGACCGACACATGCGACACCGGCCTCCGAATTGGGTCTGCAAACCGGCGAGCATCGGCTTCGTCGAATCCTCCGGCTGGCCTATCCCAGCCTCGGCCTGACCGGCCTGCTCGCTACGCTGGCGCTCTGGGCCCTGGCTGCCTGGAGGTGGGGATTTGCTTACTCGACTTACGGCCCGGCGATCGTGTGGCGGGTTGCTTTTCCGTTGGTCGTCCTGAGCCTGGTGACGCTCGCCATCGGCCTGGCCGGAGTTCTGGCCACGGTTCGTCTCGGCCCCCTGGTCGTCAATACCTTCGAGCGAGGTCTGGTTGTCCGGCGCGGCCGACGCGGTAAGCTCATCCGCTGGGGTCACATCCGGCACCTGCGCACGTCGGCGGTCCGCTACGGATTCTCCGGCTTGAGCTGGGGCCGTCGGGCTTCGATCACACTTATTCTCGACAGCGGCGAGAAGTTCCGCTTAACAACGGCCATGGATGATATCAACGGCTTGATCGCCGCCGTGAAGAGCAACGTCTATCCGAGACTCCTGGACGAATACTCGCGGCAGTTCAACCAGGGTCACGCGCTGAGCTTCGGGCCGCTGATCCTCTCGTCCCAAGGGATCCAGCAGGGACGCAGCCAGCTCGCCTGGGCGGATCTTGGACGCGCCTCCCTTGAGAATGGTAGGCTGGTGCTGACGCCCGGCTCAGGCAGCACTGGCTCGAAGATCCGCGTCGAGGCCAGACGCATCCCGAACGTGGATTTGTGTTTGCAGTTCATCCAGCATCTGAGCAAGCCGATGTGAATAGCATCCGGGGCCTGCTTCCCCATTGCTCCGAACGAGTGCGATCGTGGCTGCTCGTCGTGCCGTTAATCATCACGGCGTGCTCCCTCTCCCCCTCTCCCACTCCGGCAAACCCCTCACCTCTCGACGATGGCGCCGCCGCACCTTCAGGGTCCGCCGACCTCACTCTCTCCGTATCACCCCCCACTGAAACTCCGGGCGGTGGCCAGATCGTCATGGTGCTGATCGACGAAGTGAGCGGCTTGCCCTTCAATACCAAAGAGTTCCCCATGCAGCACCTGCCTGACGGTCGGTGGCAGGTGGTCATTGCCCGCCCATCGAAGTCTGTGCTGCACTATAGATACGCGGTTCGTGGAGGGATGAATGCCGACGAAGTCACGACTCGCGGCCGGGCGATTCGCTATCGGACTCTTTGGCTACCTTCGAAGATCGCGGTCGATGACCAGGTCGCCGCATGGGCTGGTGGTTCCTATTCCGGCCCAACCGGACGCATCATCGGGACCGTCGTCGACGCCAGATCAGGTCAACCCTTACCGGAAGTCGTCATCAGCGCAGCAGGTATCTCCGCATTCACAGATGGTCAGGGGGGATTCCGTCTGGAAGGGCTACAGCCTGGCCTGCATACCCTCACGGCGATCAGCACCGACGGTTCTACCATTCCATTCCAACAAGGAGCGTTGATCGCACCCGAGAGCGCCACACCTGTCCGCCTTGATCTCCATCCCGCCAGTCGTGTGCAAGTGACGTTCGAGGTCGAGATGTCCACGGACACCACAACTGGGATGCCCGTGCGGATGGCCGGAAACCTCCGTCAGTTCGGTGACCGCTTCGCCGACCTCCCTGGCCATACCGGCGGCGCAGTCGGCAGGATGCCGGAGCTAGTCCAGGTTGATGCCAGACACTACATCATGATCGCCGAGCTGTTCTCCGGAACGGACTTGCACTACAAATACACATTGGGAGATGGGTTGTGGAACGCCGAGCGTGATTTGCAGGGCGTCCTTACAACGCGGCAGCTGATCGTTCCTCAGTCGGACCTCGTTGTCCAGGACATCGTCGAATCATGGTCGACGCCGGAACAAGGCGCCGTGACATTCAACGTCCAAGTCCCCGACACAGGTTCGGCGGACACGCCGATCGGCCTGCAATTCATGCCGTCGGACGGGTTCCAAGCTCTCCCGATGTGGCGAAGCGCTGAGAACACCTGGTCTTACGTCTTGTATGGGCCTTTGAATTCCCAGGGCGCTTTGCGCTACCGGTATTGTCGATTGGCAGGCTGCGCAGGAGTGTTCCCGGGTGGAAGTGGCGAAGCGGCTGCAGGCTCCCGGGAGGTGCAACCCGCCGCAGATCCGTTCGTACTGAACGATACTGTGACATCATGGGTATGGCAGACGGAATCTTCATCACCGACGGATTCTCTGGCGCCTGAGATCGAGCCTCGCGCGGGATTCGAGGCCGGGGTGGAGTTGCAGCCGGATGGCGACCCGAACGCGATCGGTATGTTTGAGCTGACTTTGAGCGAGATCGCCGCAGGCGGCGCCAACGCCGTGATCCTGACGCCGGGCTGGGATCTGGGCCAACCGAACCAGTCGCCGATGATGGCCTTCGATCCGGGCATGTCAGCGTTCGCCGGCGAGATCACCGGAGAGGTGGCCGAAGCCCAGCGCCTGGGCCTGAGGGTCTCCCTCCGGCCAACGCTCTTCGCATCCGAGGGAGATATTGCCAAATGGTGGGAGGTATCGGCGCGTGATACAGCCTGGTGGAACGCGTGGTTCGAGAACTACCGCGATTTCATCCTGACCTACGCGCGCTTGGCCGCCGTGACGGGCGCCGAGAAGATCATCTTGGGCGGCCCGGAGGCGGCCCCTGCGTTCCCCGCAGGCGATCTTCAAGACGGTTCACCTTCCGGTGCGCCACCGGATGCGGAAAGCCGATGGCGCGAGATCATCGCCGGAGTTCGGGGCATTTTTCCAGGAACCGTCGCGCTGGAACTTGATCTCGGTGACGCATTGCAGCCGCTTCCACCTTTTTTCAACGCGGTCGACCAGATCCATGTTCACTGGCATCCACCCCTCGACACGCAAGGCGGAGCAACGTTGGTCGATCTCAGGGCGGAAGCCGGGCGCTGGATGGACGAAGCCCTGCTCGGCGAGGACCAGTTTCCGGACAAGCCTATCGTCCTTAGCGTCGAGTACCTGTCCGTCGAAGGCGGATCCACCGTATGTATCCGAAAGCCGGACGGCGGTTGTTGGCCCGCCTCAGCCTTCTCCATGGGCAGAGTATATGATCCACCTCTTACTCTCGACCTGGAGTCCCAGGCGTTGGCATATGACGCTGTCCTGATGGAGGCCTACACCCGAGCGCCGATCCGTGGCATCTACGCCCGAGGCTACAACCCCTCGCTCGCCTTGCAGGATCTCTCGGCCTCGGTGCGAGGCAAACCCGCCCAGGATGTCCTATGGAATTGGTTCCCGCGGATCACCGGCAGGATCGCACGGTGATGGCGCGCTTTGCCCACTTGATCCGGAGGAAGACATGAGTGTCGAATTTGACTTCGGCGGGGAAGTCGTCTGGCGGCCGACCCCGGAGATCCTCGAGCAGGCGAATCTGACGCGATTCATGCGCATGCATGACGTCGAGACTTTCGAGACTCTGCTCGAACGGTCAAGCCAGCAGGTCGAGTGGTTCACCGAAGCCGTCCTTGATTATCTGCAAGTTCGTTTTCGCGTTCCATACGACCGGATCCTCGACCTGTCTCGGGGGATCGCCTGGCCTCGATGGTGCTCGGGCGGTGTGATGAATATCGTCGACAACTGTCTCGACAAGCACCTCCACACGCAGACCGCCGGGCGTTTGGCGATGGCCTGGGAAGGCGAGGAGGGCACGTCGGCCGAGTTGACGTACGGAGAACTAGCCCGGGAGGTTAATCGCGCCGCCAACGCGCTGCGCGCGCTCGGGCTGCGGAAGGGGGACGCGATCGGCCTGTTCATGCCCATGACACCCGAAGTCGTGATCGCGCTGCTGGCGATCGCCAAGATCGGCGCGGTCATCCTGCCGCTATTCTCGGGCTACGGTGCCGGCGCGATCGCCAGCCGACTGGCTGATGCCGGGGCGCGGGCTCTATTCACCGCCGACGGCTTTTACAGGCGCGGCGCGATCATAGGCATGAAAGAGACGGCCGATGCGGCGGCTGCCAGGGTGCCGACCCTCGAGCACATGATTGTGCTGCGGCGCACCGGTGCCCAGACGGACATGCGCCCAGGCCGTGATCATTGGTGGCATGAATTCGTCGAGACGCAGTCGGACGAGGCGCAAACCGAAGCGACGTCCGCCGAAGACCTGCTCATGATCATCTACACCTCCGGCACGACTGGACGCCCCAAGGGGGCGGTTCACACCCACTGCGGTTTCCCGATAAAAGCCGCCCAGGACATGGCCTTTGGTACCGACATCCACCCGGGCGACCGGCTTTACTGGATGTCCGACATGGGCTGGATGATGGGCCCCTGGTTGGTGTTCGGGGCGCTGCTCCTGGGATCGAGTTTCGTCATCTACGATGGCGCCCCCGACCATCCCGGACCGGACCGCGTCTGGCAACTTGTGGAACGCCACCGGATCACCGGGCTGGGGCTCTCGCCGACCTTGGTCCGCGCGCTTGTCCCGCACGGGGATGCCCCGGTCAGGAGCCACGATTTGTCATCGCTGCGCCTTTTCGCCTCCACCGGCGAGCCGTGGAACCCACAGCCCTGGATGTGGCTTTTCGACACCGTCGGAGAACGTCGCCGGCCCATCATCAACTACTCGGGCGGTACCGAGATCTCGGGTGGGATCCTGATGGGGAACCCGATCTTGCCGCTGAAGCCGTGTGCCTTCTCCGCCCCTTGCCCGGGGATCGCTGCCGACGTGTTCGACGAAAACGGCCGAGCGATCCGCGGGCGGGTCGGCGAATTGGTGATCAAGGCCCCATGGATCGGGATGACCCGCGGATTTTGGAAGGATCCGGAGCGGTACGAAAGTACGTACTGGTCGCGCTGGCCCGGTGTCTGGGTTCATGGAGACTGGGCTGCCGTCGACAGCGACGGATTGTGGTACATCTTCGGACGCTCCGACGACACTATCAAGATCGCCGGAAAACGCCTGGGACCGGCCGAGATCGAGTCGGTCTTGGTCGACCACCCTTCGGTCGTCGAGGCGGCTGCGATCGCGGTTCCCGATCCGATCAAAGGCGGGGCGCTCGTTTGCTTCTGCGTCGTCGGACGAGATCCAGATACCTCCGGGCTGGAGGCCGACTTGATCGACCGCGTGATCGGGGAATTGGGGAAGCCGCTCGCGCCACGCGCCGTTCATTTCGTACCCGACCTCCCGAAGACCCGAAATGCCAAGGTGATGCGCCGTATCCTCAGGGCCGCCTATCTAGGGGAGGATCCAGGCGACATGTCATCACTTGTCAATCCCGAGTCGCTGGAGCCGATCCGGCTTGCGGGCCGGGAGATGACCCAGCGGCCTGCCTAGAAAAGGCGCGATCAGACCGCATGAAGTCTGTCGTTACGGGACCCGCATGAGACCATGATCGATTCCACTTGGTTTGGTCATGACGATCACCACGCCAACGCGTCGCAGAAGTGCAGGGTTCTTCGGCCTCACCCCGATAAGATCATTCGGGGCGAACGGCCCCCTGCCTCCCGGTAAGATCATCCGGGACGGATCCCGACAAGGGCATCGGGACGGACCCCGCCAAGAACAAGCGGGGCAGGCAGGCGGCCGCTCTCCGCCTAGGGACCTGGCGAAGTCCCGAACGCCTGGGGCGGAGAGGGGGGAGCAGTTCTTGTGAAGGTGTGGGGGCGGCGAGGCCGTCCTCACACCTTCACAAGAACGTTGTCTCCATTTCCCGGCTCAAGATCCGGGGGAAGGGAACGGGGGTTGGGGCCAACCGCGATTTTGTTTCTTGGTCTCGTGAACCAGTGAGAATTGACACCTGATGACATGTCGCCAGAAGTGGTATTTTGATACTGAAGATGAGATTGGATAATCCCG